>Ga0116204_1002160_pt1 | contig 10718 bp, 10 predicted proteins | sample LakKivwa52mmetaG_FD_94481 | JGI IMG/M metagenome (GOLD analysis project Ga0116204, IMG submission 94481) | Anoxic lake water microbial communities from Lake Kivu, Rwanda to study Microbial Dark Matter (Phase II) - Lake Kivu water 52m metaG | ecosystem: Environmental > Aquatic > Freshwater > Lake... | reverse complement strand
GTGATATACAGAGGCAGAGGAAGGAGATTGAAAACAGAGATGCAAACATAGTGAAATTGCAGACTGATTTGTCTGACAAGGGGTCGGAAGTAGCGAGGCTTCAGCAGGACCTAACAGACAAGCAGGCAAGGATAGAGGCATTGCAGGGTGAATTAAATAATGTAAAAGCATTGCTGTGGTTTAGATTGTATAAATTTATTTTTAGGAGGTGATATGGCGGAGGGAATCGTTGTAGATGTTACAAGCACTACATGGGACAGAGAAGTGCTGCGGGCAGATGGTTTGTTGATGATTGTTTTTTGGGCAGAATGGTGCAAGCCCTGTCTGACGATATACTCAATGGTTGAGGAGCTGGCAAAGGAATATGCAGAAAAAGTAAAGGTCGTGAGATTGAATATTGATGATAATGCCGATATAGCGAGCAATTATAAGGTAAGCATTATCCCTACGACAACGTTTATTAAACGCAGGCAGAAACTTCACGAGATAATCGGCGTTGTGCCAAAAATGCAGCTTAAAGAAGCGATTGAGTCGCTGTAAAGTAAAAATCTTATCACTACCAAAGGGAGGTTATATTATGAAGAAGACATTTAGATTACTACTTCTAGAGCTTTTATTAGTATTTATCCTGGTTGCCTGTGACGGTGGGGGTATTATATCCTTTGAAAATCGATTATATAATTCAGCGAATAACGGATATATTTATTATAGGGCTGGTCAGAGAGTAAATAATATCCCCGCTGGCACTGTCGTGAGTCAAGTTAAGCTATATATGGATAAACTCGGTAATCCAACAGGCACAGGCTCGTGTATAGTGCGTAAAGTATCAGATGGTTCAATGGTGGGAATTGTTGGTACTGTAGACGTCTCCACCTTGCCAGCATCTCCTGCTGATCCTACATGGATACTATTTAATACAAATGCTGTAAAAATTCCATCTAAAGGGGATTATCGTATAGTATTTGAATGGGATACCTCAGGGGGGGATAGTTCCAATTATCCAAGAGTCCGATACAATAATACCGATGCTATTAGTGGGGTATTCACACAATACAGTTCTGGAGGGGGATGGTTAGATATTTCCGATTCAGATACAAGTATCAAATTGAACTGATAAGGACTTGCTTTTTGTTAGGGAAGTTTAAGGAAATTAAAGGACAGAGGGCTGCGGTGTAAAGAGATGGCTGTTGATGATACCTTAAAAAAGTAAGCTTTGCAATCTACGAGGGAGATGCCATGTATGAATTTTTTAAATAGAAGACCACCTGCGTTAAAGAGGTAATGAATGAGAATCCTGTTTGTAAGTGAATCCATTTGGATGGCAGGAGTAGTGTACGATTTGCATATTTTTGCTGAAGGTTTATCACTGTTAGGGCATAAGGTTTATGCAATTGACCCGGGTGAACAGTCTGAAAAAAAACACAATAGTGATTTGCCAAGCGAATTCCAAAAAGTGTCTCGTATTTTTTCTGAAGCTTGTGTGCTTTTTAAAAGTCCTCGCTTCCCCAGACCATCTTTGGGTAAATTCTCTATTAATCCAGGAATTCCTGGAGTGAAGCACATATACAGGTTTCGTAAAATCTACTCAGAAATAGACAAAGTTCTTAGAAATGAGAAAATTGATATAATCGTGCTCTATTCTGCTGCGAGGAGCGGTGTACAGACCGTTCACCTTGCTAAGAAATACAATATTCCAGTCGTATTTCGGAATGTAGATATGCTCTATAAACTCTGGCCTACTTTTTTAGAACGAATTGCAGTGAAAATACATGAAAAGTATGTTTACCCCAGAATGGATATGCTTCTGGCATTGACCCCAAAGTATGCTGAATATCTCATAAGATTGGGAGCTGATAAGACAAAGGTAGAATTACTTCCCTTTCCAATTGATGTGGAACAATTTCATCCCACTGTTGATTGTTCAGAGATTCGCCATAGATGGGGTCTTGATGATAATAAACAGGTTATTGTTTTTATTGGTACTCTGTATGAATTTGGTGGATTGGTTGAGTTTGCCCGTCAATTCCCTATAGTCTTGAAACAAGTGCCACGGGCTAAACTGTTAATCGTAGGTGATGGCCCAATACGCCCCACACTAGAGGAAATTGTTGCTGAATTGAACCTCAAGGAACATGTTATTATTACAGGATATCAACCTTTTTCTCATATGCCTCAATATGTAAACGCGGCGACCGTTTGTCTTAATGTCTTCCCTATCAATGAAAACACCAAAGATATTTTCTCAGCCAAAATAATCCAGTACCTATCATGTGGTAAGGCGACAGTATCCAGCGCTTTACCGGGAATAACTACGGCACTCCCCAGCGAGTCCTGCGGCGTAGTTTATGCGGATACCATAGATGACGTTGTTGAAAAGATTGTTGATATGCTGAAATCACCTGAGCGGAGGAAACGGTCGGAAAAAGTCGGTTTGGAATATATCAAGCAAGCCCATAGCCACGACAAGGTTATCCTTAGACTTGAAGAGATACTAATCAAAGTAAAGGAGAGGATTAGGTGAGTATTTGCAAAAACAATATAAACTTTTCTGATAAGAGTAGGACTGAGGTTATGACAAATAAGCCGCTGGTCAGCATTATTACTCCGGTCTTTAATGCTAATAAGTACCTGGAACAATGTATTCAAAGTGTTATGAACCAGACCTATTCCAATATCGAGCACATCTTTGCTGACGGCGGTTCAACTGACGGAACATTAGATGTATTGGCCAAGTATCAGGCGAAATATCCTGATCGAATTAGATTCATTTCAGGACCTGACAAGGGAGTAGGAAGCGCGCTGAAGAAAGCGTATAAACTAAGCAGGGGAGAAATCATAGGCTGGATAGATTCTGATGATATATACCAAACTGATGCCGTTGAAACCGCTGTTAACTTCTTCCAGGAAAATGCCGACGCTCACTTTGTTTATGGCAGATGCAATCTGATAGACGCAAAGAGCGAGGTTATAGGTTGCTTTGTCATCAAGGATTTCGATTTAGACGAATGGCTTAATATCTGGCATTATATCGTCTTCTGCGCCACCTTCTTTAGGCGCGATGTTGTTGAAAAAGTCGGCTTTGTTAATGATCTCGGAAATGACCTTTCTTTTTATATGCGGGTGAGCAAAAAATATAAAATGTATCGTATCAACAAAACGCTTACGAACTGGAGATTACATAATGACAGTATCAGTCTTAAGAGTGCACCGAGAGAGCATAATATACGGAAGAATAGAGCTAAAGAGGATTTCTTTTTGGTTTTAAAGTATAAGGGGAGTGTTTTTTCACCGCGTGCATTGATATACTACGCTGTTCTAGAACCCTCTATAGCTAAGGCATTAAGACCCTTCATAGGTTTCTCTTATCCTCTGCTAAAAAAGATAGCCCACCAAGTAAAATTTTCCATAGCTGTGGTCCAGCGAAGAAATGGGAGTTTCGCTTATCCCTTGTTGAGAAATATATGCCATGAGCTTTTGCGGCCGATTATGATTTTATTTGAAAGGGGTAAATCCTATGAAAATCAATTATATAATTCAGCAAATAATGGATATATTTATTATAGGGCTGGTCAGCGAATTAATCGTATTTCCGCTGGAACTGTTGTGAGTCAAATTAGACTATATATGGATAAAGTCGGTAATCCAAAGGGCGTAGGTTCGTGTGTAGTGCGTAAGGTATCGGACGATTCAATCGTAGGAGCTGTTGGAACTGCAGATATCTCTAGCTTGCCCGATGCCTCTGCTCCTCGTCCAAAATGGGTATTGTTTAATACAACAGGCATAAAAATTCCAAATAAAGGGGATTATCGCATAGTATTTGAATGGGATGCTGCGGGGGGGGATAGTTCTAATTATCCTAGGGTTCGATACAATAACACCGATACTATTAGTGGGGTATTCACACAATATAGTTCTGGAGAGGGATGGGTAGATCACTCCAATTCAGATACAAGCTTAAAATTGCGTATTAACTGATAAGACCTTGCTTTTTATAAAGAGATGAAGATGGAGGCTAACGGCTAAATGAATAGAGTTCTGGATATTGAAGGTGGTTTTCCACTTTTCCTGGCTTTCTTTTTGGCGTCTTTTGTTTTTCTCAGTCTTGTCTTTATGCCTTTGCTGGTTATCCCTTTCGCGCAGCACGATGATTATAACTTCTTTGCGGTGGTGCCAAAGGAGGAGGTATTATCGCATCCGCAGACCCTTTTCATGTTTTATTTTGGAAGACCCTTCCAGGGAATCTATGGCGAGCTTGTCAAGCCCTTTATCGACGTCCCCGCAGATCTTGCGCCCTTCAGGATGATATCCATCCTTTTTGCTTCGGTCTCAGCCGCATTGTTTGCACTCCAGCTTAGGGCTACAGGGATTGGAAAGCTGCCGCTACTTTTTGCGATTATTGCCATATTCTTGCTTCCGGGCGTCCAGTTCTACATAATTCTTGTCTATGCATCCCCGATGATTATGGCGGTTTCTTTCGCCTTGTTGAGCGCTATGCTCTTAGAAAAGGTCGAGGCGAGGGACTTTTTAAGGCTTAGGTTCACCAAGTTCCGCCCCTTTTTATTTGCCATAGGCTCGTTCCTATTGCTTCTTTTGTCAATCCATACCTACCAGACCTCGACGATGTTCTTCTTCGTGCCGACGCTGGTCCTGATACTTTTCACGGATATAAATAAATGGAAAGAAACAAGGCTTCTTGTGCTTCGGAATCTTGTTTTGTTCAGTGCCGTGGTTTTGACCTTCTTCCTTGTGCACCGCTACATCACCCTCCCCTTCCTTCTTGACAGGTTTCCTCAAGCGGCCCACGTCGTGACACAGGGGTCGCTATACGAGTTCTCGGTGTCGACTGACATCCTTAATAAGCTATCATTCTTTATAAAAAGCTTGAGCTTTCAGAGCTTAAATCTCTGGAGCATTTATCCGGCCAAAAAGGTCGCCTTCTTTGTCTTATTGTTCATCGCAGCAGGGGCTTTGGCAGCGCTGTGGAAGCTCGGCCGCACAACCGCGCTTAGGGGCCGTTACTGGTCGGTATCTCAAGCGTCGGTAGCGGTAGCTCTCCTTCTCATTTTATCAAACCTTCCAAACCTTGCTGCCGCAGGCGGCTATCCAGCGTATAGAACACTTTTCCCCTATATGGCGATGATTGTCATCCTTTTACTCTGGTCTGCTAAATCAGTATCGGATATTTTGCCGCAGAAGTGGCAGAGCCGTGCTATCTGGATCGTAACAGGCCTGCTGATGATAATCGGCATCTTCAGCGCTCATTATAATATCTTAAACGTCGCCGTGAATAATCACCTTGAGCTTAGTTATTTGCGTGCAGCTGTAGCCGCGGAGATAGCCAATAAGCCTCCCGCAATCCATGTGATAAGAAGTAGCGGAATTCGCGCAGACAGGTCATATTTGAACCTTCCAGCAAGGCATGACGAGTTCAACATGTACACATTCGCATATCCGCTTATGCTCCAAACTTTTCTAAAGGTAGAAGGTGAGGACAGGGATGGCATAATAAGAACGGATTATCTCCCAACAATTAACGTTAGCTGGGCCGACGAAAAGGTTCTCTATATGCCATCTGGCAGTACCATAGTAATTTTGGACGCATTGATGTTTCCTTTGAAGGGCTCTCAGGTAAAGCCTACGAACAAGTATGAGATAGTTTATATTGATGTTTCCGCCGCGGGCAGACCATACTACAGCGGGGGTGCCTTGGCTTTTGATGGCATTATAGGAGGAGGGAGTTACTGGCAAGCGGGAAACGGATATCCACAATGGCTAAGGATTACCTACCCAGACCCAAAGAAAGTGCTAAGTTATGAATTGCAGACAGGTGAATTGCCAGAAAGGATGATTAAAGCATGGACACTTCAGGGATCAGAAGATGGTAATAAGTGGACAGATATCGATTCAAGAACTGGCCAGACAAACTGGAAGGCAAATGAAAAAAGGGTATATGAAGTGGATAAACCTGCAAACTATAAATATTACCGCTTTTTCATCACCGATGGCAATGCCCCGGTGTTAAGGGTTTATGAGATTAAAATGATATTTCAGTAAGAAGGGGCAAGTTATCCACGAAATTTGAGAAATCTGGTGCAAACATTATTTAAGCATGATCTTCCCATTAGAAGCAGAGGCAATCGCTTTTATACGGCGAGATTTTATGAATTTAGATTATTTTGGACAGCAGTGATATGTTCAATAATATTTACAAAAATAAAAAGGTTTTAATAACCGGCCATACAGGCTTTAAAGGCTCATGGCTTGCTTTATGGCTTAAAGAACTTGGCGCTGAAGTGATAGGCTATGCACTTAAGCCGCCTACGACTCCAAGTCATTATGAATTATTGACTCAACAACCCACTGACAATCTTAACATCATTTCAATAGAGGGCGATATAAGAAATTATATCAAACTGAATGAAATTTTTCAATCTTATAAACCTGAGATAGTCTTCCATCTTGCAGCACAGCCGCTTGTAAGGTACTCATACATAAATCCTGTCGAGACCTTTGAAACTAATGTAATGGGAACAATAAATGTCTTTGAAGCTTGCCGAAACTGTGAATCTGTAAGAGCTATTGTAAATATTACGAGCGATAAATGTTATGAGAACAAAGAATGGGTATGGGGCTACCGTGAATCTGATCCGATGGGAGGTTATGATCCTTATAGCGCTTCAAAAGGATGTGCAGAGCTTGTAACAAGCGCTTACAGAAATTCATTCTTCACCCCTTCTTACCCTCTCACCGATTCACCCCCTCGCGTCCTTCTCGCAAGCGCAAGGGCTGGCAATGTAATCGGCGGAGGCGACTGGGCTGATGACAGATTGATTCCGGATATAATGAGAGCAACGGCCAAGAACGAGAGTGTAATAATCAGAAATCCAAAGGCAACCCGCCCCTGGCAGCATGTTCTTGAGCCGTTATCCGGCTATCTATTGCTTGGACAGAAGCTTCTTGAAGGAAGAAAAGAATTTGCCGGGGGCTGGAACTTTGGCCCTGATGATGAAAGCAATATTACTGTTGAAAATCTAATTGAAAATATTTAGCGGTATTGGGATAAAATTGAATATGAGGTAGAGGCAAAAGCGAATAATCCTCATGAAGCAGGACTGCTCAAACTTGACTGCTCAAAGGCTTGCTCAATTCTTAAATGGAGGCCTGTGTGGGATATTAACAAGACCCTTGAAATAACAATAAATTGGTATAGGGAATTTTATGAAAATGGTAGAATATTAAGTAAAATGGATTTGGAGGAATATATAAATGCTGCAAGAAACAATAAACTCTTATGTGTAACAAAATGAGAGAGGGCAGCCATGTTAGCTGTAAAAGGATATTATAAAGACGGTACCATTGAAATAATAGAACCGTTACCCCCAGACATTAAGGAGGCGGAGTTGAACATTATAATCATCCCGAAAGAAGTAAAAGAAAAAAAATATGTGCCAATGGATAGTTTTAGAATTACTCATAATGACAGCGAAAGAGATTTCAAGATGTTGGGACTCTATAAATATTTTGGTGAAGAAGATGACAGATATGTAGATTGGGAGGAGTATTTTGGTCTCAAAAAGTAGGGTTGGCGAGATCGTCCTGATAGATTTTCCGTATGCCAATTATAAGGGATCAAAGGTTAGACCCGGACTTATAATCTCGGACAACTCCATAACAAACTGCCCAAGCGATTATATTGTTGCATATATTACAACAGAAATTGATAACTATTCATGGTGTGAGTTTGCGCTAACTTTTGATATAAATGACCTTGAAAGCGGTTTTGTAAAAGAAAGGGGCCTAATTCGTTTAGATAAAAGCATCATAGTGGATGAAAGTCAAATATTAAAACATGACATTGCAAGATTAAATAAGAAAATGATAAAGGAAGCGCTAAAAATATGGGCTAATTTAGTCACTAAAAATTATTATTACTCTATTCACAAGCCTGATCAAACAGCCGAATTTATTTCAGGCAAATCAAAGATAAATTACGCGGGTAGAGTCTTTGATGAAAAGGAAATGATCAATCTTGTCAATAGTTCTCTTGACTTCTGGCTTACTACCGGTAGATACGCAGAGAAATTTGAGAAAGAGTTTGCTGAATTTCTTAAAGTAAAATATTGTTCGCTCGTTAATTCAGGGTCTTCTGCCAATCTTCTTGCCTTTATGTCTTTGACATCGCCTATGCTTGGTGAGAGAAGGATAAAAAGAGGAGATGAGGTTATTACAGTAGCGGCCGGATTCCCTACGACCGTTGCTCCCATTATCCAGTTTGGCGCTGTGCCGGTTTTTGTTGATATAAGTTTGCCTGCATACAATATTGATTGCACTCAACTTGAATATGCCATTTCAGAAAAAACAAAGGCGGTAATGCTTGCACATACCCTCGGCAATCCCTTCGATATTCAAACGGTGAAGGATTTTTGTGACAAACATAATCTGTGGCTTATAGAAGACAATTGCGACTCTCTCGGTTCGAGATATTTCTATAAAGGAGAATGGAAATACACAGGCACTTTTGGACATATCGGCACATCAAGCTTTTATCCGCCTCACCATATAACAATGGGAGAAGGCGGCGCAGTTTATACAAATGATGTGCAGATCAAGCGAGTAATTGAGTCTTTCCGTGACTGGGGGCGAGACTGCTGGTGTCCATCAGGGCATGACAATACATGTAAAAGGCGCTTTGAATGGCAGCTTGGTGAACTACCGTATGGCTATGACCATAAATATGTTTATTCTCACTTTGGATACAATCTAAAAGTTACAGATATGCAGGCAGCAGTAGGTTGCGCCCAATTAGAAAAGTTACAGGTTTTTATTGAGACAAGAAAAAGAAACTGGGAACTATTAAGAGAAGGTTTGTCAGATTTATCTGATAAATTTATTTTGCCTGAACCAACTCCCCATTCAGAGCCAAGTTGGTTTGGCTTTTTGCTGACCGTAAGAGAAAATGCGGGATTTACAAGGGACGAAATTGTGAATTATCTTGAGTCAAAAGGGGTGCAGACAAGAATGCTATTCGCGGGGAATTTGATAAAACACTCTTGCTTTGACGAGATGAGGGAAAATGACACCGGTTTTAGAGTAATGTCTAAATATCCCACTCTCTCACCTTCTGCTCTTCCTATCACTGACAGGATTATGCGTGATACATTCTGGATTGGGGTTTATCCGGGGATGACGGAAGAGATGATTGGATATATGGTTGAAAAGATTAGAGAGTTTATCGGTTCCATTACAGGAATTGCTGAGGTCAAGGTTTAGATCAAGGTATCGAAAATGAGGTTCGATGAAAGAATAAAAAGGTTTCTTATCATTGGATTCAGCGCTGCTCTTGTAAACCTTTTGTTAATGGCTTTATTTGTAGAGGTTTTAGGGTTTAAAACTTATTTTATGAAAAACATCGCTAATGTATTAGCAATCGAAATTAGCATTACATATAACTTTATTTTTCAAAGGGCATGGACGTGGAAAGATGCCCCTAAAAAGGTAGGAAATAGGCTAATAGCACAGTTTATATCTTTTAACTTAGCAGCTTTTACAGGCATGGCTATAAGGATTGTTTTTTTTGCAATTTTGGAGTGGTGGGGAGTCTTTTATCTTCTTAATGTAGTGTTTGGTATAGGATTAGCTGCTACTGTAGATTTTATATTATACGACAAATTTGTTTTCAGGAGGACTGCGAATGACAAACAGCCTCTATGATGTTTGTATTGTTGCTGGCTTGGGCCATGTGGGATTGACAAACGCTATAACGGAATATCAGAAAAAAGGTATGGAGGATTGAATGGACCCATTTGTCTTGACAAGTGGATCCACTTCAATAAGCACCACTCAATATAAAGATCTATGAGAAAAATTAAATTATTCTCAGTTGTTATCCCTTGTCATAATGAGCAGGAAGTTTTACCAGCAACCCATGAAAGGTTAAGCAAGATACTGAAATGCTTACTTGCTTCCAGAAAGATAGCAAATTATGAAATAATTTATGTTGACAATGGGTCAACAGATAATACCTTGCAAGTTTTGAAAAATATCTTTGAATCAGACCCTTGTATTAGAATTATAGCCTTGAGGCGTAATTTTGGTTATCAGGGTTCAATCTCCGCTGGGTTGTTTTATGTTCAAGGAGATGCAGTTGTTACAATAGACGCAGACTTACAGGATCCTCCAGAGAGGATTGAAGAAATGATTAATCATTATGAGAATGGATATGATTTGGTTCTTGGGGTACGAGAAGACCGAGCTGCCGATTCTTTTGCAAAGAAGTTATTTTCTGAGAACTATTATCGCTTAATTAGACTGATGGGGGTTGAGGTTGTCCAAAATCATGGTGACTTTCGGCTTATGGCCAAATCATTAGTAGAAGAATTCAACACACTCCTTGAAAGAAATCGTTTTATTAGAGGCATGATTTTAAAACTGGAATCGCGGTATGCTACAGTGCGTTATACACGTGAGCCCAGAAAGGGCGGCAGATCAAAATTCAATATTCGTTCATTATTTTCTCTTGGTCTGGATGGTATTATATCATTTACTTATATCCCTCTAAGGTTGGCATCTGTAGTCGGAGTGTTATGTTCTTTTTTAGCGCTCATTAATATATTTTGGATCTTGTATATCAGATATTTTACTGATATGTCGATCCCTGGTTGGGCTTCGACCTTATTACCTATCTTAATAATAGGTGGGTTACAGCTTTTTTTCTTAGG
>Ga0116204_1002158_pt1 | contig 10720 bp, 20 predicted proteins | sample LakKivwa52mmetaG_FD_94481 | JGI IMG/M metagenome (GOLD analysis project Ga0116204, IMG submission 94481) | Anoxic lake water microbial communities from Lake Kivu, Rwanda to study Microbial Dark Matter (Phase II) - Lake Kivu water 52m metaG | ecosystem: Environmental > Aquatic > Freshwater > Lake... | reverse complement strand
ACATAAAATTATCATTCAACCTGAATATTCGTGTTAAATTGAGTTTTTTAAGCCCGCAATGATGTGAATTACCTTTGTACTTATAATATGGTGAATCTACTTTCATTTCACTTAATCCTATATCTTCTGGCAAAATATCAAAATCAAATGGTTTATTTTCTTCATTTATTTCAGAAACAATATCTGATTTTAAGATTTCATTAATACCTTCACCTAATTTAGAGATGATATCCATTTTATTTTCTAATAATTCTTTAAACATAACTTTATATTTCTTTAGATAATGATGATTATTAATGTAATTAAATTAATAATGAATAGTAATATTAGAATAAATGAAAATATTTTCCATTTATTGGGTTTATAATATCCGACGCTACCATAAGATTCATAACTTACCCATTCGCTGAAATATCTTTTTATTCTATTCATCATTGAATTCCGTTGGGTGTTTCAACAAGTGGTATTCCGTGTCTCTCGGCTACTTTTTTTACTTCGAGGAGTTTCAGGGATAGAAAGAATTCCCCTTGTTTTGGGATTTCACCTTCCTCATTTCTGGTTTCGACGGCATATATCAGACTTCTTAATGCCTTTTCTATCTCGGTTAGTTCGTTAAATTTTTTCATTGTTACTCAATTATATCAAAAAATTTATATTTCTTTGTTAATTCTTTAATCTTCTGTTCTTTTTCCTCTTCAGTTCCGTAAGGAAACCAATTATTGGGATTGCCATAGATATCTAGTGTTCCATCATCTAATAGCCTTGGGTTAACTCTTACAAGCCCAGCACCCCATCTATCCCAAACTAATATTGCAAATCCATCTCCCATCTATCCTGTATTAATCAAATTTAATAATATCTATTTCATCACAATTTACCTGTTAATCCGCTCCAAAAATACATGGAAGCTAAAGGAATAATTACGAAAGCAAGAGCGAAATGTAAATAACTTACATACAACTCCACTTCCTTGAGTCCGTCTACTATAAGTAGAACGCCAAAAACAATAAACATTCCTGAAAGAACAAGAATTGTTGTTCTCTCTTCTGAGTTAAGTTTCACTTTCTTTTTCATTTTGCTTTAAATAAAATTCAGCTAGCTGTTCTATACTATGAATGGCCGAACTATATTTTCGGCGCTCCTCGACATACCTATAAAACTCTACAAGCTCGGCTATCCTGTCGGATAACTCCTTGTGATTCTCTTCGAGTTGTTGTAGTGCTGTTTTCATGTTTGTTGGTTATTAATACCTGTTTTTCATGTTTTGTACCTGTTTTTCATCTCTTTCCTTTAAGGGTTAATCTCACTTGCCACCGCACCAGTGTTCCCAATTTCCATATTTGCGTTCTTCATTATTAAACCTACGCAACCAAAGTTCTTTTACTTTTTTGTGACCAGTCGTAGTTTCTTTCATCTCATTGAAACATTTTGGACATCTTACATATCCACCGAAGAACCAGAATTTTGTTTCTCCACACTCACATTTCATACTTTCTTCCATTTTTTTATTTATTAAGGGTTAAGTTTCATCTGTTCACGGGCTTCAAATCCTTTTTTATATCCAGCCATAAATAATAGTTCATCGGTATAATGAAAGAAACACTCGAATTCTGAGGTTTCGGGTTCTACCTGTTTTTGGTATTCCTTTATGGCACTTTCACTCATCCACTCCTCATCTGTCGGGAGGGAGAGGGAGGCTTCACGAATAGCCTTACTCCATCGTCTACCGCACTTACAAGTCAATGTGTTTGTGACATAGTTATATTTATGATTATGAACATTGCCACAGTCTGGACATTCTTCTCTCTCCCCGCCTTGTGGCTTCTGGGAGGCGTATTCTTCCATTGCCTTAATGACATGAGATGCCCATTCGTCTTCAGCAGGAATAACTAATGGAAAGTATTTTTCAAGTATCTCTTCTGCCGTCTTTTCAACTATCTGTCTTTGGGAGGCGTATTCTTCCATTGCTGCGAGTGCCTCTGTTGCTCTTACAATGGCTCTTGGGTTGCCAATATCTGAACCGTAATTCTTTGAATGTTTACCCAAAATCTCTTCTGCCGTCTTTTTGTCTTTCATGTTATGGGATTTTTAATTACCTTGATTAATATGTTCTCTCTAGGAAACGCTCCTTACCACATATTTCACATTTTCCATGTTCAACTTCTCCACTCATAATAATTCGGGGTTTTCGTAAATGTTTCCAATCACATTATGTAATTTACTAACTCTAGTATCTATGGTACCACCATCAACATAGAATCTATCTTCAAAATATCTAACAACACCAACACCACCATTATCACCTAAAGACACAATATCGCCCTCAAAGATATTTTTAACACCACTCCATTGCATTATCTTAAACTGCTGTTGAAAATATGGGTTTTCAAGAGGATGTAATTTATCGTCTAACTTTTGTTTATCAGAAGTGAATATTATCCAATCATTACCTTCTTCTCCTGAACGAATGAACTGAAAGTCGTTATGCATGACTTTATTACCTTCATCCCACGCTCTAAATCTAATTTTTCTTTCCATAGACATGTATCTTAAAACCATATGAATAAAAAAAGTAATATCACCAGCGATACTGAAAAACACACACCTTGATAACAGGCGGCAACAATTTTTGGAATATCTATTTCGGTTTCAATACTACTGAGTATCCAATATGTCCCGATGATCGGGATCCAGGCTTTTTTATTCATTTATAACAATTTTTGTTATTACAAATATAATAAAAATAAATGAGAAAACAAAAAGTTTTTACGATATGATTAATTTATAATTCCGTATCGTATTTTAATAGTAATTTTTTAACTGACTCCCACGGTAATAATTTATTATTATGTACCATGATTCCCTCTTTACTAGCATAAACAGTTCCGCCACCAGTTTTAACGATATCATAAACAACACCACCAATTTTAAGCCCTCCAGCCTCATAAATCAGCTCAAGATTTTTTTGTGATTTTAAGAGTTTTTTGAGTTGATTTTCGGTAATGATAATTTTATTATATGTTCTATTTTCGTTAATATGGGGTTCAACTTCTTTTTTACCCGCCTTTTCTATATAGTCTTCATACATATATTTACATGTGGGAATAATTGATTTATCAGATTCGAGGTCTTCAGGGTTGAAGAGTTTATACTCAGTATGTTCGTGATTCAATTTGATTCCGTCGACATTTGTTAATTCTTCTGCAAATACACATATTATATTACCATCAAATTTATATGTTTTAACATATGTAGGGTTGAATAATTTCAGTCCCGTTTCTTCAAATGTCTCTCGAACTGCAGCAGTTTTTGGATCCTCATTGTCCTTAATGTGACCACCTGGAAATCCGAATTTACCTGAGAACTTATCCCATTTACTGTTTGCTCTCCGAAACATTAAGATTTGGTTGTCGACAATTGGGATCGTTAATGAAATGTTGGCCATTTATTACTTTTATAGTAATAAATATCATATAAATTTAATTTGAAACGCAGTGGCTAATAAATTCCATTCATATAAAGTGATTCCGAGTTTTTTACATTTGTTCAAAACCTTGATTCTGTGCCATACCCAAGATACTGCCACGAGAAACAATGTTCCAGCAATAATACTCAATGAAAATATCTTTATATATGGCCATAAAAGATATTGTGTATATGGTGCACTATAATTATATATCAATCCAACTGTTACTAATATAACAAACAATAATGGAGCGATAATTGCCCCCGCTTTATAAAGAACGCCAAAAACACATTTATATAACCAAGGCACTTTATATGCTCGCATTTCTTTTTCAAGCATATCAAGTTGTTCTTCACTAAAATTAAGAACATTAAAGATAATTCTTTTATCATTTTTCATAGTATGGGATGTTATATATATAAATATCTTATCATTCTTGTGACTCTATCCATTTTCTAAATGGGCAGGTTTGGCATATCTTTGCTTCGTTCTTTCTCTGTCTTTTACAGTTTTTATAAAACCAGCTCGATTTGTCTAATGGCTGGATCTCTATTGTATCTCTTCGTAATGATTTCATGATTATTTATTATTCATCCGACCTTTATTGAATGCTTCTTGTGCTGTTGGTATACCATTTTTTACAACACTACCGAATACTGGGTGTTCACAAAAGAAAAGTTTTTCTACTCTTCTTCTAGTGTCATTATCATAATAACCAGCATAATATCCAAGGTTTATTTTAGCAATATCGGACGCGGTTTTATCATCGTCTCTAGGTTCTTTATCCAGATATTTTTGAATGAATTTTACATAATCTTCAAAATATTGTTTAGCATCTTCAGGATTAGTAATTTTCATTGCAGGTTCTAGACATTCACCATAAGTTAATGTTTCTTTACCTTCTGGGTTAAATTTTGTAATTTTTTTCATATTCTTTTTTTATATTGATAACCAAAATAGAATCTACAAATAAATGATAAGACAATAAATCCTAGTTGAAAAACTGATTGTAATTGTTGTTCATCTAACATCTTAACATATATTTTCAGTACAAATATAACAAAAAAATATTGAAAACCAAAAAATAACGAGAAATTTTCACTCGTCATAATCATTATGAAGTCTCAAATGTTCGATTAATTCTTTATTAATTTCATTGAATTCTTCAATAGTGTTTGCTGGTTGTAATGATAAACTTTTACCGCCAACATTAAAAACATGTCCTTTTGGGAAAAAGCATCGATCAAATCTATATATGTTAACTTTATGCCAGAATTTATCAAAATTTAATGGTTTAATTCCCATAACATCATTTACTGAACTTACTGGCGTGTTATCAATTGTAATGTATCCACCACCAGTCGTTAAATGTCTCCTGAATTCTGGCGTTGTTTGAACAATTCGAGTCGCTTCGTTCCATAGTTCAAAATATTTTTTCACCATTTCTATATCTTTTAAATGATAGAATCTAAATGGACCCTCAGTTTCTTCGTGCTGTTTCTTCAAAAAGAAGTCGCCTCTTTGAAAATTAACTTGATACTCAGGAAATTTCTGTGTTAAGTGAAACCTTAATATATTCCCCAATATCATATTATTATTCATCCACCAGTCATCATCAGACATTTTCCACACCCTATGGTCGCAACCTTTCATTGTATTAACGGGAGTTTGATATTGTTCCCAAAACGCCTCCTCTGTTACAATACCATTCACTATTTTGTTGTAGAGAATATCCGTGTCACAATCACAAAATAAAAATTTATTATATCCTAATTCAGCAATTCGTGGTATAGTATATCTATGTAAAGCATATGAAAATTGCTTATGGTATTTTAATGCGTTTTCTCGGTATATAACACTATATTCTTTTTCATCAAAAGTTTCAGGAATACATTCATATTCAACAGACCAGCCCTTATCTTTTTCTCTTGCCTTATGAATATCTATTACATCAATAATTTTCTTGGTTTTATCTTGAAATTCATAAAAATCATCTGGCTTATCTGTTAATATGATATATGGTAAGATATTATCATACCCAGTATTAATTGCTTTGGTTATGTTAGAAATAACTCTTTTCCTGTATATCGGACCAATTCCCCAAGTTGATACTATAATGTCATTCATAATTTTTACTTTGTAAATGGTAATTTTCTTAAATAATAGTCTTCGAGGAGTAAACAGTCTAACTCAGAATTATCATATATTTCAAACGCATCCGAATATGTTGACAATATTGGTTTTCCGTTTACATTAAATGAAGTATTCAATAACACACCCACACCAGTTAGTTCTTCAATTTCTCCAAGTAAATTATATAACCACTCATTTTGATCTTTCGTGATTGTTTGTATCCTCGCAGTGTTATCAACATGTGTGATTGCCTGTAATTTTATTCTCCACTCTTCTTTCACAATTGGACAGAAGCTCATCCATCTAGCCTCTCCACTAAATTCAAAATATTTTTCCACATCCTCCAACCGAACAACAGGCGCAAATGGACGATACCATTCACGATGCTTTACTTTGTGATTTAAAGTATCCTTCATTTCTGGTATTGACGGGTTACATAATATACTTCTATGTCCTAATGCTCGCGGACCATGTTCAGAATTACCCATAACAACACCAACAATTTTACCTTCCGCGAGATCTTTAGAAATAATTGACGGTTCCCATTGTTCATATGGATGATAATAACTATCTTTTGGCATTAATTTCCTAACATTAGGATACCCACATAATCTTTGTAGTAAAATATTTTTATCCAAGATTGGTATTCCTGAATATGTTAGATCTAGTTGCTCCTGGGGTTTTAAATACTTTATTAAACAACCCGCAGCAATACCACAATCATTTGGGTTTGGGCCAACAAAAACCTGTTTTTTATATTCATTAATTAGTCTGGTATTTAGAATAATATTTAATGCACATCCTCCAACAACACAAATTGGTAATTCAGGATATTCATCCATATAAGGTTTAACAACTTCGAGAAAACATTCTTCAAATGCTCTTTGCGAGGTTGCAACAACATCATATTCTATTTGACCAGTTAATCTTTCACTTATACTGAAATTAACGCCAATTTTTTCACCTAACAGATCCAATTTAGGTATATAATCATTATCTTTACCATCGGGGTCAGATTTATAGAACTCGATAAAATGTTCAACCCATTCATCGATGACCTTACCATACGAAGCAAGTCCCATTAATTTACCAGGCCATACAAGGTTTCCTGTCGCAATCCATTCTTCCTTAATATCTGAACAATATTGACCAAATATCATATATGGAAAACCTAAGTTGTAACAAATATGTGGATTATCATATGCTGGTGATAATATTCTTTTTAAAAGTGTTATCCCCTCATCTCTTTTTCCATGGTAAATATTAAAATCACCATCATCACCCCCACCATCAAATGAAAAGATTAACGCTTCCTTATATTGTGACTGATAAAACCCACCATAAGCATGAGCCTCATGGTGTCCCACATGATAATATTTTTTTGCTTTAATTAATTTTAATGTGTTAAAAGAAATATGTTTTCCTTCAAAGTTCTCACCCACAAAATCTGCATTTGAGTAATAACAATTTTCATATTCTGATATTCCATATTCTTTTTCTATCCACGATAAAATTTCTTCGATTGTTCCCATAATTAATCTTGGAACTAAGTAGGCACACAATCCCATATTTTTTGCATTGAGAAATCTTTCAACCTCAATTACGCACAGAATTTTTCCGTCTTCTTCAACAATAAATGCCCCGTTGTGTGATGCATGATATCCAATATTCGCCATATTTAAATTTTATTATGCCCAGAATCTTTCAATTCTGGGGTTATGATTCACCGTGAATATATTAGAAAAGGGTGCCCAGTTCTCAAACGGACCTGTTATACCCATAATGTGATGTACGACTGCGAGAATAAATTCATCATGAATAACATATGACCCTCGATGAAGTATTATCTTCTTATTTCTATATAATTCGGTAGTCACTTCATTCCAAATATTAAAAAATTTCATCAAAAAATCAATACTTTCTAGTATATATAACCTAACCGCCTCATCAAATATAATCACAATATCACTAGCCTCAATATTATATTTTTCTCTAACAACTTCCTTTACAGATTCAATTTTGTTATCATTTAAATCAGATGGCCACCCAGCAGTTCCACATATTTTATTTTTCACTTTAAAAGTTTCATCGGTAAATCTTTCCAAGTTTATAACTGAATCTGTACTAATTAATGCAATGTTGGTTATCCCATGTTCTTTTGCTTGTAATAAATGAAATCTCATTGTGGCATATGGAAACAGATATTTAGTTTTAACAAATTTCTCACCATAATCTTTTTCATCCGTACTTTCTAGGAAGAATTCATACTCCTCAATTTCAGGGTATTCAGAATAGAAATCTTTTAATTCATTAATTGTTAAGTTTTCTCTCTGTAGATCTTTAAAATATGTTCTATCATCAGTTAAAACAAAATAATATAAATTGGGATGGTCAAAATAAAAATTAGTTAATTTATCTAACGCGCTTTTTCTATATGTTGGGCCACAGCAAGTATAACAGATGGCCAATTTTTCATTAAAATTCACTTTCGTCATTTAATTCAAGTAAATTAAGTAAATGTTTAAGTCGGTTTTGTGGATGAATATAATTAAAATAATATTCTCTTCCATTTCTTGATATGAATTCTAAAAATTCCTTATCATCTTTAACCTCAAGGAAACGATTTTTATACGCTTCAGCATATTCAATCCCCCCATCTCTGTCTTTATTAACATCCCAGGGGAATTGACTTCTATCAACCGCGACATAATGATAATTTGGAATAAGCGGCGGATTAAGTTGTGACATGTATTCTAACCTTAACATCGGAAGTCCAATTGAGAGGTATTCTATATCCCTATAACAAATTTCACCCACGCCAGCAATAGCAATCCCCATTTTATGTTGGATGGCTAACAACATATAATCTTGATGAGTTATGCAGCCAATAAACTCCGCACAAATACCCATTCTTCGTAATTCTTTAATTGCTTCTCTATAACTCTCACTACCGCCATAAAATACCTTATCAATAAAATCATCATTTTTATGAAATTGTCTTTGCCGATAGTAATAGTCGTTGTTTGTTGATGCTAAAAAGGTGTAGAATGGAGACCCCTTAAACTTAAATTTAAATTTAGATACATCAAAATCTCTTGGGAATCTGTTATGAAATTGGGACATTAATAATACATCATCAGGGTTATTTCTTTTTATGAAAATGTCAACAAAATCACCAGGATTGTCTCTAAATGTTATTCCATGTAAGATATCGTCAGTCTCGTTAACAATCAATAACTTACAATCTTCCATTTTAAAATTACCATATTTTTCGAGGGTCAAAGGAACACCTTTACTATGTATTATATTTGCATTATAGTTATCTCTGAAATATGTGACGACTTCTATAAACACATCATTCCATCCATGAACATGATAGGGTGTTTCTAAAAAATATATTGTGTATTTCTTTTCTTTTGACATATCAATAAATAGTGGTGATTCATTTATTTTTATGTTTATCATAAAAATCAATAAGTGTCATAATGCACTTAGCATCACCGCTACTTAGGAACCTATATTTCTTTCTTAGATATTCAACCATCTGATCGAGTGTTAATGTGTTCCAGTCAAACCATATAGAGTCAATATCTTTTTTTCCCTCAATCTTTTGGATTTCCAAATCATCTTTTTTTCTCATATCTTTCCTTCTTTCATTAATAAAAAAATCACATATGAATGAAAATCCAATAAGTGGTGGTGTGATTTCTCGAAACAAACTGGGCATTCACTCACCTCAACCACATAACCTTGAGAATCTGTGCCGAAGCCAACCATATCCTTTATACCTAAATCAACATGGTCTGGATAACAAAATGGACAAAAAAGGACATATCCATTATATTTCCCAATGTTCTGAACTCTATATTCTGGGGATATTTTTGTTATCTCCGTTGTTTTCATCCCTAAACTAATTTAATTATAGGTTGGCCAGTGTTTTTATCAAAGATTATCTTAATTTTTCCTCTTAATTTTTTAGGAATAAACACATCTTTCCACCCTTCTGTCCATAAATGTTTTTGTAAATCATTTTTGATTGGCGGCGGTGGTAAACCTTTCTTTTTCCCTTTTGGGGTTTCTCTAACTATACTTTTCATATCATTTATTATACCATGCAACAGAATCAAATTCGTGTCGGATTGCATTATGCTCCACATCACTTGGAAGTATTTGTATATCGGTTTCTTTTCCATTAATACAATAGTTTCCTGAACCATCATAATCAATAAAAACGCCAGAATTGACACAATCTATAAAATCTTTTAATGTCATAACATCAGCATAATCGGGAATATCAGAAAGTTTATATGGCATTATCATTCGTCTTTCTCTAGATAATTCAGACAATGCTTTGATTTCTGGTTCGGCCCATTTCATAAAATCGCCCCATTCTCGTTTTTCAGTACGATCATTAAACTTTCTATCATATTCTTTTCGATATTTCTCAATATCGGCATCAATTTTTTCTAGTGTTCTCATTTTACAATTCAGATAATAATAACATTTCTTTATCCCAAGCTCCAATTATTTGCCAGTAAAACCCAAATGGACTCTGAACCAATAATATTGGGTCTCTTTTTCCATATGACGCTTGAAAAGATTCTGGTGTTGCAATAACATAAAAAATCGGTCTCTTCTCACAAATTTTTTGTACTTCTTCTGTATATTTTTTCATTGCACTGATTGCTTCATCAGGAAATTCAGGAACGAAAATGTCTGATTCTCTCATAACAAGATCATATTTCTCTAAAAGAATATGAATCTTCTCGTCCGTTGTATTTTGAAAAGTGTCAAAAAATGTTCTGTGCTCGATATATTTCTTTCGGTTCTCAAGTCTTTCAATTAACGCCTCAACCTCCCTTTTTGCGTAATGTTGAGTAATTAAATCCGATTTGTACCTCAACATCTGAATTTTATCGTCAATCGCCGCTAGTGTAAATGGCGTTGGAATTGTTTCTAGTTCATTAAGAACATCAATTGGTTTTACTTTAATCTTCCGTGGATAGTTGTTTTCAGTATCTCCTTCATTGTTTGGGTGTGCCATAACCATCATAGGTGTTGCGTTGTTATATGCACTGGAATAATTTCTGAAATCGAAAAGAAATTCAGATTGTAAATCTT
>Ga0116204_1002156_pt1 | contig 10722 bp, 9 predicted proteins | sample LakKivwa52mmetaG_FD_94481 | JGI IMG/M metagenome (GOLD analysis project Ga0116204, IMG submission 94481) | Anoxic lake water microbial communities from Lake Kivu, Rwanda to study Microbial Dark Matter (Phase II) - Lake Kivu water 52m metaG | ecosystem: Environmental > Aquatic > Freshwater > Lake ... | reverse complement strand
TTCGCCAGCGCGGAATGCCAAAGCGATGCGATCCGTCGGCGGGTTTCGTCGTTTTCCGAGGCAAACGGATCCTGATCCTGAAAACGGACCCATCCGAACGCGGCGTTTTCGCCCTCTTCTTCCAAAACGTCTTCCAGACCCGCGTTCGGCGGTGCCGTTTTGATCGCCGAAGACGCCTCGGGCGTGAACGCGAGGCGGATGCAATCCGCTTCGGGATACGCCTCGAGTCGGTAAGGCGTCGCGGTGGCATCGTCGTTGGCGATTTGGACGGCCCAGGTCGAAACGCGCAGAAAATCGTCGGGGTACAGAGGCTTCTCGGCATGGACGCGGACGAACGCGTCGGCGAACAGAAGCATCGGCGAAGCGGAAGGAAACAATGATCTCGCCGGTTCGTTTTCCAACAGGAGATAACCGCCTTTGATGGTGGCCCAGGCGATCTTGCGGGAAGCGAACCAACGGTCCTGACGTTCGATCAACCGTTCCTGGGAAGCGATGACCGACGCCTGCTGGGCGCGCGCGGCGCCAATCGAAAAGGCGAGCGAGACGGCGCGGTGGAGCGGTTCCTTCGCGGCTTCTTCGGCCACGCCGGCGATCAGAAGAACGGTCGAACCGAGCGGATCCTTGCGTCGTTTGACGAACAGCACGAGACCGGGGATCTCGCCAAACGGTTTCTTTGTGCCATAATCGTCGTAAACCGCCAGGTCCTCGGGGAACAGGATCCGTTCGGCCTCGTCGTGGGCGGTGAGGTCGGCGATCAGTTTCGAGAACGGAAGCGTTTCTTCGTACAGCCGCTCCTTCCGATAGCGCCAAAGCAGCGTTTTCGCGACATCGACGCGGATCCAGTGCAGACGTTCGAACGGATGATGTTTCGCGAGGATCGCGAACAGCTGGCGCATCGACTCGTGTTCGTCGAACGGCTCGAGGGGATGCCGCAGGGCTTTTTCGAGTTCGAGGCGGCACTCGTCGTCTTGTATGTCCGGTTTTCGGGGGCGGCGCAGTTCCCGTGCCGCGAGCGCGGCCCAGGCCTCGTGACGGATGGTCTGGGCGAAGCGGAGCACCGCTTCGAAGAACTGATGCCGATAGTTTTTGGATTGCGAGGCCAGCATCTTGGGGATGTAGGCTTCCACGAACCGCGAGGCGTCCTCATAACGTCCGAGCGCGGCCGTCCAGTCGACATAGCGGTCGAGATAACGCAGTTTCTGATTCGTCTTGACGAAGAAGGATTCGAACGTTTCCAGCGCCTCCGCGAATTCCTTTTTCGCGGCGAGCAGATCCGCCTTGACCAGGACGGCGACTTCGTTTTGACGGTTCGGATCGAACACGAGCGCGTGCTGGTAGCTATCCGCTGCGGCGGCGACGTCGCCCAACCGCAGTTGAAGCATCGCTTTTTTCAGGTATTTGCTCGCGAGTTTCGCCGCGCTCAAGGTATCGGGAATCTGATCGAGAGCCTCCAGGGCGGCGCGGTATTGCTTCTTGCCTTCCAACGATACGGCCTTGTAGAAGGCCTGCATCGTCGCTTCCTTCGGGTAACTCCCGAGGAAGCGTTCGCGGTAGAGGACGGCGTCGTCCATCTCCTCGAAATCCTCGATCCTGAGAGAGGTTTGGATCCATCGGTCCGTCAATTGAAGCAGGGTCCTCATGTCTTCGCAAAGATGTTCGAAGAGCAGGATCTTGATCAGCTCGATCTCTTCGGCGGCGCGTTGCTCGTCACGAAGACGATCCAAGAGAAAAAACGCCGCGGCCATCATGGCGGCATCGTTTTCCTCCGACCGGACCGCAGAAAGAACGGTGCGGAAGGCGGCGGGATCTTCTTCTTTCAAAGCCTCGTTCAAACGAATTTCGAGTGACGTCTGGTCCATGGTTCTCCTCAGGCGACGATATGCTCGAACTCGGCGAGCGTCTCGTCGGTTCCGATCCTGGCGATGCGAACACGGATGCGGGGCGGTTCGACGTGGACGACGGCGTACGTTTGCACGCCGCTGCGCGAACTGGCGCACGATCCGGGATTGACTAACAGGATGTTTTCGTGGGTGCGGATGACGGGGTCGTGGGTGTGTCCGAAGAACACCATCTTCGCCCCCATCGACAACGCGGCTTCGACGAGCGCGTAAAGGCCCATCTTCACCGAATATTTATGGCCGTGCGTCAGCAAAGTGCGGACGCCTTGAAACGACATCATGAGATCCATCGGGAACTTCGGTTCGAACGGGTAGTTGCCGCGGACGCCGACGAAGCCCAGTTCGGACAGGGTCTCTTCGGTTTGTTCGGAATCGCCCAGATGCAGATAACGATCGGCGTCGGGATGCCTCGAAACGATCCACTGCAGACTTTCGAGATCGCGGTGATTGTCGCTGGCGAGTACGAGTTTCATGCGTTCCTCCATTGGTTTAGCCAAGCTTCGATGGCTTGGGCGCGGTGGCTCAGACGGTTCTTCTCTTCCATATCCAGTTCGGCGAGATGCTTGCCCGTCGTTCCCACGAGGAAGATCGGATCGTATCCGAACCCGTGAGCGCCGCAGGGCGCGTGGGCGATCGAACCGTGCAGTTCGCCACGGAAAAGGCGGAGTCTGCCCGTCGCGTCGACGTAGGCGAGCACGCAGACGAAGTGCGCGCGGCGGTCCTCCGCGCCGGCCATCGATTGAAGCAGCAGCAGGTTGTTCGCTTCGTCCGTCATCGCTGGACTGAACCGTTTCGAACGGACGCCGGGGGCGCCGCCGAGATGGTCGACGCATAGGCCCGAATCGTCGGCCAAGACGGGCATTTGGTGGCGTCTGTATGCCTCCAACGCTTTGAAGGCGGCGTTTGCTTCGAAGGTATCGAAGTTTTCGGGCGGATCCGTGAAATCCCGCAGATCGGCGAGGGAGACCACATGGACGCCAAAGCCGTCGATTTTGGCACGGATTTCGGCCACTTTATGGGGATTTTGCGTGGCGACGATCAAGGTGTTGTGCATGGGTTCCTCTTCTTTAGTATAGCATAGGTCGGTTTCAAATCATCCTTGACGAAAAAAAAGACTATCGCTAGTCTTTTATCGATTGAGCCAGGCGGCGAATTTGGCGATGTTGTCGTTGTGACCGACGAGCAGAACTTCGTCGTCGACTTCAAAAAGCGTCGTGGACGACGGGATGATGATCTGGTTGTCGCGGCGGACCGCCACGATGTTGACGGAAAAGCGGGCGCGGATCTCGAGTTCGAGCAGGTGTTTGCCGATGATCCGCTTCGTGGACTGCATCGACACGAAGCTGAAGTTCGGATCGAGCTCCATGTATTCCATGATGTTGCCCGAAACGAGCATCTTCGCCAGGCGCTTGCCCATCGCCTGTTCCGGCCAGATGAGATGGTCGGAATCGACGCCGAGTTTGCTGACGACTTTGGCGTGGTATTCGCTTTGGACCTTGACATAGACGTCGTTGACGCCCAGGTCCTTCAGAATCAGGGTCGTGAGAATCGAATTGTCGACGTTCACGCCGGTTGCGACGATGACGGTGTCGTAAGAGGTGATGCCGACTTCCTTCAGGGCGTCGACGTCGGTGGAGTCCAAACAAACCGCGTTTGTGACGATCTTCGCGACCTTTTCAATCTTTTCGTAGTTCCGGTCGATGACGAGAACGTCGGCGTCGAGTTCGGCGAGTTCTTCGATCAGCGCGTATCCGAAACGTCCGACGCCGATGACGGCAAACGTCTTCTTGGTCAAGGTTACCCCTTCTTTCGAATGGCCTATTCCATTCTATCACAAAGCGCGAAAAAGTCAATTCCGAGTGGCCGAATGAACCTTTCGTCTATCTTTTGCCGACGACATCGTGTATAATCGTAGACATCTGGAGGTCTTGTATGAACGAATACGCCGACTTGTTTCAACAACCACGCAAACCAAGCGCCGATGGCAGAAACGATCCGCGCGATCCGATCGAGGTCTACGAGACAAACGCGAAGGATCGTCGAAGCAACAAATGGGCGTTCCTGCTCTATTTTCTCGTCTACATCGTCCTGATCGGGGCGATGGGCTTCTATTTCGCATCCTTGTACCCCGATCCCCAGGCGACCTTGGGCAACATCGCGACCGTTTCGGCTCCCGCCTTCCTCGATGAAGGCCCCGCGGAAGGATCGACCGATCGCATCGTCGTCTTCATCGCGGTGCTTCAGAATCAGAACGTCGATACGGTCGAATCGTTGCAGTTGCTGCTCACCTTCACCGACGATGCGGGCGAAATCGTCTACGAAACCACCTTGTCCAAGGATAACTTCCTTTCGCAGGAGGTTTGGGAGATCGAATTGTCCTTCCTGCTGCCGGCGGTTCCCGCCGACGTTTCCGTGCAAGGGAGCCTTTACGTCTCGACGCTGACAAACGTGCTGTTCTCCGCCGCCCAAGGCGTCCTGCTCATCGCCTTGTTCTTCGCGATGCAGTGGAAAGGCCTCGCCGAACAAGGCAAACGCTTCGTCCGCAATTGGAAGAAGAGCCTCTCCTACATCGCCATCGGCGTCGCGCTCGTCTACGCCGCGGTCTATGCCGGCAGCTTCCTTCTCCAATTGCTCGGAATCAACGAGACGAGTCAGAACGAAATGGCGATCCAGTCGATGTTCCAGGACGACGCGCTGACCTTGTGGCTCCTCTTCTTCACCCTCTGCGTCGCTGCGCCGATCACGGAGGAGATCGTCTTCCGCAAGGCCATCTTCAGCTTCATCGAACCCAAATGGGGCCTGGCGCCCGCGATCCTAGTCTCCTCGGTCGTCTTCGGCATGATGCACGTGCTGGGCGGCGGCGACTGGATCCAGATCATCCCCTACGCCCTGATGGGAACCGCCTTCGGCTACATCTATCACGCCTCCGGAAAGAACATCTGGGTCGTCATCGTGATGCACTTTGTGAACAACTTCTTCGTCTTCGTGCTGTATCTTCCGGTCGTGCAGGAACTCCTGAGGAACGCCGCGAACCTCTAACTTGAGAGACAAACAAAAAAGACTGACGGATCAGTCTTTTTTTGATGGTTAGCGGACGACTTCCTTCAGGACTTTCCCGCTCTTGAACGTCGGGGCTTTGAGCGGCGGAATGTCCAGATGTTTGCCGGTTCTGGGGTCGTGTCCCGGGCGGGCTTTACGTTGTTTGACTTCGAAGGTGCCAAATCCGGTGAGAATGACCTTTTCGCCCTTGACGAGCGCTTCCTGGATGGCGAGCACCGTCGAGTTGAGCGCCTTTTCGGCGTCTTTCTTCGTGAGGTCGGCGAGTTCCGCGATGCGGGCGACCAATTCCGATTTGTTCATGGTTCGTTCCTCCTTACGTTTGATAGAATCATTATAAACACGGGTGGAGCGGATTGCAAGCGATGTGCTGAAAAAAGCCGTTTTTTTTCCTATATTTGGCCCTTAATCGCGTTTCCGCAAGATGATCTTGATCGGCGTTCCGGTCAACTCGAAGCGTTCGCGGAGCCGGTTCTCCAGATAGCGTTGGTAGCTGAAATGCATGCACTTCTCGTCGTTGACGAACAGGACGAAGGTCGGGCATTTCACGGCGACCTGCGTGGCGTAGTAGACGCGGATCTTGTTCTGGTTGTGCTCTTTGGGCGGATTCCACTCCATGGCGTCGCTCAACACCTCGTTCAGGACGGAGGTGGAGACGCGCCGCGTGTAGTTCTCATAGACTGAACGGATGACCGGAAACAGCGTTTTGACGCGAGCTTTCGTGAGCGCCGAGAGGAAGACGATCGGGATGTAGGTGAGGAACTGGAACTCCTCGCGCAGGTGATCGGTCCATTCGTTCATCGTTTTGTCGTCTTTTTCGATGCCGTCCCATTTGTTGACGACGATGATCATCGCCTTGCCGGCGTCGAGGGCGTAGCCGGCGACGTGCTTGTCCTGTTCATGGATGCCGGTGATCGCGTCGATCACGAGCAGACAGACGTCGCTGCGTTCGATCGCCTGCATGCTGCGCAGGGCGCTGTACTTGTCGACGGATTCGAAGATCTTGCCGCGCTTCTTGAGGCCCGCGGTGTCGATCATGACGTAGGTTTGATCGTCTTTGACGAACGTCGAGTCGATCGCGTCGGTGGTCGTGCCGGAGATGTCGCTGACGATGACGCGCTCGTAGCCGAGCACGGCGTTCATCAGCGAGGACTTCCCGACGTTGGGCCGGCCGATGATCGCGATCCGGATGTCGTCTTCGCCGTAAGGCTCGTCCTTGGCTTCGGGCAGAAACGCGACGATTTGGTCGAGCAGATCGCCGATGCCGATGCCGTGGGCGCCGGAGACGGGGATGACGTCGGTGACCCCAAGCTGGTAAAAATCGTAGATGTTGTCGCGGGTCTGGGCGTTGTCGGCCTTGTTGGCCGCCACGAGCATCGGCTTCCCGCAGGAATACAGAAGCTTCATGACCTCGAAGTCGTCGCTGACGAGTCCGGTGGTCGCGTCGACGACGAAGACGACGACATCGGCTTCTTCGACGGCGATCTCGACCTGAGCCCGGATTTCGGTCAGGAACGGCGCATCGGAGAGTTCGATCCCGCCGGTGTCGATCAGGCTGAACGGGCGGGTCTGCCATTGGGTCTTGGCGTAGATCCGGTCGCGCGTGACGCCGGGCTGGTCATCGGTGATCGCTTTGCGCTCGCCGATGAGCCGGTTGAAGATCGTCGACTTCCCGACATTGGGGCGTCCGACGATGGCAACGGTGGGAAGCATGGGAGCCCCTCCTTCCGAGACGGGTTATTTCTTGAATTTGACGAACAGGTCGGCGAGGGACTGGTTGGCCGAGACGTTGTCCTTCTTGATCGTTTCGTATTCCTTCTGGGCTTCCTTTTCGGCGACGCGCTTGAGCGAGAGCTTGAGCTTCCATTCGCGCGGGTAGCATTCGAGGACTTCGAGCGTCAAAACATCGCCGACCTTGACGATGCTTTCGACCTTCTCGACGCGTTCGTCGGAGAGTTCGGAAATGGGGAGGTAGCCTTCGACGCCGTGGACTTCGACGATCGCGCCGTTGTTCTGCAGCGACTTGACGACGCCGCTCACGCGTTCGCCGGTGCGGAGCTTGATGTCCGACCAGGGATTGTATTCGAGATGTTTGCGGGACAGCGAGAACTGCTGGCGTTCGAGATCGATGTTGACGATCTGGACGACGAGCTGATCGCCGACGAGGACGTTTCCGGCGATGTTCTTCTTGGGATCCCAGGTGTAGTCGAGATCCTTCAGTTTGCCGGCGACTTCCTTTTCGACTTCGAGGAGCATGCCGTCGCCGAGTTTCTTGACGACGGTGCCGGTGACCTGGTCGCCGACCTTGTGGTGTTCCAAAAAGAGCTCCCACGGCGTCTTCTGCAACGCTTTGAGGGAAAGGCTGATCTTCTTGTCGGTGATGCGGATGATCTGGACTTCGATCTCCTGGTTCAGATGGAGGACTTCCTCGACGCTCTTCACGCGGTAGTGCGAGAGTTCGGAGATGTGCAGAAGGCCGTCGGAAATCTGGCCGAGTTTGACCACGGCGCCGAATTCGAGGATCTTGGTGACGGTTCCCTTGACGACGTCGCCGACGTGGAAGTTGGCCATTTCAGCTTTTTCGATGGCACGACGGGCGTCGCGTTCTTCCTTGTCCTTGGTCTTTTGGGCTTCATACTGCGCCTGCTTGCGGCTGACGACGAACTTGGTGCGGCCGCGTTCTTCGCGGATGTCGATGACCTTGACGGTCACGACCTGGCCGACGAGCGTCTTCTGTTCGATCTTTTGAAGATCGACGAGGGACGCCGGCAGGAAGAGTTCGATGCCGTGATAGTCCAGAAGCAGACCGAATTCGATGTCGCGCTTGACGCGAGCTTCGACGGTCTTGTCGACTTCGAGTTCCTGGCGGTAGTGGTCGGACGCCGCCTTGCGTTCGACGTCGATGCGCGAAAGCATGAGGATATTCTTGTCGTCTCCGTGCGAAATCTTCGTGATCTTGGCTTCGATCTCGTCTCCCGCCTTGCAGAACTCTTTGCAGGCTGCGATCTTCTGAAGGGTCAGGTGATCCTTGTAGATCGTTCCTTCGAAGGCGTAGCCGATATCGACCAGCACCTCGGTGTCGGTGACTTTCAGGACGGTCCCCTTCACGATTTTTCCGACTTTGACGTCTTGAAGCAGTTCATTCATTTGTTCCATGTTTTCCACCCTTTCGATCGATGATGTCCACAAACATCCGATGTATTTTGTCCGCCACCGCCAGGATGTCGAGATCCGACGTGTCGAGGTAGATGGCGTCTTGTGCCTGTTTGAGCGGGTTGTAAGCCCGGGAGGAATCGATGCGGTCGCGCCGCTCGATGTCCTTGATCAGTTTCTCGTAGTCGGATTCCACGCCGATCGAGAGGTTCTCTTCGTGCCGCCGCCTGGCCCGTTCTTCGACGGAAGCGGTCATGTAGATCTTGAGATCGGCATCGGGCAGGACGACGGTGCCGATGTCTCGGCCGTCCATGACGACGTCGGCGGTCGTCGCGATCTCCTGCTGGATCTCGACCAGCCAGTTGCGCACCGGGATGTGGCTCGCCACAACCGACACGTTGTTCGAGACCTGGTTGGTGCGGATCTTCTCGGTCATGTCGTGTCCGTCCATGAAGAGCACGCCGTCGCGGAATTCCATCTTCGTCTCGTCGAGGAAGGCGAACGCCGCGGGATCGTTCAGGTCGATCTTCAGTTTGAGGGCCTTGTAAGTCGTCGCGCGGTACATCGCGCCGGTGTCGATGTAGGTGTAGTTCAACCGTTTCGCCACCATTTTGGCGACCGTCGATTTGCCGGCGCCGGCCGGTCCGTCAATCGCCAATGCGTAATGCTTCATGCCATCGCCTCCAAACCTGTTCCATTATATCACAAGAAACGAAAAAAGAGCGCCCAAAATCAACGTGAACCGTCGTTTCCGTGTTTTGCGAGATTCCAGAGCGTCTTGATCTCGTGGGGCTTCAGCGCGCGGGATTCGCCCTGCTTGAGGCCATCGCACGTGATGTTTCCGAAACGCGCCCGGCGAAGCTTCAGAACCGGATGGCCGATCGCTTCGAACATGCGCTTGATCTGATGGTATTTGCCCTCCGTGATCACGATGCTCACATGGGAATTCTCTTTCTTGTCGTCGTAGCGGACATCCAAGATCTTTGCGGGCTGCGACTGGAAATCCTCGAGTTTGATCCCCTTTGCGAGCATCGCGCTCTCTTCGCGGCGGATCAATCCCTGCGCCTTGACGTCGTATTCCTTTTCGACTTTGAAACGCGGATGGATGAGCGCGTTGGCGAAATCGCCGTCGTTGGTCAGAAGCAGGACGCCGGTCGTGTCGTAATCGAGCCGCCCGATCGGATAGATCCGATTGGTCTCTTGGATCAGGTCGACGACGGTACGGCGGCTCTTGTCGTCGGACGTCGTCGAAAGCACCCCGGCCGGTTTGTTCAGGACGTAATAGACGTTGGTTTCGAATTTGATCGGCGTGCCGTCGACTTCGATCTGATCCGACGTTTGGGCAAGGGTGCCGAGTTCGCGGACAACCGTGCCGTTGACCTTGACGCGTCCGTCGACGATCAGTTGTTCCGCCGCCCGCCTCGAGGCGATGCCGGCTTGGGCGATCAGTTTTTGAAGACGCTCCATGGGATCCTCCGATCCGTTTCATAGAAAACGAGGATGCTAAGCAATCCTCGCTTCCGGGTTACTCGTAATCGCGTTTTTCGGGTTCGATCTCAAGCGTGACTTTGACGACTTGAATGCGTCGTTTCTTGACTTTGAGAACTTCGAACGTCAGGGTGGCGATGTCTTCGCTCACAAGCTGCGACAGCTCGTCGAAGACTTGGTTGACCGTCAGCTTGTGCTCGTGCGTGTCGCCGACCTCGGGAATCTCCTGGAATTGTTCGAACAGCCATCCGCCGACCGAGATCGAGTCGGAGACGGGCGGTTCGCCGAGTTTGAGATCCTCGAAGAGACGGTAAAGATCGTAGTCGGCATTGACGATGTACTGGTTGTCGTCATGCTTGAGGACAAAGGCGTCAACGTCGTCGTGTTCGTCGTAGATTTCGCCGACGAGTTCCTCGAGGGCGTCTTCCATGGTGACCAAACCATCGACTCCGCCGTATTCGTCGACGACGATCGCCATGTGGTTGTTTTCGAGTTGAAGCAGCTCGATCAACGCGTCGACCTTGGCGGAGTTGGGAACGAACAGCGGTTTCTTCAGGATTTTCTTGACGCTGACCTGTTGGCCTTTGATGAGTTTGGTAAAAAAATCGCGTTCGTACAGAATGCCGATGATGTTGTCCGAAGAACCGTCATAGACGGGGATTCGGGAGAATTTGTGTTTGAAGAAGATGTCCGTGATCTGGTCGACGGAACGTTGGATGTCGATGGCGACCATGTCGACGCGGGGCGTCATGATCTCGGCGACGGTGATGTCGGAGAGATCGAGGACCTTCTGAAGCATCGTCGCTTCTTCTTCGTCGATCGAGCCTTCCTCTTCCATCGTGTCGATGATCGTTTCGAGTTCGTCTTCGGTCACCGTCAGTTTGCCGTCGGACTCGACGTTGCGGACGACGCGGCTGTTCAGTTTGCGGAACAGGAAGGTGATCGGAGTCATCACTTTGATCAGAAAAAAGACGATGCCGCTGATGCGGAGCGCGATTTTTTCCGGATTGGTCTTTGCGAGGGTTTTGGGAAGGATTTCGCCAAAGATCAAAACGATGATCGTCACGCCAATCGAGTTGACCCAGGCGACGATGACGTTGACGTTTTCAAACGACTGGAAGATACC
>Ga0116204_1002155_pt1 | contig 10724 bp, 9 predicted proteins | sample LakKivwa52mmetaG_FD_94481 | JGI IMG/M metagenome (GOLD analysis project Ga0116204, IMG submission 94481) | Anoxic lake water microbial communities from Lake Kivu, Rwanda to study Microbial Dark Matter (Phase II) - Lake Kivu water 52m metaG | ecosystem: Environmental > Aquatic > Freshwater > Lake ... | reverse complement strand
GGTGAAATCAGCAAGGCAAAGATGGAGTATGGCTCTCCCAATTCCACCGATCCCAATGTGGCAAACAAGCCTTATATCTCTTTGGAAATGAACAACGATGGTGCCCGCAAATTTGAAACAGCCACGTCCAACAATGTTGACCGTCGCCTTGCCATTGTCCTCGATAACATCGTCTATTCTGTTCCTTTGATTCGTGAACGTATCTCCGGTGGCAGAGCGCAAATCACCGGAAAGTTTTCTGCTGAGGAAGCTCACGAGCTTTCCATCGTGCTCAATACTGGAAACCTCAAAGCCCCGATCAAACCCATTAGTACTGTTATCGTCGGTGCTACTTTGGGTTCTGACAGCATCAAATCTGGTAAAATGGCTGGTATCATTGGTTTGGTAGCCGTTGTCATCTTTATGTTGATTTACTACAATGCCTCTGGATTCATTGCCGATATCGCGTTATTCTTTAACATCGGCTTTATCCTTGCGATGCTTACAGCTTTTGGAGCAACTCTCACCCTTCCCGGTATTGCTGGTATCATTCTAACCATCGGTATGGCTGTGGATGCCAACGTTTTGATCTATGAGCGGATCCGCGAAGAACTTGCCGCTGGCAAGACTCCCCGTTCTGCTGTTGACGCTGGCTATAAAAGAGCCGTGGTAACAATCTGGGATGCCAATATCACTACTCTGATAGCAGCCGCAGTACTTTACAACTTTGGTACTGGTCCTGTCCGTGGCTTTGCCGTCACTCTTGCCATCGGTATCATTGGTTCGATGTTCACCGCTATCGTAATGGTACGTGGTATTATGGAGACTTTTGTCTTAACCGGTACCAAAAAGACCATGAGCATTTAGGAGCGAACCATGAGACTATTTACAAACACCAACTTCCAATTCGTCAAAAATAGAAAGACCTTCTTCATCCTTTCAGCCCTACTCATCATTGCCGGTATCATCGGCTTGGTAGTCAATGGATTGAACTGGAGTATCGATTTTACCAGTGGAGTAGCTGCCAAAGTCAATCTCAAAGCCGCCGAAAGCAGCGTATCCCCTCTGAGGATCGACCAGCTCCGTTCCGTGCTCAAATCCAATGGCTTTCCTGAGGCAGAAATTCAACACGTGGGAGACCTCGCAGATGCTTCATTTATGATCAAAATCAAGAGCCCCAAATCCGAAAGTGATGTCTCCTCCGATACCAAAAACCGCATCATTGAAATCATCGTCCAAAACTTCCCAGACCATGTCAAAGGAAAGGACGTAAACCGTGATGTGATCGAAGAAATCTACGAAGTAGGTCCCAAGGTTGGAGGAGAGCTTCGTACTCAAGCGTTGATGGCGGTCTTTATTTCCCTCATCCTCATCGTGATCTACGTTTGGTTCAGATTTGAGCTCACCTTTGGCTTTATGGCGATTGCTGCGCTCTTCCATGACGTACTGATCATCATTGGTATCTTTGCCCTCACCGGTAAAGAAATTACCATCCAGATCATTGCCGCTATGCTCACTATCGTTGGGTACTCGATAAACGATACCATCGTCGTCTTTGATAGAATCCGTGAGGATATCAAGGCAAATCGCAAAGATTCCTATGAGGATGTATTCAATGCCGCCATGAACCGTACCTTGAGCCGTACCATTATCACTTCCGGTACTACGCTCTTGACTTCATTGGCATTGTACTTCTTTGGCGGATCAGTATTGCAAGATTTTGCCTTTGCGATGACCCTGGGTATCGTCTTTGGTACCTTTTCATCTATCTTCATCGCCAGCAACTTGGTAATCGAATGGTATCACTTCTCTCACAAGGAAAAGCAATCCATCCAACACCTTACCAAAAAGAAATAAGACCCAAATACAGAGCCATATTAACGATGCCGTCTTCGGACGGCATTTTTTTATTCGCAAAAGAGCTCGGCTTCGTTTATCTTATAGAGCAGATATAGTACTTTAGTGGAGGTTTCGATGAAACTAATGCACAGTGATCAAATCGAGCTGGAGCCTGTCTATGCAGACGGCGCAGAAGGCGCAAACATCCGTTGGCTCATCGCCCAAAAAGACGGTGCACCAAATTTTGCTATGCGTCTCTTTGAAGTGGAACCCGGTGGATATACACCTTTTCATAAACATGCTTGGGAACATGAGATTTACTGCCTCTCCGGCAGTGGACACTTTGTCACCGAAAGGGGAGAAACTCCCTTTGGAGCAAATGACTTTATCTATGTCGATCCCGAGATGATGCACCAGTTTAAAAACGTAGGCGATGGAACGCTTAAGTTTCTCTGCCTCATTCCTCATGAAGAGCCGATCAAGAAAAAGACCCTCAATCCCTTTGCCGCCGGTACCGCGAATAACTGCTAAGAGAGGATAGCTCATGCCTACAGAAAAGAATCTCAAATTCTTCAAAGACCTGCTTGCTGCCCCCAGCCCTTCCGGATATGAAGCTCCTGCCCAAAAGATCGTATCAGATTACCTCAGCCCCATTGCCGATGATATCGAAAAAGACCTCAATGGTAATCTCATTGCCTATAAAAAGGGCAGTGGCAAGCTCAAAGTAATGCTCGTTGGCCATGCCGATGAGATAGGTTTTATCATCAACTATATCGATGAACAAGGCTATATCTATGTCAAGACATTGGGTGGCTTTGATGTCAACCTCCTCCCCGGTTTACGCATTGATATCTATCACGGAGACCAAATTGTGCGAGGCGTACTGGGTAAAAAACCTGTCCACATGATGCGCGGAAGTGATGACAATCCCAAGCTCAAAATCGAAGACGTTTGGATAGACATTGGAGCAAAAAACAAGGAGGAAGCTCTCAAAAGAGTAAAAATCGGCGATGTCGCTACCTATTCATCACAGATCGAGATGCTCTCCGATGATTTGATCATTACCAAAGCCACAGACAACAAGTGTGGAGTGTACGTTGCCGCAGCAGTCATGAATGAGCTTGCCAAAAAGAAACTCAAAGCCAATCTCTATGCCGTATCATCCGTGGGTGAAGAAACGACCATGAAAGGCGCTAGAACCAGTGCCTATCAGATCCAGCCCGATATCGCCATTGCTATCGATGTGACATTTACATCCGATATCCCAGGTGCCGACAAACGTGTCTATGGTGATGTAGGATTGGGTAAAGGTCCTACAATTACTCTGGGCGCAGCATTGCATCCAGCTATAAATAATAAACTCCAAGAATTGGCTGCCAAACACGAAATCCCCCTGCAAATAGAAGTCTCTCCGGGACACACAGGCACCGATGCCGATGCCATTCACGGGCTTAGATGCGGCTCTGCAACTGCCGTTATTGGCATTCCCAATCGCTATATGCACTCTCCCAATGAAGTGATATCTCTCAACGACTTGGACAATGCAGTAAAACTGGTTGCCCACTTTATCGCTGCTCTGGATGATAAGTTTGAGCTGATTAGATAGGATCATAGAAACGCTAATAGGGTTTTACCCATAGCAGCACATAGTTAAACTAACCTCGCAAGAGTCCTTTGCGCCAGCAAAGCTTAGATATCAGACTTATTTTTAAAAAGCGCAAATGACTCTTGCTGAGTGATCTGAAATTCACTTCGCAAACGCTTACCAAACAGCTTCTCAAAACCCAAGCACTTAGACTACAACATCGCTTTGCATACTCGGTAGCGAGAAACTCGCTGTCTATCATTGTATCGTGGCTTCTCGGGGCTGTTTTTGCTTCATTTGAAGCATCTCTTTTTGACTATTCGAAGACAGGCTCTGCATTGTCCAGGGTATTCTTAATTCACACTATTGAATTGACTTTGACCCGCTTTGGGGATTGAGACTGTGGGGTCCAGTTTGGTACATGATAATGTGGATCACAATCATTGATCTTGACTGGGGTGAGTTTACACTAGTGCGCAAGATTAGTGATGCTGTAGTTCAAGCCGCTTTATGGTGGCAATCTCCGAATTACCATAAAATCCATGCATCCCAGCAAGTATCTTAGCAGCAAGGTTTTACGAGCGCCACTCCAGACATTTATCAGATAAACTCGCCTAAGCCAACGCCACCCCAAATGTGTTTCATAAAATAAATATTCTTGGTTATAATACTTGTGAAAAGGAGGCTAAGATGAGCAAGAGCAAGCATTCGTGGATTGAGTATCCAGACGGAACCTATAGTGTCATCATCAATGGTGATGACGATGAAGTGGACGAAGAGGAGGGTGAGGATGAGAATGGAAGTATTAGTAGTGATGAATGTGCTGATTACTTCAATCATGATACGGATAATGAAGATAGTTTTGGGGATGATGAAGACCTGAAAGAGTAATGGTATTGGCAATATTATAAAGAGATGCTTATGTTTCAGCAGTACATGTTTGTGCTACTGCCCCAAATGGCATACAAGCAGCACCTCGCTTTCGATTTAAATTGACAATAAGTCCAAAACGAAAAAGTATGCCGTTATGAAGAAGATAAAGATTCAAAGCGGACTTGATAAAGTATTGGAAGGATTACCCGATAGCTGGGGTGTATTTGCCTTTTACCGTCAGGATGAGTGTCTTTATTATTGTAAATCCGGCAATCTGCGTTTTCGGCTTTTGGGAATGTATCAGCGTAAGGATAGCGACAGCCTCCTATCGGAGCTGTTTCTAGAGGCGGATACAATCTCTTATAGGGTTTATGCAGAGCCCTTGATGGCATTGATCGACGAGAAAGTATTTCTCAGCAAGCATAGCTCATTGTTTCAGCAAAGGTTATGGGTTTGGAAGGCTTATCCCTATTTGGCGTTCAATGCCTACCAGTATCCCTTTATCAAGGTATGCGATCAACCAAATGATGATTGGCAGTATATTGGTCCCTTTAGGAGTAGATTCTTTTTGGCAGATGTGATTGATACCTATGCCAAGCTACTGAAGATTCCCAATTGTGATGGTGCATCCTATCCCTGTGATCGGAGGCAAAATGGAACATGCAATGCCTATTGTCTGGCTCTGGAAGAGGGAAATGGAAATGATCTTGACAAGCTAGACTGTCTTTTAAAAGAGGCATTTGTACATCCTAATAATGGGATATTGGAATTGGTACAAAAGGAAAAACAGCGCTATTTTGATGAGCTTGCCTTTGATAAGGTAGATCTCCTCAATGACGAGACGGAGCTATTGGCAAAGTATCGTGATTGGCTGAGTTTCCTCTATGTGGCAAAGGATCTGGAATATGAGGATGAGCTTTGCCAGATCAAGGACGGTCTTTTGCATAGTGCGGTATTCCGAGGCAAGAGCTACCGCTTTACACATAACAAAACTGAGTACCGGACAAATGAGGCACTGGCTTTGAATAAAGAGCAGGTGGATGAATGCCGGATACTGTATTCTTACATAAAAAAACATAGATAAAGAGGATGACCATGCACGAGCAGATTGGAAAATTGGGGATAGTTCAGCAGAGTTGGCGAGGCAAAGTAAGAGATATTTATGACCTGGGCGATAAGCTCTTGATCGTTACTTCGGATCGGATTTCCGCTTTTGACGTAGTATTTCCAAACGAAATACCAGACAAGGGAAAGATCCTAAATGGCATCTCCCAATACCACTTTGAAGAGACCAAAGATATTATTACAAATCATCTCATCTCTGCCGATGTGAAAGATTACCCAAAGGAATTTACCGAGTTTGCAGATTACCTCAAGGGCAGGAGTATGTTAGTCCGCAAGACGAGAGTGATACCCTTTGAATGCATTGTGAGAGGATATATCACCGGTTCTGCCTGGAGCGAATACAAAAAGACCTCCACAGTCAATGGAATGCTCTTTCCCGAAGGACTCTCCGAGAGTCAACGCTTTCCCCATGCTCTGTTTACACCTTCTACCAAAGCTACCGATGGACATGATATCAATATCAGCTATCGGGAAATGCTGAACCACATGGATGAAGCCATCGCATCCTACCTCAAAAACAAATCCATAGAGCTTTATAGCTATGCCCACGAAAAACTGATGCAATTGGGTATTGTGGTGGCAGATACGAAATTTGAATTTGGTACCATCGGCTCTGAAATCATCCTCATCGATGAAGTTCTAACTCCTGATTCATCACGCTTTTGGGTCTTGGATAGCTATGAAATAGGCAAAACACCTCTCAGCTATGACAAGCAATACATCAGGGATTTTGTCACTGAAGCTGGTTGGGACAAAAACCCACCCGCACCCGAGCTACCCGCAGAAGTAATCGCCAAAACCAGAGAGAAATACATCCAAATCTATCAAATTATAACCGGAGATACAGAAACCAAATGGTAAAAACCATCTGCATAGTCGATGACGAAGAGGAATTGGTTCACAACCTCAAGCTGGAGCTGAAGTCATTAAAAAAGGATTGGAATATCCTTGCCTTTGCCTCCGGTACAGAAGCCTTGCACGAGATACTGAGAGGAAAAGTCGATCTGGTGGTATCTGATATCGCGATGCCGGATATGGATGGCTATGAGCTCTTTTGGCGCATCAGAGACTATAATGAACACTTGCCGGTAATCATGATGACCGGATTTGGTTATGACCCAAATCATGTATTGGTACGTTCCAAGGTCGATGGCTTGAAGGATATCGTATTCAAGCCCTTTGATGTGGAAAACTTGGCAGAACTGATCGAAACGCGGATCCAAGAAAGTGCCTCCTCATAGATTTGCACAAAGTATAGTGAAGATAGACCTATAGTATGAATGGTTTGATCGAAAGGCATTTGCTACATAGGTCTATCTTTAGCTATCTGCTATATCCTCTTTCCTTGCTCTACCGGAAACTATGCCAATACCGCCAAAGGCAACAGCAAAAGCGATGCTATAAAAGCCCTTGCACCATCATTAGCATCGGCAATATCGTAAGCGGTGGCAGCGGAAAAACACCTTTTTGTATCGAGCTTGCAAGTGCTCTCAAGGCAAAAGGCATCCGGGTGGGGATATCTCATCGTGGCTATAAAGGCAATTTTGAAAAGAAACCAAAGCTGATTTCAAACTATGAAAAAGTATTTCCCATTGCAAAAGTAGCAGGTGACGAAGCACTGCTCTTGGCAAAGAACCTAAAAGGTGTGCCGGTAGCGGTAGGAAAAGATCGTAAATGCGCCATCGAATTGCTCTGTAGCCTCTCCCCCGTTCCGGAGCTGATCATCTTGGACGATTCATTTCAAAATCATAGTGTGTATCACGATCTTGATTTTTTGCTTTTTGATGCTCGAATTGGCTTGGGAAATGGTTTTCTCATCCCCGCAGGATATCTCCGAGAGCCGATAACTGCTCTCCAAAAGAATCATATAGCCATTATCAAAGAAGCTCTCAATATTCATGACCAGCATGACCCCAATTCAAACTACCCTGATTCTTATAGACACAAATCACTTCAGCAGATTACTGACCGAACCACTAATGTCTATCGGGCAACAACCGAATCCAAGGGTTTCTTTGATGTGAAAGGCATGCGCATTGAGCAATCTGAATTGATAAACAAAAAAATACTCGCCGTCTCGGGTATTGCATTTCCCCTTAGCTTTGAACAAAGCCTGATGAAGCTGGGACTCAAGATTTGGCAATCCAAACGTTATCCAGACCATTATGGGTTTGATGATGAAAAGGAACTTCATAAGATAATTACATTGATCAATAGCGATCCTGAATTGCTCATTATCTGCACAGAAAAAGACTTTGTCAAGCTGGAGCAGATTCCCTCGCTTGGCGAAAGACTGCTCTATTTGAAAATCGGCTTGCAAATTCCGGAGTTGGATCGCCTGCTAAAGATCGTCTTAGACAAGGTAAAGGAAAATGCTGGAAAAAGTCGATAAACTCCAATTGATCCACTTCTTTCTGATTTCATACCTGATCTCCAGGGTCTTTGTGAAACACCGGCTATCGGAAAAGATCGTATATTGGCTTTTTGAGACCAAAAGGGTTTCGATATCCAGACTGACATGGGTATTGATCTTTGGCTCGGTGGTGCTATCGATGATTATCGCCAATGTGATCACACTTCTTACCCTCTTGCCTTTGATTTTAATCCTGCAAAATGACCACGTAGGCAGCGTTCGCGAACATCGTAAGTTTTCTACTTTGATCCTCTTGGCGCTGGTCTGGGGAGCAAATATCGGAGGCATGGGAACATTGACCGGTACTACGACAAACGGTATCCTAGTGGGCATGTTTGAGATGTATAAGTTCCCAGTAAAGCAGTCTTTTACCTTTTTATCATGGATGGCATGGGGCATCCCTTTGGTGATCCTGCTCTGTGGGATAGGATGGACGATTTTGATGCTGGTCTTTAGACCCAATCAATATCTCTCGGGGATGAAGATACGCCAGCATCTCTCAACTGCCGAAATCCCTCCGAGAGTGCAAAAGATCGGGATTTGGCAAGCCTGCATTTTTCTTTTGACCTCTTCTCTGCTATCTTTTGAGATGAGTATTTTACGCAATCATCGTGGACACATCTATCTTTTGACTTCGATCTGGACACTGATTTGGCTATACTTTATCTTTTTACATAGGTATTCATCCGGCAAAGGCATGCAAAAGGTATCGATGCTCACAGACAAGGATATTCTGCACGATTTTCCCAAAAAGGGTCTGATGTGGATTGGCTTGGGCTTGGGCGTTACTGCACTTTTGGTGATGTTCAAATTTCCGGATAGGATAGCCATGTGGACTGTGACGCACCTAAATAATGGCTTTTCGATCTTGATCTTGTATTTGGTTGTGGCATTGATTACGACATTTACCACCGAGTTAGTAAGCAATTCGGTAGTGCAAATCAGCATGTTTTTGGCACTTTTCCCGCTCACTAAGATGTATCCGGAGATTTCTTGGCAGATGATGTTGATCATTACCTTGTGTTCCACCTGTGCATTTATGACACCTATCGCCACACCCTCCAATGGTTTGGGTTTTGGTTCTTCTCAGAAGGTATCTCTCAAACACATGCTGTGGGCTGGGGCACTCATGAATCTCTTTAGTGCTGTCCTGATAAGCCTTTGGACGCTTTATATTGTCCCTCTTACCCTGGGATGGTTCAAATAATCTTTGTAGCACTTCAGTACTTTTATGGTTTTTGGCTCAGAAATTGTATCTGATAAATTAAATTGAATATCGAAAATGGAGTATCAAAAATGTCTAGAACCAGTATTGGTTTCATACTGATCTTGTCTCTGTCGTGCTTGGGATTGGGGCTTTGGGCTCATGACCTGAGTCAGACCGGGCAAAGTTATGATCTCTCTGAAAACTATCGCGCCTTTACCGAAACACTGCCTCCAGTGGGACCCGTGCGTCCGGTGGCAGAATGGGAACCTTCTTCACACGTTCTGATTCGCTACCCCTTGGGTATCCCCATATCCTTGGTCAATCATCTTTCCAATACCGCCCAAGTCATTACCTTGGTTAGTAATACAAATAGCCAAAACCAAGCTACCACAGCCTTCACCAATGCCGGTGTAAATATGGCAAATGTGAGTTTCTTCATAGCTCCTACGGATTCATATTGGACGAGGGACTACGGTCCTTGGTTCATCGTAAACGGGAACAATCAATACTCGATAGTCGATTTTGTCTATAATAGACCCCGCCCAAACGATAACGCCATCCCCAGCCTCTTAGCTCCCCATTATTCTTACCCATACTATGGCATGAACGTTCAGCAAACCGGCGGCAATTATATGACAGATGGCATCAATACCGCCGCTCAAACCCAGATTGCATATACAGAAAACAGCAGCTTGGGACAAACTGGTGTCAATCAAAAAATGCTAGCCTATCTGGGGATATCAAATTACTTTGTGATCAACGATCCTAATAATACCTACATCGATCATATCGATTGCTGGGGTAAGTTTTTGGCACCGGACAAGGTTTTGATTCGTTCTGTTCCTACTTCGCATTCCCAGTATGACGAGATTGAAGCAGTGGCAAATTTCTTTGCGACTACAAACAATGCTTGGGGATATCCATACCGTGTCTATCGGGTAAACACACCCCAAAACCAACCCTATACCAATTCTCTGATCCTCAATAAAAAAGTATTTGTCCCCATAATGAATAACTCCCATGACAATGCAGCTTTGCAAGTTTATCGCAATGCCCTGCCAAATTATGAAGTAATAGGAGTAGCCGGAACCACTTCAGCCCCTTGGGAATCCACGGATGCTCTGCATTGCCGTACTCACGAGATAGCTGATAAACAAGCGCTGTTTATAGAACACACTCCCTACCGAGGGGTTTATGACCTAGACGAGAGTATCGATATCAACGTCAATATCCGCGCTTTTAGCAATGCCGCTTTGTACAGCGATTCGCTATTTGTAAGCTACAAGATAAACCAAGGTGTGTGGCAAAGACTTGCTTTGACGGAACTCGTAGCGGGATTTTATACTGCCGTATTTGATCAACAAGCCCCTGGGGATACTATCCGCTATTTTATCCATGCAGCAGACCAATCCGGCAGAAGTATGGATCATCCCTATACCGCTGCCAGCGACCCACATATCTTTTCCATCACTGGTGATAGCATAGCTCCAACCATCGTACATGAACCGATGCAAAGTATCACCAATATGGATATTCCCATCCAGTTTGTGGCGATCATTACCGATAACCACCTCGTTCAACAAGCCATCCTAGAAACTAAGATCGATGACGACCCTGTGCAAAGTTTTGCCATGACAAGCGATCAAAACGATACTTGGATCGCACTGTACAATACAAACTTCAACGCCACTCAGACAACTTTT
>Ga0116204_1002151_pt1 | contig 10741 bp, 14 predicted proteins | sample LakKivwa52mmetaG_FD_94481 | JGI IMG/M metagenome (GOLD analysis project Ga0116204, IMG submission 94481) | Anoxic lake water microbial communities from Lake Kivu, Rwanda to study Microbial Dark Matter (Phase II) - Lake Kivu water 52m metaG | ecosystem: Environmental > Aquatic > Freshwater > Lake... | reverse complement strand
CGCTTTTCATGCTCAATAGCGAAATTCGTATCTTGTGTATCCAGATGAAACAGACAATTTAATATCTAACACTCTCACAGATTTCACTGATCACACGGATCACAATACAGATACATCTTCATAGCCCCATAGGCGAAACCCGCATCGCGATGGGATCGCACTCTGGGCTTTCAACGGTCCCAATTGATTTTTCGGTAACTGCCATTATCACACTCTATGCTCAGAACTGATGCATAACCCACATCGCCAATTCATCGCCACAATACCACGCAATAAAATTCCTAATGATCAAGCAACATATCTACATAACGCTATACATGTCATATAGATAATCACTAATTACTGAATGCTGCGTTTTAGGTCTTCCCCAATAGCAATACGGTAGCAATACGGTAGCAATACGGTGAATGACCGTATTGCTACCGTATTGCCTATGGAAAAGCAGTGTCAAAAAGGGGGGCTTGGCAGCCCCCATAGTTAGGATTTTCTTTCCCGCTTTAGTTCATCGAGTTGGGGTTTGATGTGGGTGGTATAGCAGGAGGGGCAAATGCTGTGGCTAAACATGGTTTCGGTGTGTTCCGAGATATAGACTTCTACTTCTTCCCAATAGTTTTGGTCGGTGCGGACTTTTTTGCAGTAGGAACAGATGGGCAGAAGCTTTTCCAGAGAGCGGATTTTGGCTCCGGCAATTTCCAATTCTTGGCGTTGTTTTTCGATGCGGAGTGCAGATTTGATGCGTACAATGAGTTCGATAGCCGAGAAAGGTTTGGCGATATAGTCCATGGCACCCAGCTCAAAGCTTCGTTTGAGGGGGTCCAATTCTTCTTCTAGGGGCGCAGCGGTAATCATGATTACTGGAATATGAGCCAGCTGTTTTTCCGCTTTGAGATGGTCTAACACATCATATCCGCTCATGCCCGGCATCATTATATCTAGGAGCACGAGGTCTGGAATCTGTTGATGAGCTTCGTTCAACATGGCTTCACCGGAGTAGAAGAGCTTGAGGTTATCAAATTTGCTCTGGGCAAGAATGGTGCTGAGCAGTTTCAGGTTTATCGAATCATCGTCCACAGCATAGATCAGCATGTTGTTGAGGTCATCATTAAAAGCCATATCAATATCCTTTGGGTTTATTTTTGGAGCGACGTTGAGTAGCGGAAAAGCTCGTCCATGCTTTTGTATTTGCGCAGTAAATCGATGGCTTGTTGAAGCTGTCTGTCCTGATTGATGGATACCTTGTAGGCTTCGGTATCGCCATAGACCTTGCCGATCAATTCGCTCTTGATCGTGTTTTTGATGTATGTAGCCGCACTGTCAACATCGGCAGGAGTAAATTTGATTTCTTTGGAGCGAGCATAATTCAAGAACCTGTCAAAGGTAGCATCATCGATCACGATATCCTTGGATACCTTATGATCGTTTTCCACCATATAATCCACGGCAAAATCAAAGAACACATTTTTTCTCCTCAATTCTGCTCCAAACTGCGTAAGCAGATCGGAATCAAATTCGATATCGGGAGTGATCCCGCCACCGCCAAAGACTTTGCGGTTTTTGACAGTGTAATAGATGTGTTCGTGGCTCTGGTCATTATCTTTTTTAATTTCGGCTTCGGAAACTAACTGACCCTTGAGAATCTTGTCGTTGATGGCTTTGTGGATGCATCTACCGCTCTTGATGTAATAATAGGAGGTGGTGATTTTGATGCCATTGCCATTTGAGAGTGGAAAGAGCTGTTGTACAGAACCTTTGCCAAAGGTTTGCTTGCCCACGACCAGTCCTTTGTCCCAGTCCTGCAAGGAACCGGCAAAGATTTCTGATGCAGAAGCAGAAGCTTCGTTTACCATGACAATGATCGGATAGTTGCGTTCCTTGGTATTGTTGCGGGTCAAGTACTGGCGATTGGTGTTTTCCAGCTTACCCTTGGTTTCTACCACGAGTTTATTGGCACCGATAAATTCATTAACGGTATCAATGGCTTGGTCCAGCAAGCCTCCGGGATTCCATCTCAGATCAACGATCAGTCCCGTGATATTTTGGCTTTCGAGATTGGTAAGAGCTTCACGTAGCTCACGAGTGGTATTTTCGTTGAACTGGCTGATGCGAATGTAGCCGGCTCCGCCATCCAAGATAAAGCTATGAGTTACACTGCGGATTTTGATCATTTCGCGGATGATCTCAAAATCGAGTGGTTTGGATACACCGGGGCGGCTGATGGTGATAGTTACTTTGGTACCCACTTCGCCACGCATTTTTTTGATAGCATCTTCGGTGCTGAGACCTACGATGCTTTCATCGTTTACTTTGACGATACGATCTCCGGCAGTGATTCCCATCCGGTATGCTGGTGTACCTTCGATGGGGGAAACAACTGTAACATAATCCCCTTTTTTGTCGATCTGAATACCCAAGCCTCCAAATTCGCCTTTGGTGCTGGTAGTAAAATCGGCAAAATCATCGGGCGTAAAGAAAGTGGTATGTGGATCAGCAGCGCCTAACATACCTACTATTGCCGCTTTGATCAAATCCTCATCGTTCAAGTCTGTAACGTAAGTTTGCTTTAGCTTAAACAATACCTCATTGAAAAGCTGAAGCTGAGAATAGAGATCGTTCTTCCGAGGTTGGTTTTGTGCAAATGCCGCAGTGGCTCCAAAGAGGAGGATTCCGGTTAGAATCCATACTCCGGCAATTGTCAACAGAGCAAAGCGTCTTTTCCTATCGCTCATTTCTACTCCTATGTGCTTTTAGGACGGCTTCCCAGATCCGTCCGTGGATTGTCTCCTGATCCATTGTTGCATCTAAAACAATATATCTCTGTGCTTCGTTTTGAGCAATCACTAAATACTGCTCTCGCACTTTTTGATGAAAAGAGAGGGATTCCAGTTCGAGCCTATCGAGGGTTCTATCTCCGATTCTTTGCATGCCCACCTCTACAGGTAAATCCAAGAGGAAGGTGAGGTCTGGCTTTAGTCCATAGGTGGCAAAGCTTGCCACGGAAGCGATAAACTCCTGATCGAGGCTTCTGGCAGCACCCTGATACGCTATCGTGGAATCGTTGTATCTATCGCTAATTACGATTTTTCCGGTTTCCAAAGCAGGAATGATCCATTCTCCAGTGTGCTGGGCTCTGCTTGCTAGGTACAGCAACAGCTCTGTTTCGGGTAGCATTTTTCCATACTCACGTTTTAGCAGAATCTCGCGGATGGCTTCGGAGATGGGAGGTCCACCCGGTTCGCGGGACACAAGAGTAGCTATCCCGTTTTGTGTCAAAGCTTGGGATAGCATTCTGATCTGAGAGCTCTTTCCGCTACCTTCGGTACCTTCAAATGTGATAAAGAGTCCGGCTAGGGGCTTCATATAATGGTATCCGATTTGAAATGGAGATCGTCCCGATGGGGATAATCGATCAAATAGTGTGCACCACGGCTTTCTTTGCGTGAGAGGGCAGAACGAATCACCGTTGCTGCAATGATTGCCATGTTACGTGTTTCGACTACCTCTTTGCGAACGGCATTGTGTTGGTAAAAGTTATTTATCTCATTGTAGATATTATCCACGCGCAAGAGGGCATATTTGAGCAATCTGCGGCTACGGCGGATACCTACATAGCCTTGCATGATGGTACCCAGAATTTCTCTATTATGTGAGATCACTACCCATTCATTTTCGTTAAAATCATCCATCTTACGCCATTGGGGGATATCGGGGAATTCCACTGGTTTTTCGTTGCTAGGATGATTTGCAGCGCGATATGCCACTACCAAAGCTTCCAGAAGAGAATTTGAGGCAAGCCGATTGGCACCATTCAAGCCAGTACAAGCCACTTCTCCAGCGGCAAAGAGATTGCGGATATCGGTAAGCCCATCAATGGTTGAAAGCACTCCTCCGCAAAAATAGTGCGCAGCAGGAGCTACGGGGATTGGTTCACTGGTAAAATCTATCCCCTGTTCGAGGCATTTTCTGCGAATGTAGGGAAAGTGTTTGATAAGTACTTCATTATCTACTTTTGTAGCATCGAGATAGCAGAACTTTTCGCCGCGCTTCTTGAGCTCTGCATCAATAGCTCGGGATACTACATCACGAGGCGCAAGACTGCCCAAATGGTGATAGTTTTCCATAAAAGAAGAGCCATCGCCCAGACGTAACACTGCTCCCTCACCGCGTAGGGCTTCACTGATGAGAAAGGTCTTTCCCAGAGGTGAGTAAAATGCCGTGGGGTGAAACTGAACAAATTCCATATTTACCAGGCGTGCTCCAGCCAAACGAGCCATCGCCATACCATCGCCAGTTGCAATTTCCGGATTGGTATTGTGCGCATAAATGCGGGAAGCACCACCGGTAGCCAACATGGTTTTCTTTGCTCTGAATATGGTAACAATGTGGCTTTGAACATCCATCACATAAGCTCCCCAGCATTGAATCCCGGGGACGAAACCATCCTCTTGATTTACATGATGTTGGGTGATGAGGTCGATGGCTATATGCTGTTCAAAGATCAAGATATTGGAATTTTGTTGACACTGCATGATTAGCGCTTGCATGATTTGAAAACCTGTCGAATCTGCAGCATAGGCTACGCGCCTTTGGCTATGCCCACCCTCTTTGGTAAGCGAGAGATTTTCCAAGCCCTTGTCATAGTGCTCGTCCTCACGGGTAAAATCCGTACCGAGTTCAATCAAATAGCTGATCAGTTTTGGTCCATCGGCGATAACTTTGGCGATTACGTCTTTTTTACCGAGTTCTGCCCCAGCCACCCAGGTATCCAAAAGGTGTTGCTCAAAGCTATCATGCTCGCTCAGCACAGCAGCAATGCCGCCTTGGGCATAGGCAGTGTTACAGTCTGTAAGCTGACCCTTGGTTACAATGGCTACGCTACCCAAGCGGCTCACTTGAAGAGCATAAACTAGCCCGGCAATACCACTGCCGATTACCAAAAAATCAAAGTCTTTCATCTTTGTGCGATTTCCACCAAGCGGAAGCTTTGAGATCGAGAAACATTACAAGAGCGTCTTCATCCGGCAGGGAGTAATAGGACTTGCGGACTGCCAACCGCGTAAAACCGAGCTTTTCATACAAACCTATCGCAGCAAGGTTTGAAAGCCTCACATCAAGATAGTAATGGTCTATCTTGTGTTTGCCCAAATTGTGCGCAAAGACTTCGTTAAACATCATCGTCGCATAACCTCTACCTTGATACTGGGGATCAACGGCAACGTTTATGATCGAGCACTCATTGAGGGCAGAGAGAAACATGATATATCCCACTACCAGGTTATCTACACATAATACAAAGGATTCTTCGGCATTGCTGCTCTCAAAGGCTACGCGGGGCCAGGGGCTGGTAAAAACCTTTGCTTCTATCTGCAATACGGCATCTAGATCAGCCTCGAGCATCTGGCGAAAGCTAAACATCCTCCCAATCCCTACATCTTCTCCGGAGCGGAAATTCCCATCAGATCAAAGCAGATGGACATCACGTTTTTCACGGCATGGATAAGTAAGAGCCTGGCTTTGCTGATGTCTTTGTGCTTTTCATTTACGATCTGATACTTTGCATAATAGCGATGGAAGAGCGCTGCCAGTTCTTCTACGAAGAGGGGTAGGCGGTGTGGCTCACGATGCACTGAAACTGAACACAAAAGGTCTGGCAAATAGGCGAGCTTTTGGATCAAAGCCAGTTCCTCGGGTTTATTGAGTTTGGTAAGCATTTCTGCCTTGAAAGCCTTGGGCATCACCTTGTCTTTCTTTGCCTTTTTGAGGATGCTACATATCCGGGCATAGGCATATTGGCAGTAATAGACGGGGTTCTCATTGTTTTGCTTGAGGGCAAGCTCCAGATCAAAGTTAAGATGTGCATTTGCCTTTCTGGCGATAAAGAAATATCTTGCGGCATCCTTGCCCACGACAGAGATCAGGTCGTCCATTGTAACGATCTTCCCTGCGCGCTTGGACATCTTGACGCGTTCTCCGCTTTCAAAGAGATTGACCTGTTGCAAGAAGATGATCTCCAACATACTATCGTCATAATTGAGGGCTTTGAAGGCAGCTTTGAGACGGGGAACATAGCCATGGTGATCCGGACCAAAGATATCGATGAGGGTATGAAAACCCCTCTGCACCTTGGTGAGATGATAGGCAAGATCGGGAACGAAATAGGTAATCGAACCATCGGATTTCATCAGGACACGGTCTTTGTCATCACCAAACTTGGTAGAGCAAAACCAGATAGCATCGTCTTTTTCAAAGGTACAATCCGCTTCAGCAAGATAGCTCAGCACTTCTTCGACAACGCCTTCCATGCGCAGTGTCTTTTCCGAAACCCAGCCTTCAAAGCTGACGCCAAATTTTTCCAAGCTCTGCCTTTGCATCTCTAGGATCTCATTGAGGGCAAATTCCTTGAGGTGATCCATGCGGTCTTTTTCGGGGAGCATAAAGACTCTTACGCCTTCTGTGGCATTGAGACGTTGTGCTAGTTGCTTTACATATTCACCATGATAGGCTTCAAAAGGAAATTCACCGATTACTTCACCATGGATCTCACGCAGACGCAATTCGACCGATTCTGCCAAGATATCAACCTGGTTGCCGGCATCGTTGATATAGAATTCACGGGTGGGGCGATATCCCACATACTTCATCACCCGATAGAGCGTATCACCAAAAGCAGCGGCACGTGCACTAACGATGTTAAGAGGTCCTGTCGGATTGGCGCTTACAAATTCGAGCAGTACTTTTTCATCCTTGCCAAAATCGGAGCTGCCATACTGAAGATCAGCTTCGAAGATCTCCCACAATACCTTTTGGTACATCTGTGGTGAAAGAAAGAAATTGATGAATCCTGGTCCTGCCAGCTCCACTTTCTTGTAGCTCTTGTTCCTCTTCAATTCCTTGATCAGCATTTCTGCCAATTTCTGGGGAGGCAGCTTGTTTTCCTTGGAAAGAACCAAAGCAGCATTTGTAGAATAGTCGCCAAAGTCTGCCCGATTTGGGACTTCGATCGTAAATTCCTTTTGCTGGGAAAGCCCCAAGGACGCTATCGTTTCCTGTACGTGGCTCATGAGAATGGTTTTGATCATGCTGTGCTCTCTTCTCCAATTCCTTTTCTTACTTTGTCAAACAGATCATCGATATTGTAATAATCTCTGGTCTGAGGCAGGAAGATATGCACTACTACATCTCCCAGATCGATCAGAACCCATTGACCATAATCCATCCCTTCCTTGCTCAATACGCTCAAGTGATACTCTTTGGCATTGTCGATCAGGTATTGGGCAATGGCACGGTTATGGATATCTGCGGATCCTTCGCAGACTATGATCACATCGGTATAACCGCTCTTATTTTCGACATCATATATCTTGATGTTCTCGGCTTTCTTCTCTTGCAGCCATTCAATGATGGCTTCTACTTTGACTTGGTTCGTCAATATTCCTCCTCGCTAAACAGCGGAGATTCACTTACTCATAAATTCTTCGTAATCTTTACCCACGATGATGTCAAAATCCGCTTTGGGGCTCTCCATCAATGCCATGGTAAAGCGTTTGATACCGGTCATCTTTTGCAAGCGTAACAGGTCTTCACGGTCGTCTTTACGAACTACGATAATAGTGCGGTCATAAATAGGCTTGGGAGTATCTCCCAGCTCCACCACTTCGATGTTCTTCTTGCCAATAAAATCGCCAAAATCCGTTGCCAAGCGATCATAACCGCATCCGTTGATGACTCTTACTTTGATCGTGGGAAGCCCCGCTTCCACATCCTTAGCATTTCTATCATCGCTGAAATAGCCTTTGATAAAGGCAATAATGACCAGTCCCAACACCGCAACAGCAATGGCGATATACACAAACTTCTGATATTTGTTCCAAAGATTTGAAAGTCCTTCTGTTGTCAAATCCAAAGCTTTTACTCCCTTTCCGGCATGTTGTTACGAAGAGCGTCATACAATAGCTGATATGTGCGTTCAAAGGCTTCGGGGATCACCCGTTCACCTGCCACCACGGTCATAAAATTGCTGTCCCCGCTCCAGCGAGGCAAGATGTGCCAATGCAAGTGTTCATCGATCCCTGCCCCTCCCGCTTTGCCTTGATTCATCCCGATATTAATCCCATCGCATTGATATAGCTTGTAAAGACTTTGCTCGCTACAACGCAGCAGGACATCCATTTCGTGGCAGGTTTCAAGAGGCAAATCGGACAATCTGGCAACATGCAGATATGGCACGATCATCAAATGCCCATTATTGTATGGATAACGGTTTAGCATTATGTATGAGTATGTGCCGCGTAGCAAGATCAAGTTTTCTTGGTCTGAACCTGGGTGCTGATGTCTGCACAATATACAATCCGTGGGTTTTTCACTCAGGATATAATCCAATCTCCATGGTGAGTAGAGATACTTATTGGAGCTCATACCTATCTTCTTCGATAGTCTCTCTAAAGGGGATTACTTGATGTTCGTGCACATAGGAATTGACGATGATGTTAAACCCTTTGAGGATAGTTTCGGCATCAATTTCAGAATCTTCGATATAGCAATTGGGACCGATGCGGACTCCTGTCCGGAGCATGCTATTGCCTTTGATGATGGTATTCATGCCAATCTCTACATCCGCTTCGATCAAGACATCATCTCCAATATAGATTGAGGCTGGGTTGTGCATCATAACTCCATTGTTGAGCCACTTGAGTCTGATAGTACGCAAAAACTCATCTTCCAATTCCGCCAGTTGTTCTTGAGAATTGACTCCAGAGACTTCCATCAGGTTTTCCAAGACCACGGAGCCAACGCCCTTTCCGCCATTGTAAAGGATTTGCAGCGTATCGGTCAAGTAGTATTCGCCTTGTTGGTTGTTGTTCGAAATCTGTTTTAGAGCGGTGAACAATGCCTCGGCATGAAAGCAATAAATACCGGTGTTAAATTCTTTGATCTGCCTTTGGGATTCATTGGCATCTTTGTATTCTATGATGCCACAAACGTTTTGGTCCCAGTCTCTGAGGATTCTGCCATACTTTCCCGCATCTTCCAGGAAGGCAGTCAAGACCGTGCACGCATTACCACTGCTGCGGTGAGCTTGGTATAGCTGTGTGAGTGTATCGGTAGTGAGCAAGGGAACGTCACCACACAAGATCAGAATGTCCGTATCCTTGCCGGTAAAAAAAGGCTCGGTAATCATCACAGCATGACCGGTACCATTTTGCTCTGTCTGTTCTACAAAACTGATGCATTCTTTGGCTTCGAGCACAGCAATAACGGATTCTTTTTGATACCCAACGACTACACATACTTCTTTGCAGTCCAGCTTGATAGCAGTATCAACCACACGTTGGATCATCGGTTTTTCGGCAATGGGAAAGGTAACCTTTGCCTGGCGGGATTTCATTCTCGTTCCCTTTCCAGCAGCAAGGACAATCGCTGAAAGCGGTCTCATATATCTCCTCCACTATGGGATATGTTTTCGTAAAGTTCTTTGATACTTTTCTTTAAAATGGGATGCTGAAATGAAGGTATCAACTCCATCAAGAGCACCAATACAAAATGCCTGTTGTGCAAGTCACCATGAGGTATCTGCAATGCTTCGGAAGAAATGCACTCCGCTCCGTAAAACAAAATGTCTATATCGATCAAGCGTGGACCCCAACGAAAGCCTTGCTCCCTGCCCAAACTCCTTTCTATGCTCTTGCAAGCATCCAAAAGCTGCCCTGCAGAAAGCTTAGTTTCTACCTCCAAAACTTGGTTGAGAAAATCTTGCTGCTCTGTGAAACCATAGGCTTTGGAGCGTCTTGACTTGCTGCACCTCAAGATACTAATACCTCTGTGGCAAAGCTCTGTTTGTGCGCTTTTCAGCAGCAATTCACTGTCTCCCAGATTGGAACCTAAACACAGGTAAGAGATCATTAACGCTTCCGTTGCAATTCCACTTCTACAGAGCTTAAAGAGCCCTGGATAGCTACCGATGGTTTGCGAATGCATACACTAAGCCGTTGGATCAGCGGAAAGGAGGATAGCAAACTATCCGCTATTTCGTTTGCACACTGCTCCAGAAGCTGAAACTGATGTGTTTCCATAATCTCCTTCACATCGGCAAAAACACTGGTGTAATCGATCGTATGTTCGAGCTTGCTGATGTATCCATCCGCTTCCGGATCGGTGTAAAGATGCACATCTACTACAAACCTCTGTCCCAGTCTGCGCTCTTCGTCATACACACCGTGGTAACCGTAAAAGACCATATCATTGAGGCTGATCTTCATTTGCTCCTCCCTGATTGGGTGATTCGAGCACCCTTACAATCTCTGCTTTCATCTTGACCCCAAGTTTCTTGTCCACCACTCTGAGCACGATAAAACTTAGCGCCAAGAGCAGAAACCCGCACAGCGCAGCATACACTTCGACGAGGAATTGCGCAGCGATAAAATAACCCATAAACAATGCCAAAACAGGCATCACAAAGATCATGAGTGAAGACACAACTTTGTCTATGGGAGCAATTTTGATCTGAACCCTATCCCCTACAGTGAGAGGAAGTGAGCTTGCTACTTCAAAGCTGGCTTCGCTATCCTTGGAAAAACAGAAGTTGTGCATGGCGCAGGATTTACAGCCACCGCCGCGTTGTACTTTGAGAGTAGCAATTCCAGCGCTGAGCTTGGCAACCGTAGCAATATCTTCTATCTCGAGATGCTCGTCATGCATTGCTATCTTCCATGTTTCGCATTTTGTTTATGATCGCCGTAGTGGATCT
>Ga0116204_1002150_pt1 | contig 10747 bp, 9 predicted proteins | sample LakKivwa52mmetaG_FD_94481 | JGI IMG/M metagenome (GOLD analysis project Ga0116204, IMG submission 94481) | Anoxic lake water microbial communities from Lake Kivu, Rwanda to study Microbial Dark Matter (Phase II) - Lake Kivu water 52m metaG | ecosystem: Environmental > Aquatic > Freshwater > Lake ... | reverse complement strand
GGTCTTCAGTGATGCTCAATCAATGGTTTCCGTTCTGATGATTTCGGTCCAATAGAGCTGCCTCATATTCATTGATTACTTGTCACCAATGACATCGACCCCCTTGGGTGGTGTAAAGCGGAAAAGACTGCTTCCCATGGACGGATTGCGTTGCAGATCACTGAAACGCAGGCGCGTGGTCTGGCCAAAGTTGTCTTGCAGTTCCATGGCGATCAGGTTGTTGCCCTGAAAACCCATGCTGACCTTTTCAAAGCTGCCTTCCTTGCTTTTCGGCGTGGCTTCGAGCCATTCCAGCCCATCTCTGATGCCGGTGTCTTTCAGGTTGAAGAGCTTGCTCATGTCGTTATTGCCAGCAAGTAATGCTGCCGGGCTTTCACCAATCGCACGGTCCAGCTTGCGTACGGTGACCTGTTCCAGGTCTTCATCGTGAATCCACAACTTCTGGCCATCGCCAACGATGAGTTGGGAATAGGGCTTTGTATACACCCAGCGAAATTTCCCCGGCCGCGAGAAATACAGACTGCCGCTGGCCTCCTGGGTTTTGCGACCAGCGCGATCGACCACTGTTTGCGAAAACTGAGCTTTCAGGGTTTTGGTCTCGCTCATGAAGTGATCCAGGCGGGCAAGAGCATTGGCCTGAGCCGCACAAACGGGCAAAAGTGCCGCCAACAACGCCGCCAACAAAACAGGGCGGGCAAATGTGTAAAACGAAACAAAAGGTCGGGTCATGGCTTGAGTGCTTGAGTGATGTTAGGTATCAGAACGCGGAGCGATGACTTCGCGATTACCGTTATGTTGCATGGCTGAAACCAGCCCGGCACTTTCCATCGCCTCGATCAGGCGGGCAGCGCGGTTATAGCCAATACGCAGTTGGCGCTGGACAGAGGAAATGGAAGCCCGACGAGATTTGAGAACATAGGCAACGGCTTCGTCATACAACGCATCGGTTTCCGCATCGTTGTTGCCGCCTTCTTCACCCTCAGCCTGATCCGGGCTTTCCAGAACGCTTTCGTCATATTGTGGCGGCCCAAGTTCCTTCAGCCAGCTACACACTCGATGGACTTCGTCATCTGAAACAAATGCGCCGTGCACGCGGGTGGGCACGCCGTGGCCGGGCGGCAGGTAAAGCATGTCACCCTGACCCAGCAAGGATTCTGCCCCTTGCTGGTCAAGAATGGTGCGCGAATCAATCCGGCTGGCCACCTGGAATGCCACGCGGGTGGGAATGTTGGCCTTGATCAAACCGGTAATCACATCTACGGATGGCCGCTGTGTGGCCAGCACGAGATGAATGCCCGCAGCACGGGCTTTCTGTGCCAACCGCGCAATGAGTTCTTCCACCTTCTTGCCGGTCACCATCATCAGATCAGCCAGTTCGTCGATCAACACCACAATAAAGGGGAGGGTACTCAAGCGTTCGGGGCTGTCTGGCGTGATGGAGAACGGGTTGGTCAACGGCGTACCGGCTTTTTCCGCTTCCTTGACCTTCTGGTTAAAGCTGGCGATGTTGCGTACGCCCAGCGCCGACATCAGCCGGTAACGTTTATCCATTTCGCCTACGCACCAGTTCAATGCCGCACCGGCCAGGCGCATGTCGGTGACCACCGGTGCAAGCAGGTGCGGAATGCCTTCGTAGGTCGACAGTTCCAGCATTTTGGGGTCAACCATGATGAGGCGAACTTCGTCCGGCGTGGCCTTGTAGATCAACGACAGGATCATGGCATTGATGGCCACGGACTTGCCCGAACCGGTTGCACCGGCTACCAGCACGTGCGGCATCTTGCCTAGGTCGGCCACGATGGGATTACCGCTGATGTCCTTACCCATGGCCAGCGTCAGGGGTGAGGCGTTGTCGTTGTAGACCTTGGCAGACAGAATTTCGGTAAGTCGTACCATCTGGCGTTGCAGGTTGGGGAGCTCCAGCCCCATACAGGTTTTGCCCGGGATGGTTTCCACCACTCGAATACTGACCACTGACAAGGAGCGCGCAAGGTCTTTGGCCAGATTGGTGATCTGGCTGCCTTTAACACCCGAAGCCGGCTCAATTTCATACCGGGTAATCACCGGCCCCGGGTAAGCGGCCAGCACTTTGACCTCGACACCAAATTCACGCAGTTTGCGTTCAATCAGGCGAGAAGTCGCTTCCAGGCCGGCTTCATCCAGTTGCACGGCGGCCGTGCTGGCCTCATCCAGCAAACGCAGGGGAGGGCGCATCGAATCAGGCGTATCGTGAAACAGGAAGGTTTGCCGTTCTTCGTCCACACGTTCGGATTTTTCAATGACCGCCTGGGGAAGCGCAATTTTGACCGGTGCTTCCTTGCTGATGCGCTTGCGTTCTTCACGAACGATTTCTTCTCTTTCTGTAATGGCCTCTTTTCCAGCTTTACGGTCGCGGTAGGCTTGCCATGCCAGCAAGCCCGAAGCCAATGTCTGCTCCAGCCATGTGCCAATCTGCTCTGAAAGTCTGAGCCATGACAGGCCAGTAAACAGGGATAGCCCCACGCCCCAGCTCAGCATCAGGATGACGGTGCCGCCATCAAACCCGAACGTACTGCGAATCAGGTTGCCAACAGCATTGCCAATGACGCCGCCTGCTGCGTTAGGCAACGCAACGGCCAGCGAATGAAAACGCAACGACTCAAGCGCACTGCTGCAAATCAGAAAAAGCAGAAATCCGAGCAGAATGATGCTCAAGCCTTGTCGATGTCGGGTTTCCTGTTCATCACCAGATGCCGCAATGCTGATGCGGCGATAGCCCCACCAGACAAGATAAAGCGCTAACCCGATCCACGCCCAGGCAGACAGGCCAAACAGGAACAGCAGCAAATCAGCCAGCCAGGCACCAAAACTTCCGCCGGCGTTGGCAATGTCATCAGTGGTTCCTGTGCGTGACCACCCTGGGTCCGATGGCTGATACGTCACCAGAATCATGGTGAGGTACAACGCCATCCCCACGGCTGCGATCCACCAGGCTTCGCGCAGCAAACTGACCATGCGCGGTGCAAGTGGCTTTTTGATTGTCTTGACAGGCTTGGCCTGATTACGGCGAGAGGGCTTTCCAAACATGGCGCGCACTATAGCTTGAGCGGCGCTTGGCTTCATCACGAATCGTCATGGCTCTTCGCCTGTTTATATGCAAACTCGAAACGCTGAATGTATATTATGTTAAATAATGTATTGAGATGCTGAGTAATCTGAAAAAAATGCGCGCACGATAAATCGCTACCCCACTGGTAAAATGAACGGAAAGCCTCATATCGGCTAACAGACGTTCTGCAGCACAAACAGCACCATCACCCTTTGAACATACGCATCATCCAAAAGGAGTTTTCATGTCTGAGAAACACGCTCGCTTACTCATTCTCGGTTCTGGACCGGCCGGCTACTCAGCAGCTGTCTATGCTGCCCGCGCCAATCTGGCTCCCGTCATGATCACGGGTTTGCAGCAAGGCGGCCAGCTCATGACAACCACAGAAGTCGATAACTGGCCTGCTGACGTGAATGGCGTTCAAGGGCCGGAATTGATGACCCGCTTTCAACAGCACGCCGAGCGTTTCAATACCGAAATCATCTTCGACCATATCCATACTGCAAAGCTGACAGAGAAGCCCTTCACGCTGATCGGTGATAGCGGCACTTACACCTGTGATGCGCTGATTATTGCGACGGGTGCTTCGGCCATGTATCTGGGCCTTGAATCTGAAGCCGCGTTTATGGGCAAAGGGGTTTCGGGGTGTGCCACGTGTGATGGATTCTTCTATAAGAATCAGGAAGTTGCAGTCATAGGCGGGGGCAATACAGCCGTTGAGGAAGCCATCTATCTCTCTAATATCTGTTCCAAGGTCACACTCGTGCATCGTCGTGACACCTTCAAGGCCGAGAAAATCATGGTGGATCACCTCATGAAGCGCGTTGAGGAAGGCAAGATTGTCCTGGAACTGAATAGCACCCTGGATGAAGTGCTTGGCGATAAGACTGGCGTCACCGGCATGCGTGTCAAGAGCACCAAAACGGCTGAAACCAAAGACATTTCACTTGCAGGAATATTCATTGCTATTGGCCACAAGCCGAACACTGACCTGTTCGTGGGGCAGTTGGAACTGGATCACGGTTATCTCGTCACGCAAGCCGGCCGCACCGGTAACGCGACTCAAACCAGCATTCCGGGCATTTTTGCCGCCGGCGACGTGCAAGACATGATTTACAAGCAAGCCGTGACCAGTGCGGCTTCTGGCTGTCAGGCCGCGTTGGATGCCGAGCGTTACCTTGACAATCTAGGTAAGTAGTCTTCTGTAACGCCATGAAAAAAAGCGAGAAACAACCTCTCGCTTTGCCTTTGCAAGAGGTTTTTCATGAGGCCATGATGGATGTCACCCCGCTGACACCTCATGGCCGATTCATTTCAACTCGCCCTCAGCCTGCCCCCCTGCCCTTGCATCGCCCGATGGATGTGCGTCAGCACCTCGCAACGATGTCAGACCCCGTTGATTGGGGCGAAGATGAAACGGAAGCAGATTCGTCTTACATCAAACCCGGCATATCGCGTCAAACCCTGCGACGTTTACGTCGTGGAGATTGGCACGCCCAGGCCGAGTTGGACCTGCATGGCTTAACCAAACTGGAAGCGAAGCTTGAACTGGTGGGATTTCTGGATGAGTGCAGACGTCGCGGCGCACGCTGCATCAGAATCATTCATGGTAAAGGTCTTCGCTCGGCCAACCGGGAACCCGTCCTCAAACAGCATGTACGACATTGGCTAACCCAGCGTGACGAGGTGCTGGCTTTTGTGCAGAGCCGTCCCAGAGACGGCGGTAGTGGCGCAGTGACCGTTTTGCTGCGCGCGTCATTCCGCTAATTTGAAATCCCGGTCGACACGATTTGCCGCATGGGTTATTCCGATTTTCTATTGACAAATAACAAGCCAGTACAAAATCAGGTTGCAATGGTCACAGGCGTATAAACCGGCACCAGATCAAACAACGTCAAAATATCTGCGTTTCGCATTCGAATGCAGCCATGTGATTCAGGCTGTTGTTTGAAATGCTCGTCTGGCGTGCCATGAATATAAATATAACGACGCATGGTGTCGCAACTGACTGATGATTCTTCTGCTGATTCTGATGCGCGGTTTTCTTCCCGCTTGCTGTCTCTTGTATAGCCGCGGTTAAAGCCTGTTTCCTTGCCGGATAGCCAGAGAATACGCGTCAGAATCCAGTCTCGGCCTGGATATTCCAGCCCAAGTTCAGGACTGTAAATTTCACCGGTTGGGCGTCGTCGTACAAATACACTATTTAAAGGCAGGCCTGCGCCAATCTTTGCCCGGATGATGTGCTCGCCGCGCGGCGTGCAATAACTCCCCTGCGTTTCCCCGACGCCCCGAGCGGCAGTCGAGACGGGGAAATGCAATTTAATATTCTGGTCTTCATCAATAAGAACAATGTCTTGCAAATGAATATTAATAACAAGTCTCATGATTTAATGATCGGTTTGCATATTTTTTTCAGTACGGTGTGTTCGGGGTGAACGACGTGCCTTGAAAAATTGGCTAATGAGTTGTCCGCATTCATTCGCCAATACCCCACCCTCTGCCAGCGTGTGGTGATTGAGTCGAGGCTCTGAAAAAAGATTAAGCACACTTCCGGCTGCACCGGTTTTGGGGTCTGCGGCACCAAAAACGATCTTTTTCAGCCGCGCATGCATCATGGCGCCTGCACACATTACACAGGGTTCCAGCGTGACATAAAGCGTACATTCGGGTAGCCGGTAATTCTGGATATTTTTACCGGCGTCTCTCAAGGCCATGATTTCTGCGTGCGCAGAGGGATCATGAAGAGAAATGGGGCGATTAAAGCCACGGCCAACGATTTCACCATCCAATACCACCACTGCACCGACAGGGACTTCGCCGGCATCTGCGGCTTGCTCGGCAAGTTGCAATGCGACCTGCATGTAATCAGAATCTGTCATGAAATTGAAGTGAATGTTGAATCAAGTGTTTTAAAAATCAGTCGTTGACATTACTATCAGCGCAGCTTGAAATACAAGTGATTGAAAATTGATAATTTTAAAAGTTGTATTTATTAATCGGAGTAATTTATGGCCTCTTATCAAGACATCCTGAAGCAAATTGAAAACCTGCAACAACAAGCAGAAGAAGTCCGTAAACAAGAGCTTGCCGGTGCAATTGCTGAAGTCAAGCGCATCATGGCACAGTATGACCTGACTGCAGCGGATCTTGGCTTTGGCGCGCGTGTTGGCAAAGCCAAGGTCAAGAATGCCGTTGCACCCAAATATCGTGATCCGGCCAGTGGCAGCACCTGGACCGGTCGGGGTCGTCGTCCGGCATGGGTGGTTGCCCTTGAAGCGTCTGGCAAGAGTCTGGATTCCTGCCGGATTTGAATATTCTTTTTGATTTTGCTTGCTGCCTGTAAAGGCACATTCTTCAAGGCCCTGATTTCAGGGCCTTTTATTTTGTCCTTTATTTTGTCGCCAAGGCCGCTGACAGAATGGATTCAAGCTGTTGTTTATGCAGGCTGGCAATACCGGTGGCGGGTGAGGCCGATTCGGGTCTGCCTGCGTAGTCCAGCCACTTGCCAGAAAGGATGCGGATTTGATAGGCAATAAACCGCCATGCACCTTGATTCAAGGGTTCATCTTGTGCCCAGGCAATGCTTTCTACGTTTGGGTATAACTGCAGTACCGAGCGAATTTCAATGTCCGGCACCGGGTAAAGCTGTTCAATTCGAATCAATGCAATATGTTTTATCGCGCGTTCACGGCAAACTTTCAGCAAATCGTAATAAATACGACCAGAACAGAAAACAAGTCGGCTGACTGCTGTTTTATCAAGTTCGCGGACTTCGTCCAGAACGGGTTGAAATTCTCCGTGTACCAGATCCTGCAATGCGGAGATGGTTTCCGGATGGCGCAACAGACTCTTGGGCGTAAAAACAATCAATGGTTTGCGATAAGGCCGTACGATTTGACGTCGTAGCAAATGGAATATCTGAGCCGGGGTTGTCGGCTGCACAATCTGAAAATTATCGTGCGCAGCCAATTGCAGATAACGCTCGATCCGCCCGGATGAATGCTCGGGCCCCTGCCCTTCGTAGCCGTGCGGCAAAAACATGACCAAGCCGTTGAGCAAACCCCATTTGGTTTCACCTGCGGCGATGAATTGGTCAATCAAAACCTGGGCACCATTGGCAAAGTCGCCAAATTGCGCTTCCCAAATCACCAAATGGTCTGGGGCAGCGCCAGCGTAGCCATATTCAAAACCAAGAACCGCCTCTTCCGAGAGCAAGGAATCGATCACCAGAAAATTGGCCTGACCCGGAATGAGATGCTGCAAAGGAACATAAACCCCATCATCCCAACGTTCACGTTTCTGGTCATGCAAGACCGCATGGCGATGGAAGAACGTGCCCCGACCTGAGTCCTGCCCGGTAAGACGCACGGGTGTACCGTCCGACAAGAGACTGGCATAAGCCAGCGTTTCTGCCATTCCCCAGTCCAACGGCATACGCGCTTCACCCATTGCCCGTCGGTCGTCGATGATCTTTTGCACGCGTGGATGCAATGCCACCTCTGGCGGAATATCGACCAATCTTCGCGACAGTGCCTGCAAGCGTGCCAAGGGCATCGAAGTGCGCGCGGGCGTCCGCCAATCGGTGTGCTTGTACGGGCTCCAGTCTGCGGCAAAGGGGCTTTTGGCACTGGCCTGATAACCCGCACGCACATCCAGACTGGCGCGATATGTCTGAACCATCATCTCGACTTCGGCGGATGTCATGACCCCTGCGTTGACAAGCCGTTCAGCGTAAAGCGTTCTTGTACTGGGCAAGGCGTTAATGCGCCGGTACATCAACGGCTGCGTCACCATGGGCTCGTCCTGCTCGTTATGACCAAGGCGCCGGTAACACACCAGGTTGATAGCCACATCGCGTCGCCAGGCTTGCCGATATTCCAGCGCGATGAGCACTGCACGAATCACGGCTTCAGGGTCATCACCATTAACATGCAGCACCGGTGCTTCAACCATTTTCATGACATCGGTGCAATACAGGCTGGAGCGCGAATCACGTGGGTCCGAGGTGGTGAATCCAATCTGGTTATTGAGCACGATGTGGATGGTGCCACCGGTGTGAAACCCTCGCGTCGCAGCCATGCTCAAGGTTTCCATCACCACACCCTGGCCAGCAATGGCGGCATCGCCATGAATCAGCACAGACATGACCTGGGAACCATCGTGGTCGTCTCGGCGTTGTTGCTGTGCCCTCACCCACCCTTCCACCACCGGGTTCACAATTTCAAGGTGAGACGGGTTGAAGGCCAGCACCACCCTGATCGGCCCTCCCGCGGTTTCCAGTTCTACCGAAAACCCCTGGTGATACTTCACATCACCACTCTGATTGGGCCGGGGTTCGTCATGTTGCACGTGTTCAAACAGGTCAATGACTGAACGACCAAGCACATTGTGCAATACGTTCAAACGCCCGCGGTGCGCCATGCCCAGGCCAATTTCGTGAATGCCCTGTCGGGCCGCATGTTCAATCAGGTGGTTGAGCATGGGCACAAGCGATTCTCCGCCTTCGAGCGAAAATCGCTTTTGCCCGACATATCGGGTATGCAGCGTGCGCTCAAGCGTTTCGGCCGCAGTCAATTGAGCCAGGAGCCAGCGGCGCATTGCCTCGTCGTTTGCAATGTTTTCCGGCGCATCTGGCGTGATATCACTTTCCAGTTTTTTCTGTATCCAGCGTTTCTGTGCGGTGTCCGTCAAATGCATGTATTCGGCAGACAATGTGCCGCAGTAAGCACGCTGTAGTCGTGCCTGAATGTTGCGCAGGGTGTCTCGTTCTGGGCCAAACAGCGAGCCTGTTTCAAACGTTCTGTCCATGTCGGCCGCTGTCAGGCCATGGCTGAGCGGATCGATAGCCTCAAATGAACTGGAACGGGGCGCCTGCAACGGGTCCAGATTGGCGGCGCGAAAACCATGAAAACGATAGGCATTGATGAGTTGCAGAACAGCAACCTGTGAGGCCTCGCACGTCAGTAACGGCTGGCTAGATCGTTCAACCACTTCACGCTTCTGAAAAGCGGGCTCAGTTCGATCAATTCGCCATTCAGGGTGGGCCGCCTGGAATTGATCCAGATACTCCAGACTGCCAGAGTAGAGTGCCGAGTCAGTCATTGCCTGATTGCCGCGCGCGTTGTGGACATGGTCGCAGGAAAAATCGTGGGCCGCGTTGATGTCTGTCTGGCTGTCCCAAGCACATGGGGTTCAAGTGCATTAGACCCAAACACATTCGGCCAAATCTCATTCGGCCCACGCAGTTGTTCAGGTGCGCTGATCAATGGGCACAAAATCACGTCGCGCGGCACCCACATAGCGTTGGCGTGGGCGGGCAATGCGGTGTTCCGGACTGGAAATCATTTCTTTCCACTGTGAGACCCACCCGGCGGTACGTGCCAGTGCAAAAATGGCCGTGAACATGGAGTTGGGAATGCCCATCGCACGCATGACAATTCCGGAATAGAAATCGACGTTGGGATACAGCTTCTTGTTGATGAAATACTCATCTTCCAGAGCAATTCTTTCCAGTTCCATGGCCAATTTGAACAGGGGGTCGTTATGCAGACCCAGTTCATCCAGTACCTCATGACACGTCTGGCGCATGAGAGCGGCACGCGGGTCCATGTTCTTATAGACCCGATGACCAAAGCCCATCAGGCGGAATGAGTCGGTCTTGTCCTTGGCGCGCTTGATGAACTCGCCAATGCGCGAGACATCGCCAATCTGACCCAGCATGTTCAACGTGGCCTCATTGGCGCCACCATGCAATGGCCCCCATAGCGATGCAATGCCCGCTGCAATGCAGGCAAACGGGTTGGCACCCGATGAGCCCGCCAGACGCACGGTAGATGACGAGGCATTCTGCTCATGGTCTGCATGCAATATGAAGATGCGATCCAGCGCGCGCGCCAGCACCGGATTGGGTTTGTAGCTCTCACACGGTGTGGCAAACATCATGTGCAAGAAGTTTTCTGCGTAGTTCAGATGATTTTGCGGGTACATGAACGGCTCACCCACGTTGTATTTGTAGCTCCAGGCCGCAATGGTGGGAACCTTGGCAATCAGGCGAAAAGCGGCCGATTCACGTTGTGCAGGGTCAAAGGCATCTGAAGAGTGGCGATAGAAAGCCGACATGGCACCTACCACGCCAACCATGACTGCCATGGGGTGCGTATCGCGCCGAAAACCCCGGTAAAAATTGGAAATCTGGTCGTGCAACATGGTCTGGCCGGTGACTTTGTCGACGAAGTTTTTTTTCTGCTCGGCATTCGGCAATTCGCCGTTCAGCAGCAGGTAAGACACTTCCAGAAAATCGGATTTTTCAGCCAACTGCTCGATCGGATAGCCGCGGTAATAGAGCAACCCGGCATCGCCATCAATGAATGTGACATCCGAACTGCAACTTGCGGTGGAAAGAAAACCGGGGTCGTAGGTGAAGTAGCCGTGACTGCCCAATGCACGCGTGTCAATGACATCCGGGCCCAGGGTGCCTTCAAGGATGGGAAGTTCGATGCTGCGACCGTCTATTGTCAGGGTGGCGGTACGTTGTGTCATGTCTGAATGCCTGTTGATGCGCTTGAATTGGGGCCTGAGTTAAATCAATTGCTTACATCAATGAGTTACATCATCGATTTAGGTCGGTGACGATCGCCTGTATGTCTGCATGGGTGCGGC
>Ga0116204_1002146_pt1 | contig 10762 bp, 7 predicted proteins | sample LakKivwa52mmetaG_FD_94481 | JGI IMG/M metagenome (GOLD analysis project Ga0116204, IMG submission 94481) | Anoxic lake water microbial communities from Lake Kivu, Rwanda to study Microbial Dark Matter (Phase II) - Lake Kivu water 52m metaG | ecosystem: Environmental > Aquatic > Freshwater > Lake ... | reverse complement strand
TGGGCTACCTGGGAAGGCGTTTTGAATTTTTACAAGAAAAACGAAGGCTATCTGCAGGGTCAAATCGGAAATCCCGAAGGCGACGACAAGCCCAACAAGAAATACTACGATCCGCGCAAATGGTTGCGTGAAGGGCAGGTTTCGATGATCAAACGTCTCGAGCTAGCCTTTGAGGATTTGAATAATATTGACAGAAATTAAGTTTCTAAAGTTGTCAAAAAGTAGTTGGTAATAATGACATTTCTGTTTTCAACACTATAAAAGGGGCTTTGAGGCCCCTTTTATTTATTTGATTTTGAATAATTTTAGCTCTATTGAATCATTATCTTTTTGACAATATCGTAGATACCCTGAATAATCTGCAGGAAAAAGGGGCCGGTACCTTTACCGGAAATGTCAATTTCTTTGCTGTATTTTCCTTCAAAATCCTTTATTGTTTCGGAATAAACCAAACTTCCGTTGATATCGAAAATATTGATGGTAACCGTGCCTTTTTCTTTTAAAGTGAAGCTCAGGTTAAAAATGCCATTATTTGGGTTTGGAGCAAATTTGAGGTCAACGGGTTCAAGTTCATCATTTCCCGGCTCAATTCCTGCAGTTTTCAACTCTTCAACGGTCACTTTCTCAGGTGTTTGAACAGAGATTGCTGATTTAACAATGACAATTTTTTCCCCATCTTCCAGTTCCTGTATATCAACATCATCGCCATCAACAACTATTGTTATCGTTCTTTCTTCACCATCCTCCGCATCCAACTCAGTACTTAGGGTAACAGTCTTCATTTGCCTGGTTGTTTCATCGTCAATTCCATGGGTAATAATAATCGTTTGAACATCGGTTTTAATGGTTGTGTCAGGCGATCCTACGAAAATTATCTGGTCATTATCCCCTTTAATGATTTTGATTTCTTTTTCGGCGTTGGTTTTTTTCCCGATATCATCAACGGTAACCCAAAATTGCTGAAAATGCACAGCGTCCATTGAATCCACCAATTGAAAGTTTTGATGCAGTTTTTCCATTTCTTTTTCCAACGCTTTCATTTCATCATTGATTTTTGATTGTACGTAAATCATCGATTTCTCAATAGTGTCAAAAGAAAAGCTTTCAAAATCAACATTAAATCTGATCGAATCCAGTTTCTTTAATTCATATTGCAGATTGTTTTTATCATTCCAGAAGAAAACAGAGCCATCCAAATCATCTTCATAATAATTAAAGGTTGTATCTACTGAGGTAATTTTTCCGTTTTCATCTTCAACAATTTTGAGTGTCACAATTTTTGTGCGCTCAGTTTTGATTTCTTTATTGTCTTCCTGAGCAAACAGTGATGCTCCCAGGGCGATAATACAAAAAGCAGCTACAAGCAAGGTAACTACCATTTTAGTGTTTTCTGCAGTTATTCTCATGTTTTAGTCCTCCGAATTTTTATAAAGGTTAATGTTCGTTTTTACGATGCAAAACTATAACTCACTGGCTTCGTGAATAGTTAAGGTTAGGTTAACAAAGGTTAAGGAAAAGTTAAAGTTGCAATTAAGCCTGCTTTAATATGTATTTTTGAAGCATGAACAAGAGGACATTAATACTTATTATCGTTCTGATGAGCGTGTCGCTGGCAGGAATCATTACTGTACAATTGCTCTGGATTCAAAATGCTGTTTCGATCCAGAAGGAGCAATTCGACCGTAAGGTGAACGATGCCCTGACTGATGTCGTAACAAAACTGGAAAGAAAAGAAAACTATATGCTGATAGCCAGAAACCTGAATGAAATTGAACATCAATTCGATTTTCAAATTCAGGACATCGACTCACTGATGGAGTATCAGCTCAAGTTGAGTGATTCGTTGCATGCCCGTCTTTTAGAATTTGATGTGATGAACAATAAACTGGAATGGCTCGAAAAAGACTTAATAACCATCAGTCAGATTTATCGTTTCATTGATTCAACCCAATCATTGTTCGTTTTTGATCAGTCATCTCCACAAAAGATTGTGGTAACAACAACTTTTGATGATTCACTTTTGAAGGAACAAAAAAACGACGAACAAATAATTGCTTTTAATAACAGAGATGATTCAACACAAATCACCATTAACACTTCGTTTAAGCTGGAAAAACGTTCGTTTGAATTGAGCGATATGCTGAGTAAAATGGTTGTTGAGGTTGAAAGTTTTCGCCAGCCCATTGAACAAAGGCTAGATAAAAATTACCTCGAAGGGCAGCTGAGAAAATCATTGGTGGATAAAGGTCTTATGGATGAATTTGAGTTTGCGGTAATCACTGGTACCGGCGACGAGCTAATACCTGTAAAATCTGATGGATTTACTGAAAAAAATCTTGAAAGTCCTTACCGGATCAGCCTTTTCCCAAATGATATTTTCCAGCGGCCAAATTACCTGTTATTGACATTTCCCACCCGACAAAGATTTCTTTTCGAATCTATTTTCTTTCTTTTGGTTGGTTCCATCATTTTTACCCTCATTATTATCATCACCTTTTCAGTGACCATATCGGTAATTTTGAAACAGAAGAAATTTTCCGAAATCAAATCTGATTTTATCAATAACATGACCCATGAATTTAAAACTCCCATAGCGACCATTTCACTCGCCGCCGATTCGATAAATAATCCTAAAGTGCTCGAATTTCCTGACAAGGTGAAATATTTTACTAACATTATCAAAGAGGAAAACAACCGTATGAATACTCAGGTTGAGAATGTGCTTCAGATGGCGTTGATTGATAAGCGGGAATTTGACCTTCAGGTGAAAGCTGTTGATGTTCACGAAATAATACAACGTGCTGTGAGCAATATAAGGTTATTACTGGAACGTAAAGAAGGAGAAGCATTACTGAATTTAAAAGCTGAAGTATCAATGATTCAGAGTGATGAAAATCATCTTTACAACATCATCACCAACCTGCTTGATAATGCCATCAAATATTCAGGTGAAAAGCCCTTTATCAAAGTTAACACCGCGAACACTACCGAAGGAATCCTTATTTCGGTGGAAGACAATGGAATGGGTATTAGTAAAGAGGCACAACAGAAGATTTTCGACAGGTTTTACAGGGTTACTTCGGGAAACATTCATAATGTAAAGGGATTTGGTTTAGGCCTGAGTTACGTAAAAGCGATTGTGTTGGCATTTAAAGGAAAAATCGAAGTGGAGAGTGAGCTGGGTAAAGGTAGCCGTTTTAGCATAATATTACCGTATAAAATCCAGGAATAATGGGACACAAAGTTCATATTTTCCTTGTCGAAGATGACCATAATTTTGGTGCCGTGTTAAAATCATACCTCGAAATTAATGATTACCACGTCCATTGGATTGACGACGGAAAATATGCCCTCAGCGAGTTTCGCACAGAGGAATTTGATATTTGCATCCTCGATGTTATGCTTCCAAACGTAGATGGTTTTCAAATTGCGAAAGAAATTAAACTTATCAATAATAACATACCTGTCATTTTTCTGACGGCCAAAACACTTAAACAAGACATTTTACAAGGTTATCAACTTGGTGCTGATGACTATATCACCAAGCCGTTCGACTCCGAAGTTTTACTCTGTAAAATCCAGGCCATCCTCAAAAGGAATCTAATTCAGCGGGGTCAAAAAGAAAATACTGATGAGCTGAAAATTGGTAAATACTTGTTCAACTATTCGCACCGGAAAATTTTACTTCATGGCATGGAGCAAAAACTTTCGCCCCGCGAGGCAGAGTTGCTGCTGATGTTGTACCACAAATCAGGGAATGTTTTGCCACGGGAAATCGCGCTGAAAAAAATCTGGGGAGAAGACAATTATTTCACCACACGAAGCATGGATGTCTTTATCACCAAACTCCGAAAATACTTCAGGGATGATCCGTCCATTGAGATTTTAAATATCCATGGAAGTGGTTTCAGGCTTATCTTCTCTTCGGAAGATTGATTACTGACACCACAGGATATTGAACCCTTTAAGGTTTTGTGTCCGGGATTCAATTAACCTTTGACTTCCTTTTTAATTCGCTGCACGTGCCCGCGGCCCAACGCTTTCACCTCGCAGCCCAGCTCGAAATATTTTCTGATTTTATCATCGGGCAACATACCAAAGGCATCAATTACTGCAATTGGTCCGCCAGCCCATTCAACAATATCTTCCGGTTTCAGATTTTTGTAGGCCGAATGTGGAACGGCAAAGATAATGGCATCCACACCGGAGAGCGTTTTGGGCAAATTCTTCTCAACTTTTACGTCTTTAAGATGCTCCTGGTTTCGGAAGAAGCGCTTCCAGGATGATTTTGCCGATGGATAGGAATCCTGGTTTTCGAACTCGTACCAATGGTCAACATATGGATCGTGTACCCTGATTTCGGCGCCCATTTCGGTGAGTTTTCGGGCTACCATTTCGCTTCCGCTGTAACGGGTGTCGCCCACATCTTCGCGGTAACTGGCGCCGCAAATCAAAACCTGCGAACCGGCAATGTAGCGGGCCATATTCCTGAGAGCATCGCGGACAAGCTGTGCAACATGCAATCCGCGGGTATCGTTGATGTCAATCGCGGTGGGGGTTATTTTGAAAAGACTTTCGCCGTCTTCAAAACCAAGGATGTGACGGTAGGCCCAATAGCCTAGTCCGCCGTCTTTTGGCAGGCAGTAGCCACCGATTCCGGGACCCGGGAAGATCATGTTGCTATGTGTCGGTCGCATTTTGATGGCATTGATTACCTTGATCAGGTCAACACCGTTGCGTTCGGCGAAGATGCTCCATTCGTGCAGGTATGCCAGTATGGTTGCGCGGTAAGAGTTTTCGACGATTTTGGTGGTTTCCGATTCAATCGGACGATCCATCACCGTCAGCGGGAAATCTTTGGTGTTGAGCACTTCATGCAGGAATTTTTCCACGCGCCGGCGGGCTTCAACGTCGCAGCCGCTGCACACCCGCCAAAAATCGCGGATACTCGACACATACTCCTTCCCGGGCATCACCCGCTCGAAGCTGTGTGCAAGCAATGGAATTTCTTTGATTCCCCTTTTGGCAAATGCCTTTTTCAAAATCGGCCAGGCTACAAATTCAGTAGTTCCCGGCGCTACGGTGGTTTCGATCAGCACCAGGCAGTGTGGTAATATGGTTTCGCCGATGGTGCGCATAGTAGCTTCCAGTGCGGCCATATCTGCTTCGCCGTTGCGCATATTGCCCAGTTCCCGCTTTTCATAATCGCACTGCACATCAACCACCACCACATCGGCCAGCTTTAGCACATCGCTGTTGTAAGTGGCGATGAGGGTTTTCTTTTGGGTTACACAGCGCGAAATCAGGATATCAACTTCAGGATCTTCGGCCTTTACCGGCGAAATACCTTTGTTCAGCATCGGGATTTTCCAAAAGCTGCGTGTACTTGGCCTTTGGCAGCCAATGACAAATTTTGAGTCGCTGCCGTTTTCGTCCTGAGTATCAGCAACTATTGCCGCCATCACAGCACCAACAAAGCCCACACCCATTACCACCACAATCTCCTTTCCCTGTTGCCGGGCCTGATCGGTTAATGTTTTAACCCGTTCAAATTCAATAGCATAATCTTCCTTTTCAGGCAAAGGAAACTTCTCCCCGTAGGGGCTGACCGAAAATAGTTTTTCCATTTTTATTAAAGTTTTTATTGAAATTCAATCGCTGCACCGGCCTGATTATCTTAAAACGGCTCCTGCCTTCGATTCAAAAGTTTTCAGGATTTTGCCCATCGTCTTTTCTATCACCTGGTCGGTGAGGGTTTTCTCCTCATCCTGAAGGATAAAGCTAAGAGCGTAGGATTTTTTACCGGCACCAATTTTATCACCCTCATACACATCGAAGAGATTTACCTCTTTCAGAAGGGATTTTTCCGCTTCAAAGGCGAGTTTTTTCAAAGTATCGAATTCGAGCTGGCGGTCAACCACCAGGGCAAGGTCGCGGCGGACTTCAGGGAATTTTGGAATCGGTTTGTAGGTGATCCTGTGATTTTTCATCGCCTGCAAAATCAGATCCCAGTTGATGTCGGCCATAAAAACAGCCTGTTTGATTTCGAAATGTTGCAAAACCTTTCTTTTCATCATGCCGTAGTCGATGAGGGGCTTGTTGTTGAGCATTAATCTGATACCGTTTTCGAAAACTTCATCCGAAATGGCTTCTTTCTGCAGTTTTTCTTCATTCAGATGAAGTCGTTTCAAAATGCCGAGAACTGTGTTTTTCAGGTAGTAAAAATCAGCTGATGTTTGCTGCTGGTTCCAGCTTTCGTTGTTTGTACTTCCGGTGATGAAAAGGGCAAGATGGCTGGCTTCGAGGTATTTTTTCAACGGATGATCGCCGGGCTTGCTTTGGGTGAGTGAATAGACTTTTCCGAACTCGAAGAACTTCAGGTTCAGGTTTTTGCGGTTCAGATTATAGCTGATGGCCTCCAGCCCTGAAGTTACCAGACTTTGCCGCATCACGTTCAGATCGGAACTGAGTGGATTCTGGATTTTTACATTGTTTTCTTCTTTGAAAATGCCGAGCTTTTCAGCATATCCCCCCCTGGTGAGCGAGTTGCTCATGATTTCGTAGTAACCGCTTCCGGCCAGAAAGTCGGCGATAACATTTTGCAGATGCTCGCGGTCGGGGCGCTCGATGTGCGATAGCGACGAGCGCAACTGCGCAGGAATGGCGATGTTGTTGTAGCCGTAAATTCTCAGGATGTCTTCGATCACGTCGGCTTCGCGCTCTACGTCTGCTTTGAAAGTGGGAATGTCAACCAGTATGCTGTCGTCGGTTTCGCAGTGCGGCTCCATGCCCATCCACACCAGGATATCCTTGATGGTATCCCGCGGGATAACCTGACCAATAAGGCGGTCAACATTTTTAAACTGGAGTTTGACAATTTTCTTTTTGACAGGATTTGGGTAAACGTCCACGATTTCCGAGGAGATCGTACCACCGGCAATTCTTTTCACCATCAATGCAGCAAGTTTCAGGGCATAAACGGTGGCGTTGGGATCGGCGCCGCGCTCGAACCGGAACGAGGAATCGGTGTTCAATCCGTGGTAACGGGCGGTTTTGCGAATGGTTTTCGGGTCGAAATAGGCGCTTTCGATAAAGATATTCCGTGTGTTTTCAGTCACTCCGGAGTGCATCCCACCAAAAACACCCGCCATACACATCCCCTTTTCAGCATCACAGATCATCAGATCGTTGCCCGAAAGTTCCCGCTCCTGCTCATCCAGCGTGATGAATCTGGTTCCTTTTGGCTCTTTTTTGATGATCACTTTTCGGCCGGCAATTTTATCTGCATCGAAAAAATGATTGGGATGGCCGGTTTCGTGTAAAATGAAATTACTGATGTCAACCAGATTGTTGATGGGGCGCAGGCCGATGGCTTTCAGGCGGTTTTTCAGCCAATCGGGCGATTCCTTTACCTCCACTCCCGTAATCGTAACGCCGGAATAGCGGGGACAGGCAGCGGTGTCTTCGATGATAACCGGGATGTGTAGATGGTTGTTATCGGTTTTGAAAGCGCCGTCATCCGGCATGATGACTTTCAACGGATCGCCGGATTGCTGCAGGTTGAGCGACGCCACCAGCTCCCGCGCCACGCCAATGTGCGACATGGCGTCGGTGCGGTTGGGCGTTAGGCCGACTTCAAAAACATAATCTTCCTCGATCCGGAAATACTCACTTGCGGGCATTCCAACCTCAGCATCGGCCGGCAACACCATGATCCCTTCGTGGGAAGTCCCTAAACCCAACTCATCCTCAGCGCAGATCATCCCTTCGGACACTTCGCCGCGTATCTTTGCCTTTTTGATCTCAAAAGATTTATCGCCCATGTGGATGGTTGTTCCAACCGTGGCCACCACCACCTTTTGCCCGGCAGCCACATTGGGAGCGCCGCAAACCACAGGAAGTACAACGCCGCCGCCAATGTCCACGGTGGTCACACTTAGTTTGTCGGCATCCGGGTGTTTGGCGCAGGTCTTCACCTCGCCAATCACCACACCTTTCAACCCACCCTTCAGGCTTTCAAACTTCTCGATGCTCTCCACTTCAAGGCCGGTATTGGTGAGTATCCTTGCTGCTTCTTCCGGCGCAAGATCAAGGTGCACGTACTCTTTGAGCCAGTTATAGGAAATTTTCATAAGATTTCGGCTTAAAATTAAGGTGGCAAAAGTAAGCATATTGCCCACCACAAGCGGCCAAAATTGACAATTTTTTGGATTTGGGGGGAAAATGGTTAACAACGGCATGAACCACTGACCTGCCTTTTTTTCAGGTGCAATTTACAGAAAACTCTAAACGAATGAGGCATTTTTGCTGGCAGCAAAGTTTAAGTTCACTCTGTATCGCTACTGATTGTCAGTTGTTATGATGTTCAAAGAGTTTTCCTGAATAAACTTGGCAATTATTTCACTAATACTGATTATCAATTCTTTTGATATGCTATTAGTCAACTGCCTTGTATGTATTAATAATTTTGGATTGTTGTCTGGGCTTGAGGAAGAATGCAACCATATTTTGTCTTTACCTGAGTAATTGTACAATTTGTCAAACTTCACATTAAACAATTCACACACTTCTCCCGGATAGGTCTCAATGTACTTGTTATCAGTGGCAAAGATCACAATCACAGGAAAACTCTGAATAAATTCGCTTTTAAAGAATGTTAGTTTTCTTTTTGATAATTCAGCCACAAAATTGGGTTGCTTTTTTGCGGAACGAGTATTTCTTGCTGGTAAATTGCTTAATTCCGATGTAAAAACATTTTCTACGAATGTTATTTCATACTTATCCTTTCTATCTTTATTGTCTGTTATACTAAGGAGTGACAATACTGTGTCATGGACTTTCTGATATTTCTGCCATGTATGATTCAAATGTCTCAATTTCGATTCTTTAGGGTTTTTGGGGTCGGGGACGAATCTTTTTGCATAATTATGCTTCATCTCTTTCCAAGATTTTACACTTCCATGATAGATTTCCGTGTCGATTTCTGTTCCTGGCTCTTTACCAATAAATAGGATTTTAGAATTTGGATTGCCAAGTCCAACAATTTCGTTTTCCGGTAAAGTGTCAAGAAGTTCTTTAAATTTTTTGTTGTAGTTCATGTCTGTTGATGTTTTAATGATTAATAAATTTGAATTATTTGTTTAACTATTACTATTCGAATTGATTGCGATCGTTTTACATTACCCGCTGCACTATTTTCATGTTAAAGTTACCAGAGATGTTGAGGGCTGAATCCTTAAATTTGAAATCACCTGAAACCATCTGTGATTTTTGATCAAATTTGAGATTTGTGATTGGGTTCGGGTTCGGATGATTTCCGCTGTCGTCCAGCATAATCAACAGATCCAATACTTTGCTTTTACCCAACATTTTGTAAGCCTGTATTTGGATATTCTCTTCTGAGATTAGGTAATGATCCATACGAAAACTTATATAAACCCATGATGACATCTGCCCGCTAACGCTTCTCTTCAGATTAAACGAAATTTTGCTATGATCCAGAGCATTAATCCAAAACGAATTTGTATTGGACAAACTACCTGCATCCAATTGGTCTGCAACAAAAGATTCTTTTATCCCGATTCCGTCCCGGGAGGCGCCCTCGATATTTACATTGATGCAGCCATCAGTTTCCCAGGTCTTGTTGCCATTTGTCAGGTTATTGCGCGAAAATACATGCATTGTAAATGCATTCAGGATTTGTTTAAAGGGTTTCATTTTGAAAAATTTTAAATTTTGAGCAACATTGATAATTGCTGAATAAAATGAGTCCGTTTTGGAAAGCCGCAAAAGTAGTTGCGCCAATTCTGTTGTCAAAACCGCAGGTGTAATAATTTCAAAGTATTTTTTATTGTTTTGAATACTTGTATCTTGCAATATCCCTTGTAGTGAATGAAGTCTTCCTGAAGGTAGATTCTATTCTTCGGGAGATTCTCATAATAAGAAAAGTATCTGTTGCTGAAAAGCAAAGAGCCTTTTCAGAAACAGATATGTATCATATGCAAAAAAGATACGAATCTTATGATAAAAAGAATAGTATCATTTCAAATTTTACTCTTTAACTTTTATCCTCTTTATCAGGGAGTGTTGTCGTACTTGTCTGGTCTTTCTAGTTCAAAGGTGAAATCGCTAAATTCTGCATAATGACTATTGCCCCTTGAGGAAACGGATTGTAATAAGTAAAGAAGTCACCCCGCGAATCACCAGCAAGAGCCACGGAAGATGATAGTTTTGTGGACATTTGATAGAATTCACGGGGTGACTTTGCCTCGAAGCAGGTTCCAGCCTAAGCTGAACGCGAAGCACAAATCCCGAAATTCGTTTAATGCTGTTCGCTCGTTAACTATAGTCCCAAACAAATCAAAAATCCGTAGTAATTCCTGAATACCGTCTTCCGAAAAATACTTTTCAAATTTTGATCGCAGTGCTACTGTGGCGAACTCCTCAATGGATTCTATCGAAAGAATCAATTAACCTTCACATCCAATATCAGATTATCTGCCTCTTTGAATCTTTTCGTTATTGAGAATTATAACTTTAGTTACAAATGGCTGGTTGTTGCTAACCACCCTAATTATGTAAGTTCCATTCTCCAGACTACTAACATCCATTTGATGGGCGCCTGAAATGCTTTTTTCCTGTGGCTTAGCCCCCTATTAATCGGACAATTTTATTTTAGGATGCGAAAGTAAACATTTCTCATCATATCTTTGCATCAGCAAGGGACGACCGACGGTGACCTTTGAACCGATGGTTGTTGAAG
>Ga0116204_1002145_pt1 | contig 10763 bp, 12 predicted proteins | sample LakKivwa52mmetaG_FD_94481 | JGI IMG/M metagenome (GOLD analysis project Ga0116204, IMG submission 94481) | Anoxic lake water microbial communities from Lake Kivu, Rwanda to study Microbial Dark Matter (Phase II) - Lake Kivu water 52m metaG | ecosystem: Environmental > Aquatic > Freshwater > Lake... | reverse complement strand
GACATACGTTGCGATGTGGCGATAATCTTTCGTCAATGCCTTTTGAATGAAGAATAACACGATGCGAAAATTGTTTCGAATCGCAAGAAGGCTTTTTTGTTCTTTGTCCTCGTTCTTTTTTTCTCTTGGCAAATAAAAACACAATTCCACATCGTATTGAAGAGGGATTTCGTGTCCAGCTTGTTCGAGATAATCCAGCAGTTCGGGTTCAAGGTCTTTTCTTCGTAAAGGAGAGGCATCCCATCCGTTGAACAACTCGGAATAACTTTCCAAGCTGACCTCAATCAACCGAGCCGATGTGTTTTGATTGATGTTGTACATGTTTTGAAGTTCGCTTTTTTTTAATCTTGTCATATTTTTGACCTTCTTTCTGCCGTGCCCTCAAACGATATCCTTCTTTTTTTAATTAAATCAACAAACGATTGAACCGTACCCATTGTCAAAACGCTGACAAACGCCATCGTTCCGAGTTTGCCACCCACCCCGTTGAAATACGGAGCGCTCAAAACGTAAACGACAACGAGCATCAACGAAGCCAAAGCGACCCAGACCACATTTGGCAAGCGGTTCTTTCCGGACATACCGACAAAACTTGCTGCGAAAAACAATGCAAACGTCGAATCGTTCCATGAAAATACGAAGGAAAACAAAATGGCGAATACAAAGGTTGACAACACCGATGACAAGACAACGGTTTTACCGGCATTAACATGGATCAAATGGGTGAGAATTCCTCCGAAAAGCGAGGTCATCACAAGTATCCACCAAGGATCGATTGGGCGAGGTATTGTATGCGATTCTCCTAAGACAAACAGCCCCACAAGCGACCCTGCGAACGCAATCGTACCCAATTTTCCCCCTCCGCCTTTCATATCCTCTTTCCATAAAAAATGAAAGAAAGCAACAAAACAAGCGATTAACAAGATTGAAATCCCAGGAACCAACAAGACATTCGTCATTCCGGCAAAGGAGCCGCAGTATCCTTCGGTTTCATACTTACGTAGTGCCAAATGGAACAACAAACCGACTCCGGCGGAAGAAAGGACCGGATGAATGTTCAACCACCGTGTTCCCGAATAAGCAAGAATCGCTCCCGATGCGACGGACAACATCGATAAAAGATGTTCTTTCCATCGCTTTTTAATCGTCGTTTTTTCGTTTTTTTGTTTCAATTCGAAATAAAAGGCAAATGCCATGAAAAAAACAAGCAAGGAAAACAATGCGATTGCCCATGGTTTATTGGATGAGAACAGTGGAATTCCAAGAAAGATCAGTATGAACAAACCGAGGGTCCCAAGACCGATGATCCCTTTTTTCATGATGTGCTCCTGTTTCAACGTCAACCGACGATGATGTTTTGTTGGTGGGTTGTTCCATCCATAATCGATGGAACCGGTTTGATTGTGATGTTTTTTGTTCACAACCTTTTCGAATCCTTCTTGTTGTTGCGATTCTTCGAAACACAATAACGGACAATGTCTTGAAGGAGTGCTTTCGGCAATGGTTGTCCATACGGCAATTGAATCGCTCCTTTTGAAAAGGAAAGATTTCCCAGCGATCCCGAAAATGCTTCTATGGCCTCAGGTCCAGGATAAAGCCCCATATGGTGTTTGTGTGCTGCGAAATGAATCAAGTTTCCATCGAGATAAAACGTTGGGATTCCATATGCGATTTTTTCTGTTGCATCATCCGATACGCTTCGTAAAATCTCATACAACTCGATTAAAAAAGGTTGAATGGATGCATCTTGCGCTTTCACATACTGTGCAATCGGTCCATTACAATGGTCGTTCATAATGGATTACCCTCTTTCTGCGATTGTTTCTTGATTCGTTCGACAAGGAACGTCACCCACGAGGATGGAATCGATTTTTGACCAAAATCCCAAGATTCCCATGCCTTCCAAATCGATTCGCACGTGTAAAGTCCTTCTTCATCCGCTTTTTCAATCAATAAACGAACCATCCTTTGGTAGCGATCGTCATCCAAAGCTTGTTTGAAGTGTGATAAAACATCAACGACATGAAGCAAGTCGTACCAAATCAAGGGAGCCTTCAGTTTGCGAAAATCAGTGCCCATATAAAACATGTATGGATGACGGTCTTGGCTTTCTTCCCACAAACCAAGAAGACAATCAACCCCTCGGGATGCTTCCATTGAAGATGCCATCATTGGAGAAATTGACATCATTTTCAACATCACAAGCGTTGCATAAGGACACGGGTCGTCTTTTCTTCCCGGTCCGCGGAATTTTCCATATTCTTCAGAAACGACACACGGCCAACCGTTTTCTTTGGACAAAGAAATCAATCGATCCATCGCGGTTTTTGTTTCTTTGGTAATCGTCCGCTCCAATTTCGCAACCGAATGCAAGACGACGGGTGCATCGCACAACCCCCATGAAAAAACTTTCTTGGAAGGTTCGTTTTTGGCGATGGAAATTGTCATTGGAAGTTCGAAGATGCCTTCGTTGTTTTTATGTTTCTTTATCGTTTGTAGGATCCTTTGAATTCTTGGGTCTTCATCGTCGAAACCGACATCGGCCAAAAACGACAATTTATGATAGGGGTTTGATGCGCTTTTGTGAGAGTTGACACACTTTTCTTCCCAAGCATCCAAATCTTCAAACAATCTTACGATCAAAGGATGGGTTTTCACCTCGTCCCAAACATTGATGGCCTCCACCGATGTAGGGGAGATTCCGCACAAATCGATCATGGATCGATACTTGACCCATGGTTCCGCAGCATTTCGCAACCAATTCATTCGATGTGGATATCTATCATGGTCTTGCATAAGTATCACCCTTTCCATTCTTCCAAGGTCGATTCAATGAAACGTTGTCACAATATCTTTTTATTGTTATGAAAGTAAAAATAAGCCACGTTACTTGTTGGAGCACACCAAATCCTCATCGACACAAGTCAATCCTTGTTCTCATTGAACCATCGCTTCCACTGCCAAAATCCATCTCATGAACTCATCCAATCATGGGTTTTAAATTACAAACCACCGGATGGCAAGGATTGCCAACAAATGAAGGGGATAGTAAAGATAAAACGCCGTCTTCATCACGGGATGACGAAATCCCGGTTTGCCATCGTACATCAAAACGACAATCGCGGACAAACTGCTAAATACTCGCAACAACCATTCATTTGGCGTAATGAAAAACAACACCGCTTGAACCCCAACAAGCAACATCGCCTGAACATGTTTTCTGGAATGGAAAAGCGACAAAAGCACAATCAAAAGAATTCCATAATCCCCGTATTGAAATTGAAACGGAAAACGAAAGATGTTCAAAAGAGGTTGAACAAACACGAGAACAATCGCAAGAAAACTCCATCCGTTTCGTTTCGCAACGAGATTTCCCGCAAGCGCTCCAAGGGCCAACGTCAAAAAAATGTTTCCATAAAACGAACCAATGCTCACAAACACAACGCTTTCAATCATAACGCCGAATGCGAACAATCGGAAAACATAAATCCAAGGACGACGCGAATGATGGATGGCTTGAGACACCAAAAAAGCAAAAAGAGGAAACGAGATTCGTCCGAACAATCGTAAAACGAGAAAAAGCTGCGATCCAAGTGGAAGCAAGAAGAAAGCAATATGGTCCAAAGTCATCGTCAAAAGGGCAATCCATTTGATGTGAAATCCGTTTAAACGCATTTTGGATCTTCCCTCCTTTTCCATGAAATTGGTTTGACTCAAGTACTCGTCGAATTATTTTATGAATGCCGACTCTCCCGTGTTCATGAGAAGAACGCATACCGAAGTTTGTTTTCTGATTTTTTCCTTGAATTCGGTCATGTCGCTCGTTGCGTGATGCATCGGAATCACCATCTTTGGTTGAATGGTTTTCACCGCATCGACCGCCTCGTCGATGTCCATGACATAAGTTCCTCCGATTGGAAGAAACGCGATGTCAATTTGACCCAATTGTTTCATTTCTTCAATCTCATCGGTATCACCCGCGAAATACATCGTTTGGTCCTCCCATTGAACAACAAATCCGACAAATTCACCCTTGGGATGATATTTTCGGGTGGATCGGCTCGTTTCTGTGTTGTAAGCATGCACTGCCTTCACCAAGATCCATCCCAGATCGATTTCATCATCCGCCCGGACGGCACAAAAAGGAACACGAAGCGTCTCTTGGCACGCTTTTGGGGCGATTACAACCGTGTTTTTAGTCCATAAGCGGTCAAACGCCTCTTCGCGAACATGATCCTTGTGGGGATGTGAAATCAAGATCAAATCGGCAAAATCCTTCATCGCCTCTTCCGGAATTCCTTGGTTTTCAACCAAACCGGCAAATCCGGGATCAATATGAATAATCTTTCCCCTTCGTTCAATCTTGAACCACGATGATTTTGACATTCGCGTCAATTTCAACCCTTGTCCAACTTCGATTGTTTTTTTTCTTTCCCCCATTTGGCAACACCCACCCTTCATCTTCTTCTTGGTTGAAATGTGATCCAATAACGTTCGATCCATTTTTGTTCCGATTCAAAATATACGGTGTTTTCATAGACCCCGCCGTGGGATGCGATCACGCGTTTGCTTGCGATGTTCGAATCCACACACGTTATGAGCACGCGATCCAAACCTTTTTCGCGACATTTCTCAAGACAACCTCGCAACATCTCTTTCGCAATTCCTCGATTTCGCATGGAAGGTCGAACTGCGTATCCGATGTTGCCTCCGATCAAACGTAAAAAATCATTAAGTTCGTGTCGAAACTGAATCATTCCGACAACGGAATGATTGACAATGGCCAAATACAAGTCCGCCGTCACGAAGTTGTTGGGAAGATTCTCTTTTGATTCCAACAACCGGTTGCGCATGATCCAGGCATCGATGTCGGGTTCATCCTTCAATCCCCCACATCCATCCATCGACTCCCCCGAAATCAAGAACTCATCGCGAAAGGATCGGATTTCTTGTTCCCACGTCGTTGATGGCTTGATTAGTTTCAGTTTTTCTTCAAAACTTTCCATGTCTCAACAACCACCCCTCGTCATCCATTGGTTGAAGACTTCAGGAGCATATCGTTTTGCGATGCGAAGCAAGCGAAGCGTGTTGAATCGACTGTATTCGCGCGTCGATTCAAAACGAAAATGATGTTTTCCGGGATGCGGTGGGAGTGCTTTCAATCGTCCGTATGCATCCGCACGATCGATTAAAAACCTCATCCCTTCTTCCATTCGAGAATCGTATGGGATATTCATTTGTTGGAAACAATCAAGGGCACGGATCACGGTATACTTCCATCCGTTTGGAAACGTCCACAACAACATATCCGGATGAATGATGTCCTGGGTTCGAACCGAACGGAACAACTTCTTTGTCAAAATGAACTCGACCGCCGGTTCAACGAGTCTCGACAATTCCTCCAAACGGTAACAAAACCCGTTTTGACGATACGTGTGAATCGCCTCCAACACGGTAAGCGTCGTATGTAGCGAACTGCTGTTTGGTGCGGGTTTTCGTTGCCACGAACAATTCCAACCCCCGTCCTTCATCGGTGTTTTTATTAGATAGTCAACAATTTCAAAAAGACGTATGGATGAATTTTTTCCGTAAGCGTTCAAATTGAGGACCATCGCCGCCACGCACAAATCTTGAAAATGATGGCTTCTGGTTTTCCCAAGCGGTGGCCACATCCGATCAAGCAAGATGTTCATTGCCCGTTGATAGGCGGGATGGGTGGGATCGGCACCAAGAAACCACAAATCCATCATCGTGTAATGGGTTGAGTTGTACTTAGGAGAATAGACGCCTCCTCCCCACAAGCCTGTTTCGGGATCGACCAAATCAAACAAACGCTTGACGATGTCAAAATCAGAAATCGAATTCGTTTCATGTATGTTCGCATCTACATTTTCCATAATCAAGTCGCGTTGAACCATTTTTCGGATGGAAGCATCCCCATCAAGCAACCATTCGATTACATTTTTATGCGTGATCAAAATTTCCGAATTCTTCATGATCGGTTTCATTTGATTCTCCTTTCGAAACGACCCCTGGTGGCGTTTTTTTATTTATTAATTTTCGATTTGGCGATTAAATCTTTCTATTTTCTTTTTCCACGGATGGACGAATCCGAAGCATCATCGTGACCCCTTCGAGATCACCTTCAAGTTCGTCGCATTCGGATTGTTGGCTTTGGATGTAGGATTCAAACAAAGAGGCTTGATCGGGATATTGTTGCATCAATTCGATCGCTCTTTGCTTAATCGCGGTTTGTTGTTCTTCGTTCAATCGTTTCAATTCATCTTCTTGGTTGAACCGTTCATCCAGAAGAACTAGGCCAACGGATTCGAACAGGCGCATCCATTGTGCACGCGATGGAAAGTCGCTTTCTCCTTTTTCCGGGTAATAGGCATCATCCATCAATAAAAATCCATCGGGTTTGACGGTTTTCTTCAGTTTCGCAAGCGTTTCGCTTGGATTTCCTAGCACATCGCCAACCGCCCCAAGAACGACTATATCATAGTTTTTTTCTACCTCCACCGCGTCGTTGATGTCTCCGACTTCAAATTCACACAAATCAGAAACCCCTTCTTCGGTAGCTTTTCGAATCGCGACATCGATGAAATCCTTCATCAAATCAATTCCTTTGACTTTTGATCCGAATGCTTTCGCAATACGAACGGAAACCGCCCCTTTGCCGCAGGCCAGATCGAGAACGCGGATTGCTGTGGGATTCGATACGTGCGTTGCGATCAAGTCGACCATATCGGTCGGCGAAGACCCAAGTTCCCACAAGTCTTGGAGTAGATAAGGAAGGTGCGGAATCAAATCCACGGTTTCAGCCGTCAAGGATTTGGCAAGTTTTTCGTTTACGTTCGACACGTTCGTATTCCTCCTATGCATTTCTTTTCGTTATGGTTTCGATGGTTGTAACAAACAATGAACCCCGACTAGGTCAAACGTAAAGCACACACCGAAATCCGCGCACGCCATAATACGACGAAGCGCCATTGTGATAGACGAACACACGGTCGTATCGGCGATCGCCAAACAACGCCCCGCCGCGTTTTCGCACGGATTGTGGCGTTTGGATCCAACTCGAGGTCGTAAGGTCGAAGACGCCTTTTTCCTGTAAGAAAAAGTACTCTTCTTCTCTTAAGAGGCGTGCTCCCATTTTCATCGCCATTTCAACCGCGGATTCGCTGGGTTTATGTTCCTTTCGGGAATCGAGGGCCTGTTTGTCGTAACAGACGTTTCTTCGACCGAGCGGGGTTTCAGCGCAACAATCCATGAATATGAACTGCTTGGTGACATCATCCCATGAAACGACATCGGGTTCTCCTCCGGTTGCTTCCATAAAAAATAGCGATTGGATTTTTTCGGGGTTCGCGATAAGTCGGTTTGCCACCTCTTCCCACTCCACATCGGGATGCCTGTTTTTGTTTGAGACAAATCGATTTTTCAACAACTTAAAAAAAGATTCCATATCATCGTTTTTCCAATTTTCCGGTTGTATCATAATTTCACCTTCCTTATTTTTCTGCGATGACGAGCATTTCATAGTCTTCGGTTGTGAGTTTGTCCGCGCGCGAATACGCACCGATCTTCGCACCGAAAACCGAGATCGTCTTGTATCCGAGCGATTGAAGCAACCATGAGATCTCACTTGGAACATAATATCGTTCACTACATTCCACCCGGTGCTCCACTCCCGCATCGTCCGTATACGTCGTTGTGTTATGGTCTCGAAAGGTCATCAAGTCAAACGTTCCGCTAATGTGATGAGCTCCTTCTTTGCTTTGTTCTGTGGAATGGAAATCGTGAATGGAATGATGCAACGGATACAACCCGTTCAACGTCGTGAATATGAACTTTGAAGAATCTTTAAGCGATTGAGTCACGCTTTTTAAAATCGCAAAATTCATCGCGTCGGTTTCCATGAGCGGGAAAGCCCCTTCACACAACATGATCGCAACATCGAACTCTTTATCAAATGGAAGGTTGCGGGCATCGTGCTTGAGAAAGGGAATTTCAAGCCCGCTCGCTTTTGCTTTCTCGATTGCCTTTTTAAGCTGCGCTTCGGAAAAATCAATGCCGATCACCCGATAGCCCCGTTTTGTCAATTCAATCGCATGTCTTCCGGTACCACATCCGACATCAAGAATTGATAGCGATTTGTCGTAGTGTAGTTCTTTTTCGATGAAATCACACTCCCCGAGCGTCCCTTGTGTGAAAATTTCCAAGTCGTAATGATCTGCGTAGTTTTCAAACAATTTCTCATACCATTGTTTCACAATCAACACCTCTTCCTTTTCGCGGGCAATACCCATTTTTTTATTTATTGTTGATGTTGCGTACTAAATCATGCTTTTCTTATTTTCCGTTTCTTCTCAATCGTCATGACGAGTTGAATGAGAAGTTGAAAACTCGAAACCATTTGATTCATGTTCCCCACATTGATGACAAACGTATCGCCTGTGGAAGGATTGAACCAAGCATGGACCCCCAAAACGCCCAAATGACCATAAAGACGTGGCAATCCCTTCAACAAGAAAAAGAACTTTTCAAACCGAAGTTCCATCAAACCGAGTCCATAATACATGCCTGCTTCGAAATGATTGGAACAATGAGCCATTTTCTTATAAGAGTCTTCACTGATCAACGTGAAATCGCGGATGGCCTTTAAAAAACGGGTCAAGTCTTGGGTGGTGGTCGATAGTCCTCCACCCGAAAAATCGATGCTCAAACTTTGATGCAAGCGAACGTCGACATTCCGCACGATCACGGGTTCGATGGTTTCGATCGAAACCTTGGGATCATAAAACAACAATCCCGTATGATCCATGCCCAAACGATCAAAAATGTTTTCACGCAAAACGACATGAAACGGAACTTTATATACTTTTTCCGCGATCAATCCCAACAAGACATATCCGGTATCCGAATAATGAAAGGTTTTGTTTGGCGGGGCGAGGGGGGATTGATGATTTCTTGTGATGTCAAGCAAATCGGTCGGTTTATAGAAAACGTCTTTTTCTTGAATCACACGATCGATTAATGAGGGTTTCAACGTTGATTTCCCTTCAAAATAATCGTTCACACCCGATTGATGGCCGAGCAGTTGTTCGACCGTCACCGACGAAGAATACGAGATCCCACGATAATCAAACAGTCCTTCCAGCAACAATGGACCCAAAATCGACTCCACCGTGGCATTCCAATCCAACCATCCCTTTTCAATGGCTTGTACAATGACAACCGCTGTCATCATTTTGCCTACAGAAGCGCTATGAAACGAGGCATCTGGTTTTGAACTCGAATGGATGAATGGTTGTGGCAACAAGTCGCTTTCGATTTGAATTTGAAGCGTGGATAAAGATTTTTGATTTTTTTCGGCCAATTGTTTCAAGACACTCATAATCGTCTTTTCCATTTATCTCTCCTATTTTTTATCTTCTCTTATAACATTTTAAGGTTCAAGTGACGGGGTTTGAAAACACTTCGATCCTCGATGCATTCATTTTACCAAAATAAGGTTCACCGTTTCAATTGTTTGACCAAAACCTTTATATCCGCTGAAACCCGAAACGATTCCATCGTTTTTTGAATCGCTTTGTTATGGGTCCAAGCATCCAAGCGATTGGATCGAAGGACAACGAACCCTTTTTCAGGATATTTGGCCATGATCGTCGCAAATGCCCATGCGACCGCCATTTTGCAATAGTATCCTGGATTGTCGAGTTGGATCAACATTTCGATCGAAGGATAGATGAACTCCTCTACAAGAAAATGACTCAAAAGCATCACAGCGACGATTCGTTGTTGATACTCATCGTCTGCCATCGCATACTCTTTCAGCCAATCATAGACCACCCATCGATGCTTCTTGGCGATTAGAAAACGTTGACACAAGGAATCAACGACACTCCATTCCTTCGCAACAACGGCGAACGATTTAAAAAAGTTGAAGGCGGTTTCAAAATCTTTCAATCGACCGATCACCATCGTATGTAAGATTTCCATCTCATAGATCGAACAATCGTTGGTTTCCAAAAACTCGATGGGGGATTTGGCTAAAATGTTCGACGCGATTTTCTCCATCTTCGGGTAAGAAATCCCGATTTGGGGCTTTCGGGCGAAGTCTTGTTCTTTCAAGGTTGTATTGCCGTAATTGAAACGTTCAAGCAGGTCGCTTAAAACCGTACTCGCTTTCATCATTCACCTCCATGAATCGCTGATTTTAAATAATGTTTCGATTGTTTTTATTCGGAGTCAAACGAATGCAATAAATGGCCTTGTTAAGTGTTTTTTAATGAAAGCAATGTGGTGGACTCCACGTGTGTTGAAAAAAACATATTGCTTGTCAAATGAACCTTTTGTGTATTAAAGAAACATCAAAATGAGCTAAAAATATGTTTCCCCATACATGGTTGAACAGAGGCTAAAATATCAAAATAACATATTTTCACCAGTCAAAACAGACAACTGAAAATCGGAAAATTAACTTAACTTCTTTGGTCATATAAATGTTAATATAAGAATACTACTTCTGCTCCTACATAGAAACAATAGATTATACCATCAGGACAAAAACTTATAGTAGATATACCCACAAAGTGCCGTTAAAAAGAAAAATATGTATAAGCAAACAAACAAAAAATTTCTTAAATCTATTATCAATGAGCTAGAAAAAAACTAAAAGAAATGCCAAAATGCAAAACTCCATAGCTCAATAGTGCAATCAAAAATAAGCTTAATGAAAACATGAACAGCACATATAT
>Ga0116204_1002144_pt1 | contig 10764 bp, 10 predicted proteins | sample LakKivwa52mmetaG_FD_94481 | JGI IMG/M metagenome (GOLD analysis project Ga0116204, IMG submission 94481) | Anoxic lake water microbial communities from Lake Kivu, Rwanda to study Microbial Dark Matter (Phase II) - Lake Kivu water 52m metaG | ecosystem: Environmental > Aquatic > Freshwater > Lake... | reverse complement strand
CGGCCCAAGGTGATCAAGCCGGAAATCGAAATCCTGGAACCGAAAGAAGTGAAGTTGATGCTGGAACAGGCAAGCGAGTTGTACCGGACGGCTTTTCTCACCGCCGTCCTCACGGGCGTCCGGGCCGGCGAGCTCTGGGCGCTGCAATGGGGCGATCTGGACTGGAACGGGAAACGCCTGTTCATCCGGCGCTCCGTCTGGAAAGGCAGCTTCCAGACGCCGAAATCACAAAAGTCCGTCAGGAAGATCGACCTGCCGGACGGCCTGATTCCGGAATTGCGGAAGTGGAAGCTCCGCTGCCCCTTGAGCGAGCGGGACTTGTTGTTCCCGAGCGCCGAGGGAAGTGTCACGGATCATGACAACGCCAGGAACCGCCATTTCGATGCGGCGCTGCGGAGGGCAAAACTCAGGCACGTTTCTTTTCACAGCCTGAGACACACGAACGCCTCCCTGCGGATCCGGGCGGAGCAGAACATCAAGTACATCTCCACCCAGCTGGGTCATGCCTCCGTGAAGATCACCCTGGACACCTACGGTCACCTGTTCGACGATCAGGACTTCAATCGTCTGCAGGTGGGTCTCCTGGAAACCACGTTCAACGCTCCCGTTAGAAATCCGTTAGAAGAACAGGCGGCGGAGGCGGGAGGAGAAAACAATTTTGAAGGCGCCGCGGAAGAAATTTCGGCGGCCAACCGCCCGACGGTGAAAAATGCACCGGCGGGCACCCTCCGAAGAGAGGATGCGGAAAGGGTTTTTGCCGCGTCCGTTAGAAATCCGTTAGAAAAATCCCCCCAAAATGCAAAAAAGGGATCAGCCGCTTTGGCTAACCCCTCATAATTCTTTGGTAGCGGGGAGAGGATTCGAACCTCTGACCTTTGGGTTATGAGCCCAACGAGCTACCGGACTGCTCCACCCCGCGTTATATCATGTGGTTTTTAAACCACGCGCCGAGAAAAGTCAAGCTGTATTTCTTCTCCCAAGGACTCTGAACACCTCCGATTGATGGGCAACCCCTTTGATGATCGGCCCCGGGACCTGTTCCAGTTGCACAAAGTTTTCAACGAGACGCGCCGTCTGGCCGCAGATGAAAATCTGATCCGCCTTAGCGATATTCTCAAGCCGCGAGGCGAGATTAACGGGAGATCCAAAGGCAGTGTACTCCTTCTTCCTCGAGGAACCAAAGATCCCCGCCATCACCTCGCCGGTCGCAATGCCGATGCCGACAGCGATCCTTCTGTCCGCCTCCGGGATGCCCGTGTTGATCCGGGCGATCTCCTCCAGGATCGTCAGGGCGGCCTGCACAGCCCGCACGGCATCATCGCTTCCACCTATCGGCGCTCCGAATATCGCCATGACGCCGTCCCCGATATGCTTGTCCAGCGTCCCATTGTGGGCGAAGATGACCCCGTCAAGGGGGGTGAAATAGTGGCGGTTGAGGAGTTCGGAAAGCTCCGAGGGGGTGAGTCGTTCCGAAAGTCCGGAGAAACCCCGCATGTCGCTGAAGAGAATAGTCGCCTGCATTCGCCTCGGGTGAATGGTCCGGGTGTTTTTCTGGATTTCGGCCATCACCTGCTCCGAAACGAACTGCTTCAACCGTTTCTTGATCATGCATTCTTTGACCTTCGCTCTGAGCTCCTGATTCTCGAAGGGCTTTGTCAGGAAACCGTCAATCCCGGCGTTCACCGCGTCGATGGCGTTCGCCATCGTGGCGTAAGCGGTTAGAATGATCCGCGTGATCTCGATATTGATCCGACCGATCTCCATGAGGGTTTCGATGCCGTCCATCCCCGGCATCCGGTAATCGCAGATGACCGTCTCGATCTCCTGTGCGTCGTTCCTGACGATGTCCAGCGCCTCTCGGCCGTTTTCCGCCAGCATGATCAAGTATCCATCCTTCTGCAGCAACCGCTTCAGGGAACGCCGGACCCCCTCTTCATCGTCAACCACCAGCAGACCATTCATCCTTTCCTCCTTTTGCAGGGGAGCTCGACCGTCACGACCGTCCCTTCCCTCTCTTCGCTCTCCACGCGGATCTGACCGCCGTGACGCCGGATGATCTCGTGGGAGATATAAAGGCCGAGACCCGTACCACGGCCTACCACCTTGGTTGTGAAAAAAGGTTTGAAGATATCTTTCAGCGAGGCGCCGGGAATCCCCCTACCTGTGTCGCTGCACACGATAACCACGGTGTCTGCCGTCGCCGCATAGCGGGTCTTCAGAAAAATCTCCCCTTTCCCCTCCGGCAGCGCCTGCAGGGCGTTCCGGATGATGTTGATCAGAACCTGACCCAGGTTGGCATAATTCCCCTTTACAAGCGGAAGATGTTCGTAATCCTTCTTTATCTCGGCATCCATATTTTTATACTGGTTATAGAGAACCAGCAAGGCGTCATCGATCGCCCGGTTCACATCGATCTGCTCCACATAGGTCTGCGTCTGACGGGAAAGATCGAGAAGACTCCTGATGATCGCCCCTGCCCTCCGCAGTTCCCCGAGAGAAAAGCGGAGGTCGTCGAGGATCTCGTCCGGGTTTTCTGCCTGCAATTTCCACCCTTCGATGGTTTCAACGCTGCTCTCGACAAGGCTCATCGCCCCGGCAATGGGGTTATTCAGTTCGTGGGCGGTCCCGGCGACGAGCTGGCCGATCGCGGCGAGGCTCTCCGAGCGGATGAGCTGGTCCTGCGTCCTCTCCCTTTCCTTCATCGCGCTGCGCAGTGCGGCGGTCCTTTCGGCCACCTTTTGCTCGAGGTCGGAATTGAGCGCCTCCAGCGCCTCGTAACTCTGGGCGTTTTCGATCGCCGTGGCCGCCTGGTTGGCGATTGTGCTCAGAAGCTCCAGATCCTCGTCCACAAAGAGTTCTCCCGATCGCTTCTGTCCGAGGGCAATCATTCCCGTCAACCCTTCCCGTCCGGGAAGCGGAACGATCAGCGCAGCGCCGAGCCGGTTGAGCAGCCCGGCCAACGTCTCCCTGTCTTCATCGCCCTCGAGGTGCTTTTCAGCGGCCGCACGGCTTACCGGCCGCTTTTCCTTCTCAAGGATTCGGATCAGTAAAGGAATCTCCTTGGGGGGCGCCTCCCCTCCCTTCCCCGAGCTTTCGTCGTAGAGGCGGAAGCGACCCCTTTCGGCAATGATGAGAATGACCCTTTCTACCTGCAGCGCCCCGGCAATCGCGCCGATGAGCATTTCCTTGATCTGCTGCAGACTCAGAAGCGTGGTGAGCCGGCTGCTTATCTCCCTGAGCAGCTCCCTGTAATCATAGCGCCCCCGGAAAAACAGGAGGTCGATGAGATTCTGCACCTTCTCCCGAAGGGGATTGAAAAGTAGGACAATGATCACCGCCAGGATCAGGGAAAGGACAAACGACTCACTGCCGGTCGTGAGAAAAAAGGCATGGAACAGAAAGATGACGAGGATGTAAAGCGCGGTGAGTATGCCCGTCAGGACGAAATAGCCCGTTCCCCGGCGGATGAGGGCGCCGATGTCCAGAAGATCGTATTTCAGGACGCCGAAAGCGAGAAAAACGGCGGGGATAAAACTGAAATTCCCCAGCGGATAGACGGGGACGCCGCTGACCGGAAGTATTGAACAGGTGAGGAGGAAGGCTGAAAAACCCAGCCCTCCGAAGATGTACTTGATCCTGTTTTTCGTTTGATTATCGAGGGTCCGCCGCATGGCGCGATAAAGGAGCGCCAGGCAGTAGACGACGGTAGAGACGGCCGTCGCGGAAAAAAGGTGAAAGAGCACGCCTGCGCGGGCGATCCTGCCGAAATAATAGTAATGGAACCCGTTGATGTAAAGATCCGTCGGGATGATGGTGAGAAAAGCGATGCTGACGAGCAGCGCGGTGATCTCCAGCCACCGTCTGCCGTGGACGCCAAGGAATACATGGACGAACCGAATGTAGACGGGGACGCTGAAAACGAAGAAGAAATGGACTGTCCTGTCGACGAAAAGGGCGAGTCTCTCGTCAGGGAGAATGGAAACAATGGCCATCTCGGCATTGAGAAATGCGCCGAGGAGGCAGATGCCGGCAAACAAAAGGTTCGCCCGCTTCCCTGCGCCCTTCAAGAGCGAAATCAGGGCAATGCCAAGCAGGACGATAAACCCCAGAAGCGGGGGAATGATGTATCCCCAGGATGTCTGCAGACCGTTCGGAACCATCGTTCCCCCTCCGGAGAGTGACGGTTTCTAAGACAAAGATCAGAAGACGAAGACGGCGACGGCGATGACGGTGGTGTAACCATGCGACTGGGCGATGCTGGATTGCGTGATGTTCCTTGTGCTGACGATCTTACCGCTGATCTTGAATATCTCCTTTTTCTCGTCCCAGCTCTCATCGATATCGAAGTCGATGCCGAGGGTGGAGGCGAGCATAGCGGCGGCCAGATCCTCCGCATAATCCCCCGCCTGACGCTGGGTCTGGCCGAAGGCATGGTGTTCGCTGATATAGCCGTACGTGCGTTTGTCGGCGGGGATGGCGCAACCGATGGAGGCCGCCAGCAGTCGCCGGGGTTCGTTACTGCAGCAGCGGCTGAGAACGCAATAGGTGATGGCGCCGGGATGCAGCTCCTTGAGGCCCCGCGCCCGTGAGATCACCTGACAGCCGGGAGGCATGATGCTCGATACCTGGACCAGATTGCATTTTTCTATGCCGGCATCCCGGAGCGCGAGTTCGAAGGAGTGGAGTTCCTCTCTATGGGTGCCAACCCCCTTGGTGAAAAACATCTTCTTGGGAACATAAAGGCTCAATGGCTTTTTCTCCTCTAACCGGCAGTGGACCGGACCGGTTGTGATTTTCCTACACCCCGGCAGGCTGCAAATGCTTTTAAGAAATCAGGACCGGGCTGTTAGATAACCCATGATCCTGTAAACCAGCTTGGATGCCAAAAAATCAGGTGCCACCATCCCCGGGATGGGCGCCAGCTCCACAACATCAAAACCTCTGATCTGGCAGCGTTTTGCCGCCTCCCGGATCAGGCGGATCAAATCCCTCCAGGCGATCCCTCCCGGCTCCGGCGTCCCCGTGGCGGGCATGACGGCCGGATCGAGGACGTCGAGATCTATCGAAAGATACACATCCCCGTGCAGGTCGCCGCAGATCGTCTCGCACCATGATCCGCCGTCGAGGATGAAGGCAGCCGGATAGCTCTTCACCGGATTTACCGACAGAAATTCGGCCTCCTCGACGCTCATGCTCCGGATACCCGCCTGGATGAGGGGACAGATTTCCACAATCCGACGCGCGACGGCGGCGTGGCTGAAGGGTGTCCCCTGGTAAGCGTCCCGAAGATCCGCGTGAGCGTCGAGCTGAAGGACGGTGAGCTCCGGAAACACCGCTTTCATCGCCCGGACGGCGCCGAAAGAGATGCTGTGCTCGCCGCCGAGCATGACCGGGATCTTCCCATCGACCGCGATCCCGGCTACGGTCCTGTGGACGGTGTTCATCATTTCCGCCGGCCCCCGGGCATCAGCCTCCAGCGGGGTCAGGGTATGGATGCCGGCCCGATAGGTCTCCTGACGGAGTTCCTCATCGTAGAGCTCCATGTTTACGGAGGCGTCCAGAATTGCCCCCGGACCCCGCCGCGACCCCGACTGGTAGGTCGAGGTCAGGTCGTAGGGAACGGGTACAACGACGAACTTCGCTTTATCATACGTCGCGTACCCCGTTTCGATGCCACCGTAATTCATGACCCCGATTCCTCGAAAAAAGAGTGCGCTTCTAACACACCCGGCCCCCGTTGTCCATCTTTTTTACGAAATTTTCGCTTCGGGCAGCGGGGGCGTCTTCTCGGCCGCTTCGATCAAAGGAGGATTTTCGTTTGCTTTCGCTTCGCGGCGCATATCCCGGACGGTCTTGTTGAGGCGGTTGATCGTCCTGGTCAGACGAAACCGCTCGACAATCCCCATGAACCCCGTAAAAATCACTCCGCTCAGAAAGGCGATGAAGATCAGCATGTAGGTCGGAAGCCACCTGTCGAAGAGATCATAGTACTTCAGCTGGACAGGCAGTGTATTCTCCAGCGCAAATGTGATGATGAAGATCACGAAGAGCGCCACGATAACGGTATAGATGACTTTCATCGGCAGGCCTCCCTGTAAAATGTATCAAAAAAGGGTCTCAGAAGACTGGCGGTTTCGGTGACATCCTCCGGGATGACGCGAACCCCGCCGATAACGCTTATAAAGTTGGTATCGCCGCCCCAGCGAGGAACGACGTGGATATGAAGGTGGTCGTCGATGCCCGCGCCCGCCGCCTTTCCCATGTTCATGCCGATGTTGAACCCCTCGGGTTTCATCGCCTCGGTCAGCAGCCTGACGGAGAGGTCTATGAAATCAAAGAGTTCCAACCTCTCCTCGGGAAAAAGATCGGTGAGACTCCATAGGTGGCGGTAGGGAACGATCATAAGGTGACCGCCCGTATAAGGATAGCGGTTCACCGTGACGAAGCAGTTCTTCCCCTCGCCGACAACCAGTTCCTCCCCCCGATGGGAATCCCGGCAGAGAACGCAGCCTTCCCGCTTTTTTTCCCGGATATAGTCCATGCGCCACGGCGCAAAGAGTGCATCCATTGCTCGTCTCTCCATATGAAAAGTGAATAGTGGAATTATAGCGATGCTCGGTAAAAAGACAAGGATTTTTTTCACATCGGTTGTTTCATTTGACTTTCCGCTCAAATCCGGTTACATTACCTATGAAAACAGCCGCAGGAGCAATGATGAAATGCTCGAATCCGCCCTGAACAGACTTGCCGAAAGAATCCTCAGCCTCGATGAGGCATCCCTCGCCTCCCTCTGGGGGAAATACAAGAATCGGATGGAGCATTTCGAACCCTCGAAGGATTGGGAAAAAGCGGTCATCATTTTTTTTATCATCAATGCCGTCCGTGCCAAGAATCACATCTTTAACGAACAGATTCTCCGTCAGAACGAGGTCGGCCCGGAAAAAAAACCGCAGAGGGGGAAGCCGGATCTGAGGCTTGTCAAATAATGGATCGCGATACGGTTGCCGGACGGATGAAAACACTCGAGACGGCCATCCTCCACCATAACCGGCGCTACTATCAATTAGACGCCCCGGAGATCACCGACACCCAGTACGATGCCCTCATGCGGGAACTCCAGGCCCTGGAGGCGGAATTCCCCTCTCTGGCCGCGCCGGACTCGCCCACACAGCGGGTCGGGGCGCCCCCCTTGGAAAAATTCGCCCCCGTCGCGCACCTGACCCCCATGCTCAGTTTGGCCAACGCCTTCTCCGCCGAAGAGATCCGGGAATTCGACCGACGGTGCCGTCGTTTCCTGCGGAGTGAAGAGACCATCCGCTACGTCGTGGAACCCAAGCTGGACGGCTTGGCCGTCAACCTCGTTTACGATCGGGGAATCTTTACGGTCGGATCAACGCGGGGGAACGGGGCCGTGGGTGAGGATATCACGCTGAACCTCCGGACGATACCCGCGATTCCCCTCATCATCCGCCGCCCGAATAAAAAAACACCCGATGGGACCGCCCCGCCGATCGTTCCGGAGAGGATCGAGATCCGCGGGGAGGTATGTATGGAACGGGCGGCTTTTAGCAACCTGAACAGCCGTCGAGAGAAAGAGGGAGAGGCGCCCTTTGCCAACCCCCGGAACGCAGCGGCGGGGTCGCTCCGTCAGCTCGATTCGCGGATCACCGCAAAAAGACCTCTTACCCTGTTCTGCTATGCGATCGGCGCGGTGCAAGGGGTTGCCTTCCGCACGCAGGGCGATGTCCTCCGGGCGCTTTCAACCTGGGGCTTCACGGTCAATGACCTGATCAAGCCTGCTGCGGACATAGAAGAATGCATTCACTATTATCATCACATCGGCGAGATCCGGGACGAGCTCCCCTACGAGATCGACGGGATTGTGATCAAGGTGGACGACCTTTCTCTCCAGGAACGTCTCGGATTCGTTGCCAGGAGCCCCCGCTGGGCAATAGCCTGCAAATTCAACGCTATCGGGGAACAAACGGTCATCGAAGCGATCATCGTCCAGGTCGGCAGAACCGGAGTGCTCACACCGGTCGCCCTCATGAGGCCGGTACGCGTCGGCGGAGTGATGGTCAGCAGGGCGACCCTCCACAATCAGGACGAGATCGACAGGAAGGATGTCCGGATCGGGGATACCGTAGTCGTGCAGCGGGCGGGCGACGTCATTCCCGAGGTGGTTGAGGTCGTCAAAGTCTTGAGAACCGGCGCGGAGAGGCCCTTCGTCATGCCGGATATCTGCCCCGAATGCGGCTCCTGCATCGTCCGTCTCGAAGGCGAAGCCGCCCACCGGTGCATCGGGATGGCCTGCCCTGCGCAGATCCGGGAACGGATCGCCCATTTCGCCTCCCGGGGCGGGCTGGACATCGAAGGTTTGGGAGAAAAAATGGTCGCGCTGCTCGTGACGAGCGGAGCGATCGCCGATCCGGCCGACCTCTTCTTTCTGACCAAGGAACAGCTCCTCGGCCTGGACCGGATGGCCGACAAATCGGCTTCCAATCTCATCGCGGCGATCGACCGCTCCAAAAACCCCACACTCGACTGCCTGATTTACGCCCTCGGCATCCGGCATGTCGGCGAGCAGACGGCCAAACGCCTCGCCTCCGCCTATCGAACCCTCGCCGCCCTGGCCGCCGCCACACAGCAGGAGCTTCAAATAATCCGAGACATCGGCCCCGAGGTCGCAACAAGTATCGCCGGTTTTTTCCGGGAACCGGCGAACCTCCGAGTAGTCGAAAAGCTTGGCCTGGCCAGCCTTGTCCCAAGGGAGGTCATTCGGCCGCAGGCCGCGCCGCTTGTGGGAAAATCCTTCGTCTTTACGGGGACACTCAGCCGGATGAGCCGGGGCGAGGCAAAGGCGCTTGTCGAATCCTTGGGCGGAGCGGTCACCGGCACGATCACCAAGACGACCGATTACGTTGTCGCGGGAGATGAGGCCGGCGCAAAGCTGGAAAGGGCGCGGCGGGACGGCATCGTCGTCCTTGGCGAGGAGGCGTTTTTCGCCTTGACCAAAGGCCAGTTTCAATGATGAAACGCTATCATGTCCTGATTTCAGGCCGTGTTCAGGGGGTCTGCTTCCGAGCGAACACCTGGGAAAAGGCGCGTTCGCTGGGTCTGACCGGCTGGGTCCGGAACCTTCCGGACGGCCGCGTGGAGGCGGTGTTCGAGGGGGAACCTGTCGCCGCCGAGACGATGCGTCACTGGTGCGGCACGGGGACGCCTCCCGCCCGTGTAGACCATCTGGAGGCTTACGAAGAGAGTCCGACCGGAGAGTTCGCCGACTTCAAGATCGTCTATTGACCTTTATGTGAATTCCCTCAGGACCTCGCCGAATCCCTCGATGGCACCGAGAATCGTTGCATCGTCCACGCAGTAGGCGATCCGGATATGGCCGGGACCGTCAAAGCCGCTCCCCGGGACGGTGAGTATCCGTCTCTCCTGAAGGGCATTGGCGAAGCGGACATCGTCGGCAATCGGCGTCGGGAGAAAGAGGTAGAAGGCGCCGTCCGGCTTTCTCACCCGGTAGCCCACCGAGGCAAGTCCGTCGCAGAGGAGGTCCCGTTTTTCCCGGTAGATCTCCACATCCACTTTTACCCCCCCAAGGCCGGCGATGACCCGCTGCATCAGGGCGGGAGCGTTGACAAAACCGAGGATCCGGTTGCAGAGGGTCAGACCGTCCATCACTTGGCCGAGGGCGTCGATCTCGGGGTTAACCGCGATATAGCCGATCCTCTCCCCGGGAAGTGAGAGGCTTTTGGAATAGGAGGTGGCGACAATACTGTGGGGGTAGGCTTTCAGGACGCTCGGCACCTTCACGTTGTCGTAAACGATCTCGATGTACGGTTCATCGGAGATCAGGTAGATCACCCGCTTGAGCGCCCTCCCCCGCTCCGCCAGGAGAGCCGCCAAGGCGGCGACGCTTTCCTGGTCATACACCTTTCCGGTGGGATTGTTCGGGGAGTTGATCAGGACCGCCTTCGTCTTGTCTGTGATCGCCCCGCGGATCGCGTCGAGATCGAGTGAGAAATCCTCCTTCGTCCGGACTATCCGGGACGCGCCGCCTGCATTGTCCACGTAAAAGCGGTATTCGACGAAAAAGGGCGCCGGGATGATCACCTCATCGCCGGGATCCAGGAGCGCCTTGAAAATCACATTGAGCGCCCCCCCTGCACCGCAGGTCATCACGATCTGACCGGCCGCGAGCGTTACACCCTGGGTAGAACTCACCGCTGACGCAACGACCGCCCTCGTTTCAGGATATCCTGCATTCGGCATGTACATGTGCTTGCCGGGTATTTCCGCGGAGACGAGCTTCCGGAGCCGCTCGCTGAACGCCCCGGGCGGATCGAGATTGGGATTCCCGAGACTCAAATCGAAGACGTTTTCCGCCCCATAACGTTTTTTCAGACGGTCCCCCTCCTCGAACATTTTCCGTATGAATGAGGATTGAGCGATGAAACCGTCGATCTTCTTTGCAATTGCCATGTCATCACCTTTAATGAAATTTCCGTTCGCCCCGATACTTTGGAAACAGTCCTGCAGGAAAAGCTTTTTTTTCTCTCATGGCCTGCCCCCCGCGTCAAGTGAAATATCAAAACCCCACACTTTCCGAAAACGGGTCAAGGAGAAGTTTGGGCTGTCAGCAATGAAGAGTGAAGATTTTTCGCGCTTCTGATCCGCTCCCATCCTATTTTTCCTCGCAATGATCCGCCGAATAAAAAATATTTTTTCGCAATGTGCATTTTTTTGTTGACATTGTAT
>Ga0116204_1002143_pt1 | contig 10765 bp, 9 predicted proteins | sample LakKivwa52mmetaG_FD_94481 | JGI IMG/M metagenome (GOLD analysis project Ga0116204, IMG submission 94481) | Anoxic lake water microbial communities from Lake Kivu, Rwanda to study Microbial Dark Matter (Phase II) - Lake Kivu water 52m metaG | ecosystem: Environmental > Aquatic > Freshwater > Lake ... | reverse complement strand
GTGTTGCGGGGTTCAATTACATCATCAATATAGCCATAACGAGCTGCTTCATAAGGATTTGCAAATTTTTCGCGGTATTCATCCTCTTTTTTACGTATGTAAGCAGCGCGCTCTTCGGGGTCTTTTATTTCGAGAATTGTTCGTCCTTCCAATACTTCAATGGCTCCGGCAGGTCCCATCACTGCAATTTCTGCTGATGGCCATGCATAGTTGATATCGCCTCGCAGCTGTTTGGAACCCATCACATCATGTGCGCCTCCGTACGATTTACGCAGGGTGACGGTAACTTTTGGTACAGTCGCTTCGCCATAGGCAAAAAGCAGTTTTGCACCATGGATGATTATGCCACCATACTCCTGTCCGCTACCCGGCAAAAAGCCTGGCACGTCAACAAGGGTAACAATCGGAATATTAAAGGCATCGCAGAAACGAACAAAACGGGCGGCTTTGCGGGAAGCATCAATATCAAGCACTCCTGCGAGGAAATTAGGCTGATTTGCCACTATTCCAACCGGCATCCCGTTGAACTTAGCGAAACCAATTACAATATTGCGGGCGTAATTGCGCTGAATTTCAAGAAATTCGTTGTAATCAACCACTGCATGAATTACATCTTTCACATCGTAAGGCTTATTCGGATTATCGGGAATGATTTGATTCAACGCATCCTCCAGCCTGTTGATAGGGTCGTGACATTCCGAAAGCGGGGGTTCTTCTAGGTTGTTTTGGGGGATGTATTGCAACATCTTGCGAATCAGCATCAAGCCTTCTTCTTCATTGGCTACCACAAAGTGGGTAACACCTGATTTGGTTCCATGCACCCATGCGCCACCAAGATCCTCTGTGCTGATATCTTCACCGGTTACAGTTTTCGTAACTTTTGGGCCGGTTACAAACATATAGCTGGAGTTTTCGCTCATCATCACAAAATCGGTCAATGCCGGCGAATACACAGCGCCTCCGGCACATGGGCCGAATATGGCAGAAATCTGAGGTATTACACCGGAGGCCATTATGTTGCGCTGAAAAATTTCGGCATAACCTGCCAAACTTCTCACCCCTTCCTGAATACGCGCGCCACCACTATCGTTGATCCCGATAACCGGTGCGCCCACTTTCATGGCCTGATCCATTACTTTGCAGATTTTGGCAGCAAATGTTTCACTTAGCGACCCACCAAAAACGGTGAAATCCTGCGAAAAAACATACACAACCCGGCCGTCGATGGTTCCGTGACCTGTAACCACGCCATCACCAAGAAACTGCTGATCTGCCAGTCCAAAATCGGTGGTGCGGTGGGTTACAAACATATCAAACTCTTCGAAACTACCTTCGTCAAGCAGTATTTCGATGCGTTCGCGGGCGGTATATTTTCCTTTTGAGTGCTGGGCTTCTATTCTTTTAGCTCCTCCGCCTTTTTTTGCCTCAACACGTTTGTCGAGCAGCTCTTGTATTTTTGATTCTATGGACATTGTATGCCGGTTTATTTGTTTTTATCTTCACAAAGCTCTGTGAGAACTCCAAAGGTTGATTTTGGGTGCAAAAATGCAATATGCAAACCTTCAGCACCCATGCGCGGCTGCTCATCAATCAAGCGGATACCTGCCTCACGCGCATCTTCCAACGCATTCTCCAAACCTTCTACAGCAAAGGCAATATGGTGGATTCCTTCTCCCTTTTTCTCGATGAACTTTCCAACAGGACCCTCAGGATCGGTGCTCTCAAGCAGCTCAATTTTGGTTTGTCCAACCTTAAAAAAAGCAGTCTTCACTTTTTGATCCTTTACCTCTTCGATGGCGTAACAGGGAGTGCCAAGTAGTTTTTCGTAATAGGGAATTGCCTCGTCCAAGGTTTTCACTGCAATTCCAATGTGTTCAATATGAGTAGGTTTCATGATAAATTAATTTTGTGAAATTTTTCACAAAAGTACTGCTTTTTTAGGAATGGCAGGTATAAAAATGCCCCTTTTCGATCAGTTTTGTAATAAAAATTGAAATTTAGAATGGTTCTATAGTAGCGAATTTGTAATATTGTATCAAAATCAATCCAATGAAGCTATTCAAAGTGTGTTTGGGTGTATTATTTGTTGTTGGCTTTGGCTGGCAATGCAGGTCGCAACAGTTTACCGACATCCGGGCCAATTTAACCGGTGTGGCTGAAAGTGCCGCCCGATGGATGGATACCGATCGCGATGGGGATCTTGATATTCTTGTGTCAGGAGAGTTTTATCGTGGCAACCAGCCTGGTGTGCAAACATTTCACTACCGCAATATGCGAAACGATCGCTTTGTTTTAGCTCAATCATCAGGATTACCCCAGTTGTTCAGAGGTGATATAGCCATAGGTGATCTTGATCTGGACGGAATTGATGATGTGATAATGATGGGAGAAACTGCCAATGGAACACGGATGACCTCTATGTTCAAAGGAATTGGCAACGGTTCATTTGCTGCAACAACTGTAGGTTTTATGGCAGTAAGGGATGGCTCGGTTGATTTGGCTGATTTTGATGGTGATGGCGACCTTGATGTGCTCGTTGCAGGTGAAAGTATTAACGGCCCTGTTTGCCTGTTGTACCGCAATGATCGCAACGGGAGGTTCACTTTGATCAATGCCGGCCTGACCGGTATAAGACGCGGTGTGGCACGCTGGACGGATTTCAATCTGGACGGACGGCCTGATGTGATTATCACTGGCATTGGCTCAAATGGCAATCCTGTAACCTCGGTTTTTCAGAATACTTCAGAGGGATTCAGGCAGATAAACACTGGTATGATGAACCTGAAAAACAGCAATCTTGCATTTGGTGATTACGATAACGATGGAGATGATGATATTGTACTGATTGGAGAAACACAGCAGGGACAGCCGCGAACACTCTTTTACAACAATAATAGGAGGGGAGCCTTCACACCTGTGCAGCATCCTTTTCCAAATGTGAAAGATGGCTTTGCCGACTGGGCTGATATGGATCTGGACGGGGATCTTGATTTGCTCATAAGCGGGCAAAGCGCACAAGGTCCGGTTTCGATGGTATTCAGAAACGACAGAAACGGTAAATTTACCAACATCAACGCAGGTATAATTCCGCTCTATAACAGCAGTGGCGAATGGGGTGATTATGATCTTGATGGTGATCAGGATATTCTTATTGCTGGATTAACATCAGATAATCAGCTGGTTACAAGGGTTTATAAAAATCAGACCATCGAGCAACGTGCGCCTCAAAGACAAGCTAGAACGGTACAAACCGAGAGTATGTGGCTTTCGGACGGGCCAAGCCCCGAAAGGAGCAGACCGGTTTATTATTTTGTGTATTCATCCTCTTACAGCGATCTCCATCAAAATGGAAAAAAAGACTACTATCTGTTTATCAGCCCGGTGAAACGCTTTTCGAAACACTATGTGCTTCAGGAAAAATACAACGAAGTAATTATGGATACCTATCCTACCTGGGGCAGAATTGATCAGGGTAATATTGTGCAAAACGGCTTTGCAATCAAATCAGAAGCTGATAAATCAAGGGAGCGCGTTATCAACGAATACCGCTCAAAGGGGTTTAAACTTATTGAGGTGAACTGGTAGACTCTCGCAACACAAGTTGTAATGTAACCCTGCTGCGCTGTTCAAGCAGTACCTCCTTGCCTTTTGAGAATCTTTCGGCCAGCTCGGCTGTGTAGTGTCTGATGGTTAACAATTCGAGTGATTGGTTGTACTTGATGGTATAAACGTTTCCGTGAAGAGCCATAATTTTTTTCAACAAATCTGCATCCTGATTGGCACAAACCGACAAACTCAAAGCCGAAGCCTGCAAGAGATTTGCGTGCAGCCCGATCCGGTGAAAACTACCAAAAAGCTGATGCAGGCGCTCTTCGCTCATGAATGAGAAATCGCGGGCGCTGAAACTCAGCAACATTTGATCTTCTTTTATGATAAACGAAGGAACTAAAGTGTCGAATTCAGAATTGCTGTGGATTACTGAAGGTGGTTCGCCGGGATTTAAAAACGAAGCTACTTTTAAAGGTATTTGCTTGTTTTGCAGGGGCTTCATGGTTTTGGGATGTATTACGGTAGCGCCATAATACGATAGCTCAATGGCCTCCTGATAAGATATCTGGCTAATTTTCAGGCAGTCATTGAAACGTTTGGGATCAGCATTCATCAAACCCGGAACGTCTTTCCAGATAACAAGTTCCTGAGCATCCAAACAATAAGCCACAACTGCAGCGCTGTAATCGGAACCCTCACGGCCCAGAGTAGTAGTGAAACCATTATCGCTGCGGCCAATAAATCCCTGCGTTAGAAACACTGATTCCTGTGCACCCTGAAAAGCCTGTCGGATATTCCGGCATGTGATATCCCATGCAACAGTTGCTGCCCGGTACTGCGCATCGGTCGAAATAAGTGTGCGTGCGTCAGCGTGTTTTACATTTATGCCAATGCTGCGCAGGTAAAAAGCAACAATGGTAGTGCTCAGCAGCTCGCCAAAGCTAACAGTTTGATCATAGTGCTGATCATAATCCTGAATTTCAGCCTTAAGTTGCTGCTCAAGTTCCTGAAAAAGCAGATGTAGCTCATTTTTCAATGAATCATATTTTTCACCAAACAATTCATTGCATATGTTAAAGTGAAAATTAACCAGCTGAGCGAATAACAGCTTTGCCTGTTGATCATTGTTTCTATAGGAGGCAAGTATTTTTTCAAGCGCATTGGTGGTTTTTCCCATTGCCGAAATAACTACGGCCAGCGAAGTTTCGCTTTCATTTTTGAGGATTTTGCCAAGATTTCTAACAGCATCAGCATCGCGAACCGAGGCACCACCAAATTTAAATACCCTTGTCATAAATGTTCCATCCTATTTGTAAGCAGCGCAAAATTAGCCATAATTCAAGCCATTTGCATGTTTTTGCACTTTTACCGTCAAAATGAAGCTGCGAAAACTCAATGTCAGCATCAATTTTAATATATTTGTTCAATCGTGCAGTCGGTTCATTAGCATGTGCAGGTTCTACGTGCCATTGATACGCATCAGCATGATCATCAAAATCATTAACCATTCATCAAACCAACTGAAAGCATGAAAACACTGGTGGAGTTTATTTGGGAACAACAGGGGAAAATGGGCAATGCAACGGGCGAATTTTCGCGCTTGCTCAACGACATTGGAATTGCAGCAAAAATCGTGAACCGCGATGTTAACAGGGCCGGATTGGCAGGTATACTTGGTTTTGAAGGCACAACCAATGTACAGGGCGAGAGTCAGAAAAAACTCGATGTGATGGCCAACAACGAATTTATCAAGGCTTTGAGGAATGGCAAGCAGTGTGCGGCTATCATCTCGGAAGAGAACGATGAAATTGTGGTTTTTGATGATGCTACTACCGAAAATGCCAAATATATTGTGGCACTCGATCCGCTTGATGGCTCCAGTAATATTGAGGTTAATGTGCCAATTGGGACAATCTTCGCAATATACAAGCGCAAATCGTTAGGTAAAAAAATTACAATGGAGGATGCGCTTCAGGCGGGTACCGAGCTGGTTTGTGGTGGTTACATCATCTATGGCTCCTCAACCATGCTTGTTTATACCACCGGTGATGGGGTGAATGGTTTTACCTACGATCCAACCTGTGGATTGTTTATCCTTTCGCATCAGAATATGAAAATCAACGATCATGGCAATATTTACTCCATCAACGAGGCCAATTACATCTATTTCCCGGAAGGAATCAAACGCTATATCAAATATTGCCAGGAAGACGATCCAACAGGCAACCGACCCTATACAACCCGATATATTGGCTCGTTGATTTCTGACTTTCATCGTAATTTGCTCAAGGGAGGCATTTATTTGTATCCGGGAACGCTTAAAAATCCGGGCGGAAAGCTTCGGCTTTTATACGAATGCATTCCGGTTGCCTTTATTGCCGAACAGGCAGGTGCAAAAGCCAGCGATGGCTTCCGGCGGATTCTGGATATACAGCCCGAGCACATTCACCAGCGCTCACCTTTAATTATAGGATCGCGCTCGATGGTTGAAAAAGCCGAAGAAATGATGGCCACCTTCAGCCCTGAGTTTAAAGAAATCTATGAAAAAGCAGCCGGAAAGTAGAAGTGGGGTGATTCTATAATAAATTGGTTATTAATATTTTATGACCTTTATCTTAACATTTATAAGACCTATTGACATATTAACATCAAGGCCACGGGTACAAACCAAAACAGACCGTTTACTTAAAATAAACAGTCTGTTTTGCATTAGGTATTTCATTTATTTGTAAAGAAATCCAATTTTTAATCCATAGGAAAACGAAAATGGAAACTTGCCGCCACCCACTGAATAGCCATAATGATAGGGGTTAAAGTTGTCACGGTTCATGCTGGTAAAGCCATATCCGATGCCATTGTAGGTTTCAACCAGAAATGCATTGTCGAACACCCATTGCTTTCCGAAAACGATCTGTATGGCTCCGGAAACCACGGTTTCGCTTTTTCTCACAGGATTGTAATTATACCAGGAGTCCCAGTGATGCTGGGTATAGTTGCGGTTATAAAACCCAAACATCAGTTCCGGCTTTACATAGCTGCCTTTCAGTACATGGGCATATCGCATGCCGCGAAGGTAAAAATCGGGATCTTTGATGAATTTATATCCGCCTTTCAGGAAAAGCCCGGCTGCACTTTCCTCATCGCGCTGAATGCCAAGCCCAATCAGGCCGATACCTGCTTCGACGCTTCGCCCGGGCTTCAGACTGCGCTCATAGTAAAGGGTTGTATTGCCTGAGATGGGCGACATAAAGTCAATTTTCAAAGCATTTTTCTTGTTGTCTTCGTAATTGACAGGATTGGTCATCTCTTTTTGAAACTCAAGTTCTTTCCCGTTTTCAAAAATGACTTTTGTAAGCTTGTCCTTGTCAATCGAAAAAATTACATCGGCAGGGTAGTCAGGCAGCTGATACTTAATTTCGTCCAGACCAACTTCTTTGATTTTGCAATGAATGATTTCGTTATTCTTTTTTAAAATCATATCCTGGGCGCTAAGCGTGGTAGCAGTAATCAACAGCACCAGCATAACAAGTTGTTGTATAGATTTCATTCTGTTTTCAGTTTTGGTTCATACTCCGGCATTTTACAACATCACCGGTTTTTCTTCACGAGACAATTTTTTCCAAAAGTCGTGCCATATTTAAACATACAGCCGTTGTTGATGAACTTCTGCATTTTGAAATGCCGTTTTGTATCAGCAGGGCTGTGCAAATTTAACGTACTTTTGTTCCACATGACGCTTAAAAAATTTTTGTTTATTGTGTTGGGAGCGATTTCGCTAAGCCTTGGAATCATTGGAATTTTTGTGCCAGGCTTACCAACAACATCCTTTTTGCTGCTCACTGCCTATCTTTGGGCAAGAAGCTCAGAGCGGCTTCATAACAAACTATTGAACCATAGATTTTTAGGGGGCTATATTCGTGATTTTCAAAAAGGGGTGACAGTGCGCACCAAAATAAGGTCCATTTCAATCATGTGGACTATGATATTGATTTCGTCTTTTGTTTTTATTCAGAACTGGTATGTCAGAGGAATTCTGCTGTTGGTTGGGCTTATTGGTACTTATGTTATGTGGCGTTTACCCGGACGAAAAGACGAAGAAAACGGGTAAATACCATCAAATTCTGAGTACCCGCTGATGGCTTTTATGGTGTGCGTTGGGATGTACCTTTCCCTTGCGAAGCTCTTTTTGAATGTTTTCAGGTAGTTTTATCACATTCATACATTCAGTGCAACAGCATCCTGAAAAACTGCTTGCACAACTGTCACATTGTATAAAAAGCAAATGACAGGCATCGTTGGCGCAATTCACATGTTGATCAGCAGGCTGTCCGCACTGGTGGCATCTTGCTATAATATCCGTAGTGATACGCTCGCCCATTCGGTCGTCGAAAACGAAGTTTTTTCCGATAAACTTGCTTTTTATTCCTGTTTGCCGCACCTGATGGGCATAGTTGATAACTCCACCCTTTAACTGATATACATTCCGGAAACCTTTGTGGCGCAGATATGCCGAAAATTTTTCGCAGCGTATTCCTCCGGTACAGTATAGCAGGATATTCGCTGGCTTCTTTTCTTCCAGCATATTAACAATCAGCGGAATAGATTCTTTATAGTTGTCAACATCAGGCAAAACTGCCCCATCAAAATGCCCAACTTCATGCTCATAATGGTTGCGAAGATCAACCACTATTGTTCCGGGTTCAGCAAGTTTTTCGTTATAGGATACAGCGTCAAGGTGCTGGCCAGTATCATAAATATTAAAGGTGCTATTGTCGAGGCCGTCCGATAAAACTTTGTGCTTCACCTGAATTTTCAACTTATAAAACGATTTGCCATCGTCCTCCACTGCCTTGTTCAGTAAAATGCCCCTGAGCTCGGTAATACTTTCAAGATAATTATTAAAAGCATTCATATTATGTTCAGGCACACTAACTTGTGCATTGATCCCTTCGGGTGCAACATAAATTCGCCCAAAAACCTGAAGCTCGCTGAAAGCAACCCAAAGCTCATCTCTGAACGAATTGGGGTCGCTGAGGGCGACAAATTTGTAAAATGATAATGTGATCCGTTTGAAATCTTCCTGATGGAGCCTTTTCTTGAGTTCTTCGCGGTTTATTTTGTTATATAGAACCATTCTAAATAATTTTGCTGCAAAAATATAAAACTGTCATCAATCGCGATTGAGTTACTTTGATGGAAGTCTGGTAAACAGCTATCATCCTTCGTGATTTGCCGGCATCTTCTTCGAAAAAAGTACTTTTGCAGTCATAAAATTCATTTGGTTTGAACAACAACTCCTTAAGAGACTACTACAAAAAACACCCTTTGGTTAATAATTTGCTACAGGGTCTTGAATCACAAAAACATTTGCTTTTCGATGGGTTGTCAGCCTCTTCGCCGGCTTTGGTAATGTCCGCAGTTTTTGATGTAAACGGCGGACAGCAGTTGATGATTTATCCTGATAAAGAATCAGCCGCCTATTTTTACAACGATCTGGAGAATTTATTCAACGAAAGGAATCTGGACTATAATAAAAAGCAGATTTTATTTTATCCAACTTCTTACCGAAAGCCCTACGAGCCCGAGAAGGCAGATAATACCTATATTTTATCGCGCGCCGAAGTGCTGAGCCGATTGTCGGTAAGTCAGCGCAAAACAATTATTGTAACCTATCCTGAAGCGCTCGCTGAAAAGGTAGTTACACGCAATTATTTGAATAAGAACACATTAAAGTTAAAAATTAGCGAAAAGGTTTCACTGGATTTTGTAGCTGATGTGTTGTCGGAGTATAATTTTGAAAGGGTGGATTTTGTCGTTGAACCCGGGCAGTTTTCCATCAGGGGCGGAATTCTTGACGTTTTTTCTTTTTCCAACGATCACCCTTACCGCATTGAGTTTTTTGGGGATGAAATCGAGTCAATGCGCACTTTTGATCCTGTTTCACAGCGTTCGGTTACTTCCATCAGCAGAATAAGTTTGCTGCCCAATGTGCAGGACAGGGGAGAAGACGTTCAGCGTGAGAGTTTTTTTGACTATTTGCCTTCGGATGTACTCATTTGGCTCAAAGAAGCTGATAATCTGGAACAGCGGATTGATATAGAGTTTGCCAAAGCTGAAAAAGCTTTTGGAAAACTTAAGCAGGAAAATATTGGTGAGCCAGCTGAGGCTTTTGTCGGTGGAAATGAGCTTTTAAATCAGCTTAAGTTATTCAAAACAATAGAACTTGGTTCAAGAGGCGTCTTTGCTGAAACAGTAACTGCCAAAGCAGAGATTTCGGTGCAACCTTCCTTTAATAAAAACTTCAATCTGTTGCTCCACGAAATGGAAGTCAGGGGTAAGGAGGCATATACTTTTTTTATACTCTCGGATAGCGTAAAGCAAATAGAGCGAATGACAGCTATTCTGGAAGACATACAGGCTGCTAAGCCCGAACGTTTGCGACTTGGTTTTATCCCTTTTTATCATAGTTTACACGAAGGATTTACTGACCACGAGCTGAAACTCTGCATTTTTACCGATCATCAGATATTTGAGCGGTATCATAAATTTCACCTTCGTGAAGGCTTTGCCGGCAAGGAGGCCATTACCCTTAAAGAATTATATGATTTAAAACCAGGCGATTATGTTAGCCATATTGATCATGGAATAGGGCGTTTCGATGGACTGGAGATAATTGACAACAATGGCAAAAAGCAAGAGGCAGTCAGGCTGATTTACCGAAATGATGATTTATTGTATGTGAGCATTCACTCGCTGCATCGCATTGCCAAATACACCGGAAAAGACGGAGCCGAGCCATCATTAAACAAGCTGGGGAGCAATGCCTGGAACAAGCTGAAACAAAAGGCCAAAGGTCGTGTAAAAGATATCGCCCGCAATCTGATTGCCTTGTATGCCAAGCGAAAAGCCAGTGAGGGATACCAGTTCATGCCCGACTCCTATTTGCAGAACGAGTTGGAAGCGTCCTTTATTTATGAAGACACGCCCGATCAGGAGAAAGCTACCAGAGATGTGAAAGCCGACATGGAATCGCCCTCGCCAATGGACAGGCTTGTATGTGGCGATGTAGGTTTTGGAAAAACAGAAATTGCGATCAGGGCGGCATTCAAGGCCGTTGCCGATTCAAAGCAGGTAGCAGTTCTGGTGCCAACAACCATTCTTGCATTGCAGCATTACAAAACTTTTTCTGACCGCTTGAAAGGGCTGCCTGCAAAGG
>Ga0116204_1002138_pt1 | contig 10779 bp, 8 predicted proteins | sample LakKivwa52mmetaG_FD_94481 | JGI IMG/M metagenome (GOLD analysis project Ga0116204, IMG submission 94481) | Anoxic lake water microbial communities from Lake Kivu, Rwanda to study Microbial Dark Matter (Phase II) - Lake Kivu water 52m metaG | ecosystem: Environmental > Aquatic > Freshwater > Lake ... | reverse complement strand
CTGGTCTAATCCCATGAAACACCGCGACCGCGTCTTGATGGCGCTCAACCACGAAACGCCTGACCGCTGCCCGATGCAGGTCTCGTTCACGCCGGAGTTTGCCACCCGCCTGCGCAAGGACATGAACCTGGGCGGCGATAAAATCCACAACCCGCATGGCGGCGGCAACACCTACGAACTGGAACGCGCCCTCGGCCAGGATTTACTGCTCACCTCGGTCGGTTGGGCCAATTCCTACTACCAGGAAGCCAAAACCTACACCGATGAATGGGGCATTGGCTGGAAGTCGGCTGAATATACTACCCCCTTTGGAACAGGAACCTACACCGAAATCGTTGGAAACCCACTGGCAGATGACTCCGCTGTCGCCGCCTACCGCGCCCCCGACCCCAACCGCCCCGAACTGTACTCCGAAGCCGATTGGGTTTTGCGCACCTTCAAAGACGAATATTTCATCGTCGGCGTCACTGTTACCACTATTTTCGAGACCGCCTGGGCCTTGCGCGGCTACGAGCGTATGCTCTCCGATTTCGCCCTCAAGCCCGACCTGGCCGAACAAATCCTCGACATTCCCTACCGTTATCATCTGACCGCTGCCAAAAAACTGACCCAAATGGGCGTGGATATGGTTTGGCTTGGCGATGATGTCGGTGCGCAAAACGCCATGTTGATTTCGCCAAAAATGTGGCGGCGCTTTTTCAAACCGCGCATGGCCAATTTCATTGCCGAACTAAAAGCCATCAACCCACAGGTCAAAGTCGCCTATCACTCTGACGGCGTCATCTATCCCATCATCCCCGACCTGATTGAAATCGGCCTCGACGTGCTCAACCCCATCCAGCCCGCCAGCATGGACCCAGCCCGGCTCAAACGCGAATACGGCGACAAACTCTGCTTTTGGGGCACCATTGATGAGCAGCACACCCTGCCCTTTGGCTCCGCCGCCGATGTCCGCGCCGAAACCCTTTCCCGCATCCAAACTGTCGGCCAAAACGGCGGCCTGATTCTCGGCCCCACCCACCATGTCCAACTAGATACGCCCATGGAAAACTTCTGGGCGCTGGTCAACGCGATTACCGGATAAGCCATGCCTGCCGTCTCCCTCACCTCCTGGCACAACTTCCCCGCCTACGCCCTCGAAAGCGAAGCCCTGCGCCTGGTCATCGTCCCCGACCTGGGCGCGAAAATCGTCTCACTCTACGACAAAATCCACCAACGCGAATGGCTCGTCCCGCCCATCCGCCCGGCGCGGCAAACCGCCTACGGGGATGATTTCGTCAGCCAGGATATGAGCGGCTGGGATGAAATGCTGCCCACCATCGTGACCTGCGAATACGCAGGCAAAATCCTGCCCGACCATGGCGAAATCTGGAGCATCCCCTGGAAACGCGAAAACGTGGATGGCGCTTTATCCTTTTCTGTGGATGGCGTTGCCCTCCCGTATCGTTTCACCCGCACAGCGGCCCTGGTTGCTCCCGCTACGCTGGAATTCCGCTACCAAATCCTGAATACCGGACAACAGGCTTTCTCCTATCTTTGGGCGGCGCACCCCCAATTCGCCGCAGATGCACACACCCGCATTGTTTTCCCGCCCGAAGTGGAGCAGGTCGTCAACGTCATCGAAAACGACCCGGTCTGGGGCGCGGCTGGAGATTTGGCATCCTGGCCGGTAGCGGTAGCCGCTTCCGGCGCGGAATGGCGGCTGGATACTGTCCGGGGTGTGGAACATCGCGCCTGCCGAAAATTCTACACCCGCCCCGAACAACCCATCGGCTGGGCTGCGCTGGTGGATGAGCAGCGCAACTGCCAACTCCGCCTCGAATGGCCCGCCGACTTTGCCCCCTACCTCGGCCTGTGGATTGACGAAGGCATGTACAACACTGCCCCCGTCGCCGCGCTGGAACCTACCAATGGCTATTACGATAGTCTGGAACGAGCGATCGAGAATCAACAAGTGGCAGTACTGGAACCAGGACAACAGGTGAACTGGACTCTGAAGGTGCTTTTACAAAAATCTGAGCGTTATCGCGATTTAAGTTAATCGTAAGGAATGCTCATAATCGCAAACATGACTCCATAGGAACTTTGACGTTATTTTCTTGTTTTTTGTGCAAGAATTTTCAAACACAAAGGACACGAAGTTTTTAAGGGTTTTCCTTTGCGACCTTTGTGTTTCAGCCTTTTTGGCTCCGGCTTGTCCGGGTTAGGGATTACTCCCATAATAATATGGGACGATGTGCATCGGGATGAATGGAAGTCGACAGGAAGGCGTTGATGCGCCGCCGCACCTGTTTCCCAACCTTCCCCATCATTTTAGCAAAAATCCCCGGCCTGTGTCACCAGGCAGTTACCACGAAATTTACGTGGGTGTCACTGGCTTGCCAGATGGCATTTATCCTTGCTGGTCGAAATAGGCCCAGGCGTCCAACTCTGGCGGCTCGATTCCCAATTGGGTCAGGATGGACATGACCTGGGAGCGGTGTTCGGTGGCGTGATTAATCGCCTGGGTTAGCAGAATTGTTTTCGGCACGTCGCGCATGGTGCCGTCCCAATCAATCTGGACGCTGTCATCAGGCTGCACCTTCGCGGCCCACGCCAGCAGGCCTTCGCCGGTCTGGCGCGTGGATTCGGTCATCCCGGCAATCGTCATGGGCGGCGCACCTTCGGGATGTCGATAGCGCTGGCCGGTGCTGATGCGCGACAGGTAAGACTTTTCCGCCAGGACGATATGTTCCAGGGTAGCCTGAATCGAGCCAAAGGTGCCGGTCTGGGTGATCTCCAGTTGCCCGGCGGTTAACGCGGCGCATTCTTCGAGCAGGCGCAGGTTGGCCCACAGGTTATGGCGGAACAGGGTGGTCAGGGTATCGGCAGTTTTCATCATCACGTCTCTTTCTTCCCGCCCGATGCGAGATTTTCGGAGATTATACATCCGAAATTGTTCACCAAGCCGCTTGGAAATAAAAACTGCCCCGATAAGGTAAAATAAACCGATGAACCCTTATTGCGAATATTGCAATGCGCACCCCGAAGAACCCTACAACCGAAACTATCACGACAACGAGTACGGATTCCCGATCGCGGACGATAACCTGCTCTTCGAGCGCCTGATTCTCGAAATCAACCAAGCCGGGCTGTCGTGGCTAACGATTCTCAAGAAGGCCGAGAACTTCCGCCACGCCTACAGTGGATTCGACATCGAAACGGTTGCCGGCTACGGGGAGGCTGACCGCGCCCGACTTCTGGGAGACGCGGGCATCATCCGCAACCGGTTAAAAGTCAACGCGGCGATAGAAAACGCGAAACGGATTCGGGCCTTATCCACCGAATTTGGCTCGTTCAAGGGCTGGCTGGACGCCCATCATCCGCGCAGCCGCGAGGCCTGGACGAAGTTGTTCAAACAAACTTTTCTGTTCACCGGCGGCGAAATCGTCAACGAATTCCTGATGTCCACCGGCTACCTGCCCGGCGCACATAGCGAAGATTGCCCGGTCTTTGCGTGGGTGGCAGAAACATCCCCGCCCTGGATGGAGACATGAAACGAACCCTGCCAACCGCCGAACCGTTCTTCTTGCCTGGCTCAAACAAAACCGACCGGCATCCTGCTCACGCACGGATTCACCGGCTCGCCCAAGGAAATGCGCTGGATGGGCCAATCGCTCAACTTGCGCGGCTACCCTTGACTGGGCGTGCGCCTGGCCGGACGCGCCACCCGCCCCGAAGATATGATTCGCTCTCGATATGACGATTGGCTGGCCTCGGTGGAAGATGGTTATCACCTGCTGCGCGGCGAGGCAGACCAGGTGGTGCTGGTGGGCTTTCGATGGGTGGGGTGCTCTCACTGATCAATGCCACCCGGCTGCAGGTCGCCGGGCTGGTAGCGATGGCAACTCCCTATGGCCTGCCAGCCGCCATCGCCCGCTGCGCCAGTCGCGATAGCCCGAAATGCCCAAACAGCGCGCCTGGCAAGCCGTTGGGGATGAAGAAGATGGTCTGTTCGAGGCGCGGTTTGCCACTGTCGAGAGGGAGTTGCCATTCCAGCCAGCACTCGCCCCAGGCTGAAGGCTCGGCCTTCAGGCGCAACAGGGTTTCGGTCTGGAGTTCGACCCGGCGTAAGTGAATGCCAAAGCGCGGGACAGGCGGGGAGAACAACAACGTTTGCCAGGCAGTACAACTGCCTGGCAGGTGTTTCCGCCGGTAGTCGATGAACATGCCCTCGTGCAGCATCCGCGCCTGGTCGCGGTCGGTATCGAGCCAGGTGCGCTCCACTTTATCGGGATGCATATCGGCCAGGGCGCGGCGGACGGCCTGGGCGTAGTCGAGTGGTTTGATAGCGGGAAACAGGCTGAGGGGAGTCCGCTCCCGCACCAGGCTGTCGTTTTGGAGTCCTTCTACAAGCGGTAAAGCGTATGAGTATTCGACGGGCGTCAATTTATCAATAAAAAAAGCCATCAAAGCCGGGGGGATGAGCGGCAGCAGCAGCGGGAAACGCTTCAGGCCGCGAATTTGGGCATATTCCATCATAATTTCGATGTAGGCGCGCTCGCGCTCACAGCCCAATTCGATGACCTTGCCCCGGCAGGCCGGCGTTTCGAGCGCGGCGAGCAGGTAGGCCAGGATGTCGGGCGTGGCGATAGGCTGGGAGCGATGCCGCAGCCAGGAGGGACCGGCCATCAGCGGGAATTGCTCGGCGATGAAGCGAATCATCTCGAAGGAGACCGAGCCGGGGCCGACGATGACGCCCGCCCGGAACTCGGTGACCGGCACGCCCGCTTCGGCCAGGGCCTGCCCCGTCTCGATGCGCGATTTAAGATGTAAGGCCAGCCTGGGATCGCCAGGGTCGGCCAGCCCGCCGACGTAGATGATGTGTTCGACGCCCGCCACCCTGGCGGCCTGCGCAAAATTGCGCGCCGATTCCAGGTCGATTCGGTCGTAGCCATGCCCGGCAGACATGCTGTGGACGAGGTAATAGGCGGCGCGGACGCCCTGCATGGCGGCGGGCAGCGTCTCGGGGCGGGTGACATCGCCCGCGATGACTTCGACCTGGGAATACCAGGCCCGCGCCCGCAGCCGCTCCGGTTTACGGGCCTGGCAGCGCACGCGGTGTCCCGCTTCCAACAGGAGCGGAATCAGGCGGCTGGCGATGTAGCCGGTGGCGCCGGTGACTAATATGGGGTGATTTTGTGATTGATTCAATAGAATACCCGATACAAATACCGTTAACTGAAAACTGATTACTGATCACTGATGACTTTCGCTCTTTCCGCAATCCTATCCGTCATCCCGTCGAAAATAAATTTGTGGAAGGGCCACATGGCGTACCAATAGAGAAATCCGAACAGGCCGCGCGGATCGAAGTAGGCGCTGGTAGTCAGGCGGGTTTTACCTTCGGGTAGGGGTTCGGCCTGGAATTCCAGCCAGGCCTTGCCGGGCAGTTTCATCTCGGCCCGCAGGCGCATCACGCCCTTTCCATCTTGACTTTGCGGCGCGACCAACTGCTCGACGCGCCAGAAATCGAGCGATTCACCAACCCAGATATCATCGGGATGCCGGCGCCCGCGCCGCAGCCCGACCCCGCCCACAATTTTATCGAGCCACCCGCGCAGTCCCCAGGCCCAATCCATATACAACCAACCGCGCCGCCCGCCGATTCCGGTAAAGGAGCGGAAGACGGCCTGCGGAGGCAGTTCCACCACCCGCTGGCGCTTCTCGATAAACATGCCATCCTGGATCGAAAAGCGATAGGGCTGGGTGTCGCCTGCACTCGTCACCAGGGCGTCGGACCAAGACGATTCGATGTCGCCCGCTTCGATTTTCTTGAGCGCGTAGCGCACGGCGGTCTCGAAATCGAGCAGTTTGACGTAGGGAAACAGCAGCTTCGCCAGGTCGTCGTTGACCAGAGAATCGGCGTTCAAGCCCTCGATCAGCGGCAGCACGGCATTGTAGGTGACGGGCGTGACGAGATGCACCCAGTAAGCCGAAAGGCGCGGGGCATAGACCGGGGTGGGAATGAGGACACGCTTCAATTCACGAATTTTGGCGTATTCCACCAGCATATCGGCGTAGGTCAGCCGGGTCGCGCCGCCGATTTCGATGAGTTTGCCGACGCTTTGGGGCTGCTCCAATGCCCCGACGAGAAAATCCAACACGTTGCGAATGGCGATGGGTTGGGCTTTCGAGAAAAACCAGCGCGGGCAGACCAGCACCGGTTCGCGTTCGGAGAGGTAGCGAACCATCTCGAACAAGACCGACCCTGAGCCGATAATCATCCCGGCCCGGAATTCCGTCACCGGCACGCGCCCCTGCCGCAGGATGTAGCCGGTCTCGTGGCGCGAGCGGAGATAGGGTGAAAGCCGCGCCGTTGGATCGACCAATTCGCCCAGATAGATGATGCGTTCGATATTGGCCTGCTCGGCGGCGCTGGCGAAGTTGCGCGCCGCGACCAGGTCGCGCTCGGCGTTGACCTTGCCGCCCTGCCGCCCGTGAATGAGATAGTAAGCCGCCGAAACGCCCTCCAGCGCCGGCAGCAAGGTCTCGCCCTGGGTAGCATCGCCCTGGAAGACCTGCACGCGTCCCAACCAGGGACGCCCCTCCAGCCGGGACGGGTCGCGTACCAAAACACGAACAGTGCATCCGCACTCCAGGAGGCGCGGAATCAGGCGGCTGCCGACATAGCCGGTTGCGCCGGTGACAAGAACGAGTCTATTTTGCATAGGGAGAATATATCTTAAGTTGGGGCTGCGCGCAAAGGGTTCCGACTCCCCCGTACCCCGGTACAAGTGTATAATCAGCACCGCACCAGAAACCTGTAAGGAGAACACCAACCTCGCATGAAAATCTCGATCGTCATCCCCTGCTATAACGAAATCCGCACCATCGACAAGCTGCTCGCCGCTGTGCAGGCAGCGCATCTTCTCCACGAGCGCGAAATCATTATCGTCGATGATTGCTCGAAAGACGGCACGCGCGAACACCTGCTGGAACTGGACGGCAAAGACAACATTCGCGTGGTCCTGCACCAGGTCAACCAGGGCAAGGGCGCGGCCCTGCGCACCGGTTTTGCCAGCGCCACCGGCGATGTCATCATCATCCAGGATGCCGACCTGGAATACGACCCTAATGAATATCCCAAACTGCTCAAGCCCATCGAAGACGACCGCGCCGACGTGGTCTACGGCTCGCGCTTCATCGGCGGCGACTCTCACCGGGTCTTGTATTTCTGGCATTCGGTTGGCAATCGCTTCCTGACCCTGCTCTCGAACATGTTCACCAACCTGAACCTGAGCGATATGGAAGTCTGCTACAAAGTCTTCAAGAAAGACATCCTTCAAAAGATGGAACTCACTGAAAACCGCTTCGGCTTCGAGCCGGAGTTTACCGCCAAAGTGGCGCGCATCAACTGCCGCATTTACGAGGTTGGAATATCCTACTACGGGCGCACATACGACGAAGGCAAGAAAATCAACTGGAAGGACGGCGTGCGGGCGGTGTACGTCATCCTGAAATACGGATTGTTCGTCCGCAGCGCCAGGTAACGCGAGAGCCAGCCACCAGACACTTTGTTTTTCAGACGCGGATTTACGCGGAAAACGCGGAAATTTTCTTGGCTTTCTTCAGGAAAAAAGATTTTTTTCGCGTTCATCAGCGATCGCCCGCGTCTAACTTTGAAACTGTACAGCGGCTAGTGCCCGGCATTTATAAAGATGTAGGGTCAATATGGCTGTTTCAGGCGGTTTTCACCCTACAATCTTAGGTAGTCCGGTACTAGCACGAGATTTATCTTGTGGCGCAACCCCGCAAAATAAAGCGGGAGTTTGCGCGACATGAATGTCGCACTACGATGTAAAATCAATTTGTGACCGATTCCAGCCCCAAACCAACCTCCGGGACTTTGCTCGAACAACTCTCCGCCATGCCGCTGCTGTGGATGGTTTCCGCCTTCTTGGGCGGAATTATATTCTCCAGCCTGTTACAGTTAGTTTGGTGGCTCTGGCTGGCAGCGGCAGGAATCGCCCTCCTGGCTGTCCTGCCGATTAAGTGGCTCAAGCCGCAGGCTGCGCTGGCTTTCCTGCTCCTGCCATCCATCTTTGGCCTGGGCGCGGCCCGTCATGCCTGGGAACAGCACAGCCTGGATACGAAAACCATCGCCGCCTACAACGACCTCGACCAGACCATTTACATCACCGGAACGCTGGCCGAGCCGCCCGAGGTGCGCGATACTTACATGAACCTTCGCATCGACGTGAAAACGGTCGATACGGGCAACGGCAACATCCCGGTCGATGGCGCCATCTTGGTGCGCCTGACCAATGACTACGACCTGGCCTACGGCGACCCGGTGCGCGTGCGCGGCAGGCTCGAAACCCCCGCTGAAGACGAAGACTTCTCTTACCGCGAATACCTGCTCCGGCAGGGTGTTCACTCCGTCCTGCTTACGAACAACATCACCCTGCTGCCGCGCGGCGAGCAGCGCAGTCCATTCTGGGCCTTCCTGTATCGCCTGCGCGCCAGCCTGTACAAAGAAGTCAACACCCTGTTCCCCCAGCCCGAAGCCGCGCTGCTCAACGGCATCCTGCTCGGCATCGAAAGCGACATTCCCGACGACATCCAGCAAGCCTTCAAGGATACCGGCACGGCACACATCGTCGCCATTTCGGGCTTCAACATCGCTATCATCGCCGCGTTGTTCGTCACCCTGTTCAGCCGCCTGTTTGGGAAAAACTACGGCTCGCTGCTGGCGATCCTGGGCATCATTTTTTACACCTTGCTGGTAGGTGCCAGCGCCTCGGTCGTGCGGGCGGCCTTCATGGGTTCGCTTGCGCTCGTGGCTCACCAGTTTGGCCGCCGCAACCTGGCCTTCAATGCCCTGTTCGTCACCGCCCTGCTCATGTCAATCTGGGATCCCTTCGTCCTGTGGGATGTCGGTTTCCAACTCTCGTTTGCCGCCACGCTCGGCCTCGTCCTCTACGCCCAGCCCTGGCAGGAGGCAGTCCAGAACTTCCTGCTGCGCTTCCTGCCGCAAGATACCGTCAACGCCGTCATCGGGCCGTTCAGCAACTACTTCCTGCTGACCTTCGCCGCCCAACTGACCACCCTGCCCATCACCATTTACCATTTTGGGCGGCTCTCGCTCATCTCGTTCATCGCCAACCCCTTCGTGCTGCCGGCCCAGCCACCCATCATGATTTTCGGCGGGATAGCCACCATCGCCGGCAAGCTCTATCACCCGCTTGGGCAGGCGCTGGCCTGGTTCACCTGGCCTTTCCCGGCCTACTCTATACGCGCCATCGAATTTTTCGCGGGATTTGAAGGAGGCGTGTACACCGTCGGCGAGTTCGGCCTGCTGACCATGTTCCTGTTTTATGCGATTCTATTTGGCCTGACCTTATTCTGGTCCCGTTTGACGGTACTTCGCCCGCTCGTGAACATCTCCCTGGTCGCCATCATGCTCGGAGTCGCCTCCGTCAACCTGTGGCGGACTGCCGCCAACGGGCCGGATGGCCGCCTGCACGTCACCTTCCTCGATGTCGGCTCGGCGGAAACCGTCTTGATTAAGACTCCTGACGGACGCTTCGTGCTGATAAACGGCGGCTCCAGCCCCTCCAAACTGGTCAATCAAATCGGGCGGCAGATTCCACCCTTCCGCCGCAAACTGGACGCGCTCATCATCGCAGCCCCGCAAGAGAACCAGGTGGCCGCCCTGCCGCGCATCCTCGACCAGTACCCGCCTGATGCCGCCTTTTGGACGGGCAACCGCCAGGCATCGTACTCCGCCCGTTTGCTCGATGATTGGCTGACAAAAAACGCCGTCCCAATCACCGAACCCGGCGTGGGCGACGTGCTCGACCTGGGAGAAGGGGCTGTCCTGCGGGTGTTATCCGTTTCGCCGCGCGGGGCCGTTCTCAGCTTGGAATGGGGCAATTTCAAGGTCATCCTGCCCATCGGCGTCCGCTATGATACCTTCGAGGAACTGGAAAACGGGACACGACTGGGGCCGGCCACCGCGCTCCTGTTGGCCGAAAGCGGTTACAGCCCCTCCAACCCGACTGGGTGGCTGCGCAACATCCAACCGGGAATGTACCTCCTCAGCGTGGCCGCCGGTGATTTCGACGGGCGTCCCTCCCCCGGCCTGCTCAAAACGCTCCAAGACGCCAACATCCTGCGCACCGATGCGATGGGCTGGATTACACTTAGCACCGACGGGCAGGAGGTTTGGGTCAGCGTGGAGCGGAAATAGACCCTGCGCGCCCTGGTATCATTTTATAAAATCCACCGTAGCTCGCAGGATGAAGTCCTGCGAAGGCAGGATGGCATCTTCGAGCGATTTGGAGTTGGCGACCGGCAAATCGAGAGCGGCTACACGACGGATTTTCAGGTCACGAACCTGCTCACTGCTTCGAGCAGCAATTTCCGCACCCCAGCCGAGGGTCAGCGTCCCCTCCTCGACCGTGAGCAGGCGGCGGGTGCAAGAAACGGAGGCGAACAACGGATGAACCCCGCTGGAAGGCGCAGGGCAAGTCGGAGAAGCGGATTCGGGAGCGGATGATGAAACGGAGGGGAACGGACTTAACTGGCTGAACAGGACAATTTCGGGGAAAATTTCGTACTCGTACATCAATTCATGCGCGGCGGCCAGGACGAGTTCAAAGTTATAACCGTAGGTGGCGATGGTGATATGCGATGATTCGACATTCGGAACTCGGAGCATAAAGACGGGGTAGGGGTCGCCCCAACGGCTGACATCCCAATCAACCAACTCTCCGCTGCCGGGCTGGAGCAAAT
>Ga0116204_1002137_pt1 | contig 10781 bp, 12 predicted proteins | sample LakKivwa52mmetaG_FD_94481 | JGI IMG/M metagenome (GOLD analysis project Ga0116204, IMG submission 94481) | Anoxic lake water microbial communities from Lake Kivu, Rwanda to study Microbial Dark Matter (Phase II) - Lake Kivu water 52m metaG | ecosystem: Environmental > Aquatic > Freshwater > Lake... | reverse complement strand
CTTTGGTTTCCATCGGCCAGACGAATGACCGCGCGAAATGCAATGTCACTGGACTGAATCAGATTGGCGATATCGCCCGGTTGCATGCGGTCAGAAAGCCCTGTTTTCGCCACAGCCGCCGGGTTGGGTAATGACCATAACGGATGACTCCGGCGCGGAAAGAACACGAACAGCAACATCGCCAGTGGCAGGCCAAGCCCGAACAAATAGAGTGACTGCCGCAGCGCATTGACGACGTTCAAGCCGCCACCTGCCTGCAAATGGGCCATGGCGGCAATGCTGAAGATGGCCACGGCAAGCAAGTAGATCGTGACGGGTAAAGACTGGCCAATCAGGAAATAACTCATGCCCATGAACTGCGTCAGAATCAGCAGCAGGCGCTTTTCTGCCAGCGTTTCGCTTTCCAGCAGCTTGATGAACAACAGGGTGATGAACAACGGCACCCCGCCTTGTTGCCCAATCAGGGTGCCGAACTGCATGAATACAGCCAGCAGCGCCAGCAATGCCAGTCCAACGCGGATAAATCTGTGTGGCAAAGGCCTGTCGGTCAGCGCAAGCAGCCATCGCCATAGCCAAAATCCCAAACAGGCCAACGTCAACCAGATGGGCAGCGTTTGCATGTGAGGCAACAGGGCGAGTAACGGTGGCACCAGCCAGATCAGGCCTGCCAGACGATCGGGCTGCAATTTTGGCAAGCGAGGTGCCAGATGGCGCAGCAGAGCAAGGGAAGGCTGCACGGGACTAACCATGGTCAGTTCTGACTGCCCACTTCATGGGGCAAGCCGTACAGGGCCAATGCATTCAGGCAGCGCAAGCGTTGCAGCATGCCAACGCCGGGGGCAATGCGTTGATCTGGCAACACAAGTCCGTAATTCAAGTTCTTGCGGTCTGCTTCCATCACCCAGCGCGCCAGATGGCTAAGGCGGGCTTCTGTCTCCATTGCCGGCAGGGCTGCCCAGTCCAGCCATATGGCTCTCCCCACCGGTGAGACGAAATCCTTGACCAATGGCAACGCATTTTCCCCATGCTGTCTGGCCAGACTTTGCCAGGCCAGTCGAGAAGGCGACTCACCGGGTTGATACGACCTCAGTCCTTCAAAGTCATCGGTGCCACGCTGGTGACCAAGTGCTTGTTCATTGTGCTTTCCATGTGTCATGGGCAAAGGCAGCGCGGTGGCGGCAGGTTTGGGCCAGACGCGCGCCGAACTCGGTGGCATGAACAAAGTCCAGGCGCGGAAAAGCCCTAAAGGCGCTTCAGTGGCAAGCCGGCAGGCACCCACGGGCTGCTTGCCGCGACGCGTGCTGATCACGCTGATCCGGGCTTCACCACGTGAACCGTTCACCGCAGTTACCTCTGATTTGCTCACCCCGTTATCCACCCAGAGTTGCCCGTACTGGGTGTGGGGCGTCAGGTGCAGTGGCAATTGCAGGGTCAGCCTGAAATGAACGGCCTCGCCACAAAACGCCGCGTCTTCTTCGATGTTCAGAACCGATACGCCCAGCAGCGTGCGCCAGGTGGCAAACAAGGTGGAAAGCATCATGCCCACCAGCAAAAACGTGAACAGAAAGCCCATGGCAAGGCTGTAATTGATGGCGCCAACCAGCATGCCAAGCAGTAACAGGGAGAAAGCCATGCCCTGACGTGTTGGCAGAATGTAAATGCGACGTGCGATGACCTTGAACGGCAGGGGTTCGATGGGCCGTAACCTGAACAGGCGCCGCCAGAATGGATTGCGCAACGGCGTGAATGCCAGCCCTGACTTCTGTGGGGTGTTTGCAGCAGTTCCTGGGGCAGTTGCAGGAGCCATTCCAAGAGCCGTTCCAGCAGCGATTCCAGCAGCAGCCGGGGATGCAGCCTTGGCTGGGGCATGAGCCGGACCTGAAATCATCAGGGTATGGCGACCGACCTCAACACACGTTCTGCGCTGCGATCGTCCTGCGGCGCACCTTCTAGATCCAGTAGACGGTGGCCTGCGGTAGCCGGAAAAACAGCCTGAACATCGTCCGGTGTCACGAAATCCCGACCATCCAGCCAGGCCCAGGCCCGTGCCGCGCGTGCCAGACTCAATATGGCGCGCGGCGACAAGCCGTGCACATAGTGGCCACTTGTGCGTGTGAACTCAGCCAACGCTTGCAGATAATCCAGCAGGGGTTCAGCCAGTTTGACTAGGTTGATGGCCTTCTGGGCTGCAAGAAGTATCTCAGGTGAAACCTGTGCCGTGCAGGTGCGAGCCGGCTGTGCCGAACCCGATAGCAAGGCCCGTTCCGCGCTTGAATCCGGGTAGCCCAAAGTCAGCCGCATCAGAAAGCGATCAAGCTGCGACTCAGGGAGCGGGTACACACCGGTTTGCGTAAACGGGTTTTGCGTGGCAATGACAAAAAAGGGCTGGGGCAGGGCGCGTGTGACGCCTTCCAACGTGACCTGATTTTCTTCCATGGCCTCCAGCAAGGCACTTTGCGACTTGGGCGTGGCACGGTTGATTTCATCTGCCAGCACCACTTGGCTAAACACCGGACCTGCATGAAACGTAAAAACACCACTGTTGCGATCAAATACCGAATAGCCCAGCACATCGGCCGGCAACAGATCGCTGGTGAACTGAATACGCTTGAATTCCAGCCCCAGTGTTTGCGCCAGCGCATGCGCCAACGTGGTCTTGCCCACCCCGGGTAAGTCTTCGATGAGTAAATGCCCGCCCGCTAACAGACACGTCAGGGCTAGACGCGTCTGGCGCGGTTTGCCGAGGACGATTCCGTCAATCTGCGCCAGTGCTTTAGAAAATTCCTGGCGCATGATGCTCAGTCTTCACGTCGCATTTGTGGAAACAAAATCACATCGCGAATACTGGCGGCATTGGTCAGCAACATGACGTAACGGTCGATACCGATTCCGCATCCTCCTGTTGGCGGCAGGCCATGTTCCAGGGCACGAATGAATTCACCATCGTAGAACATGGCCTCTTCGTCGCCGGCTTCCTTGGCTTGAACTTGCGCTTGAAAGCGAGCCGCCTGGTCTTCCGCATCGTTTAATTCGGAAAAACCGTTGGCCACCTCGCGTCCGGCAATGTAGAGCTCGAAACGCTCAGTCACTGCGGGGTTGGCATCGTTGGCGCGGGCCAGCGGCGAGCATTCCACCGGGTGATCAACGATATAGGTGGGTTGAATGAGCATGTGCTCGGTCGTCTCTTCAAACAGCGTCAGTTGCAGGCCGGCCAGCGCATCATGCTTGTGATACGGAATTTTGCGGCGCTTCAGTTCTGAGAGCACAAATGCCATGTCATCCAGCGGCGCATCGCGTAGATCGGGATTGAACTGTCGCGTGGCTTCAATGGGCGTGAGACGCGCAAACGGCTTGGACAGGTCAATTTCATGGCCCTGATAAGGCACTACGGCGCTACCCGTCACCTCGATCGCCACCGTGCGCAGCAGGTCTTCGACAAAGCCCATCAGGTACTGGTAGTCCCGATACGCCTCGTAGAACTCCATCATGGTGAACTCGGGGTTGTGACGGGTGGAGAGCCCCTCGTTGCGGAAATTGCGATTGATTTCAAAGACTTTTTCCAGGCCGCCCACTACCAGTCGCTTCAAGTACAGCTCGGGGGCAATGCGCAGGAACATTTCCATATCCAGCGCGTTGTGATGCGTCACAAACGGTTTTGCTGAAGCCCCGCCGGGAATGGGGTGCATCATCGGCGTTTCTACTTCCAGAAAACCATGTCGCATCATGAAGGTGCGAATGCCCCCAACAATTCTGGAGCGCCGGATAAAGGTGTCACGGGTGCTTTCGTTTGTGATGAGGTCGAGGTAGCGGTGGCGGTATTTCTGCTCCTGATCGGTCAGGCCGTGGAATTTTTCAGGCAGTGGACGCAGCGACTTGGCGAGCAGGCGGGCAGAAGTGGCGTTGATGGTCAACTCGCCTTTGTTGGTTTTAAACAAGGTGCCGCTCACCCCAAGAATGTCCCCCAGATCCCAATGTTTGAAGGCTTCGTGCGTGTCGGTGCCGGTGACATCGTTGGAGATGTAAATCTGCACCTTACCCGTCATGTCCTGGAGCGTGGCAAAGCTGGCTTTACCCATGACGCGCTTGAGCATCATGCGGCCGGCCAACTGTACCTTGATGCCTGCCACCTCAAGCTCTTCCTTTGATCTTTCGTTGTAAGCCGCGTGCAAATCACCCGCGTAATGTTCACGATTGAAATCGTTAGGGAAGGCGATGCCGCCCTGTTGACGAATGGCGGCGAGTTTTTCGCGGCGTTCGTGGATGATTTGGTTTTCGTCTTGAACTGGAATGCTAGGTGTTTCGGACATAAGGCTGGGCCCAAGAATGATAGATAGCGCAAAACGTCGATTTTACCTGTCCCTACGCCGGATTTGCGCGGTGATAATGAAGCCCTTTGATCGAAGTTGTTACGCATGGCAATACAAGCCCACGAACTTCTCCACCGTGTATTTGGTTATTCGACCTTTCGGGGTGAGCAACGACCTATCGTAGAACACCTCACTGAGGGCGGAGACGCCCTTGTCCTGATGCCCACCGGGGGCGGCAAATCCTTGTGCTATCAGCTTCCTGCATTGCTGCGTGAGGGATGTGGCGTAGTGGTGTCGCCATTGATTGCCTTGATGCACGACCAGGTGGCTGCGTTAACCGAGGCGGGGGTCCGTTCAGCCTATCTGAATTCCAGTCTGGATGCGGCGGCTGCAGCACAGGTGGAGCGTGACTTCACCGCCGGCAACCTGAAGTTGCTGTATGTGGCACCAGAACGCTTGATGATGCCACGCATGCTGGAATTGATGGCGCGGGCGAAGATTGCCTTGTTTGCGATTGATGAAGCGCATTGCGTATCGCAATGGGGTCACGATTTCCGTCCGGAATATCTGGGTTTGTCGGTGTTGCACGAACGGTTTCCTGGCGTGCCGCGCATTGCGTTGACCGCCACAGCGGATGAGCAAACCCGTACCGAAATCGCTCAGCGTCTGAACTTGACTGAAGCGCGCTTATTTGTTGCCAGTTTTGATCGCCCGAATATCCGCTACAGCATTGTTGAAAAGGCGGATCCGAAACGTCAGTTGTTGGCGTTTTTGAGAGATGGTCACCTGCACGAGGCAGGCATTGTTTACTGCACGACGCGTAAAAAAGTTGAGGAAACCGCTGAGTGGCTCAGCAAGGAAGGCTTCAAGGCGTTGCCTTATCACGCCGGTTTGACCCCGGAAAAAAGGCGTATCAATCAGGAATGTTTTCTGCGCGAAGACGGCATTGTCATGGTGGCCACCATTGCATTTGGAATGGGCATCGACAAGCCGGATGTGCGGTTTGTTGCGCATCTCGATTTGCCGCGATCAATGGAGGGCTACTATCAGGAAACCGGTCGTGCCGGACGTGATGGCCTTGCTGCAGAAGCATGGATGGCATGGGGGTTGCAGGATGTGGTGACGCAAAGTCGCTTCATTGATGAATCGGATGCTGAAGACACACACAAGCGCAGCGCACACGGCAAGCTGGATGCCCTGCTGGGGCTGGTGGAAGCCGCCAGTTGCCGCCGAGTGGTGCTGCTGGATTACTTTGGCGAAGCCAGCCAGCCTTGCGGAAATTGCGATAACTGTCTGGAACCACCCGTGTTGTGGGATGCGACCGAGGCGGCACGCAAGGCGCTATCAGCGGTTTATCGAACTGGACAACGCTTTGGTGCCGGGCATGTGATTGACGTGCTGCTGGGCAAAAGCACCGATAAGGCACGGCAATGGGAACATGACGCCTTGTCGGTATTTGGTATTGGCACCGAGTTGGACGGCAAGCCTGCAGACGATAAGCGCTGGCGTGCGGTAATCCGTGCGTTGGTGGCAAGGGGATGGCTTAACGTCGATCACGATGCCTTTGGCGCGCTGAAACTGACCGAAGCGGCCCGGCCTGTACTGAAGGGCGAGGTGCCGGTGATGTTGCGGCAACCGATTCCCAAGAAACAGAAGGCGACAAAGTCTTCAATCCTCACGCAGGACATGGACATTTATGAAACCGACCTGTTTGATCGTCTGCGTGAATGGCGGCGGCAAACGGCCAATGAACATGATGTGCCGGCCTATGTCATCTTTCACGATTCAACCTTGCGTGAAATTGCCCTGCAAAAACCCATGAACCTGGCTGAAATGGCGGAGATATCAGGCATTGGTGCCAGAAAACTGGAAGCTTATGGCACTGGTTTGCTGTCGGTAGTGCAGGGTTCAGTTCAATAATTTTGCGGCTTCAGTAGTTCACCGTAGCGCGCTTCAGTAAACCCGGCTTCGTAAGTGCCATTTACTTCAAGCAAGGGGCGTTTGATCACGCTCGAATGAGCACGCATCACGGCGAGCGCCGTTTCGGCATTCACAACACTGGCCTTGGTTTCATCCGGCAATTTCCGCCAGGTGGGGCCGGCGCGGTTTAGCAGACGCTCCCAGCCCAGTTGCTGCATGGCGGTGTTTAATGCGACCTCAGGCACACCCTGTTTTTTGTAATCGTGAAACGTATAGCTCACGTCCTGTTGTGCAAGCCAGGCTCGGGCTTTTTTGACGGTATCGCAATTGGGGATGGCGTAGAGAATGGGTTGGGTTTTCATGGCAAACTCGGGTCGTAAAATTCGGAACTAAGGTTCGAAACATAAGGTTCGGAATACAAGGTTCGAAACATAAAGTTCAGGACATCCAGCTCGGAACATCAAGCCGCACCATTTTACCCATTCGATCATGCCTAGCCTTTTTCAGTACCAGGTCCGTCCCGCAGTCTGGATAAACGATGAAATGGCCATTGCCAATATTCGGCATGAGGTCTTCATTACCGAACAATGCGTGCCCGAGTCACTGGAATGGGAGACGGAAGACCCAGCGTATGAATGGTTTGTGGCTGAAACCCGGAGCGGTCTCATTGGTATTGCACGATTGATGGCAGAGCCGGGCGAGGCGCAGCAGGTTGGACGCATTGGCCGCATTGGTCGGATGGCAGTTCGTAGACCTTTTCGCGGTAAAGGGGTGGGGCGAGCCTTGCTTGCTGCAGCCATTGATTCAGCGCGCGAACAGGGTCTGCAGGCGGTGAAACTTTCCGCGCAAACGCACGCGGTAAATTTTTATGTCAAATATGGGTTTGTTGCCGAAGGCGATATCTATATGGATGCAGGAATACCGCATCGCACGATGCGACGAATACTTGAGGAGGGTAGGGGATGAACTTGCGTATTGGCCATGGTCTTGATGTGCATGCTTTTGCAGAATCCAGAAAATTGATCATTGGCGGTGTGGATATTCCGTATTCACGCGGTCTGCTAGGGCATTCCGATGCCGATGTTTTGCTGCATGCCATTTGCGATGCACTGTTGGGTGCAGCCGGCATGGGTGATATTGGCAAGCATTTCCCGGATTCGGACGCGTGCTACAAAGGGATCGATAGCCGTGAATTACTCCGTCATGTTGCAAGGTTGCTGCTTGAGCATGACTGGAAGGTAGGAAATGTGGATGCCACGATCATTGCGCAAATGCCGAAGATGGCACCCCATATTCCCGCCATGCGTGCTCACATTGCAGCAGACCTGAACGTTGAGGTGGATGTGATCAATGTGAAAGCCACGACCACCGAGCAACTTGGCTTTACCGGAAGGGGCGAGGGCATTGCTGCCGAGGCGGTTTGCCTGATCACGAAAGCGTGAGAGATATTCGATTGTTAATGATTTAATTCATTAATAATCAAAGCGTTGAGTTATATATTTAATGTTTTTTGTCTGATTTGGTCAGGGTCAACTACGAGCGGTTTTCAGCGCGACAGAACTTCTTCAGCCAGCCTCAGGAAAGCTTCGGGTTGATGGCCTTTCAGCGCGAAAACCGGCGCATTTGGGGCGTTGATGTAGTTCCGGCCCAACGAACGGGTATAGGCCGGGTCGTAATGCCTGACGAGTAGATCTGCTACCAGTTCATCCCATTGACCGGCCTGAGCCTGTTTTTTCCAGATATCAATGCGCTCTTTGCCTTGCAGGGAAGTCAGGCAGTCAAGTTGTGTGCCCAACGCCACGGTATCTGCAAGAAAGTGCACATATTCTTCCTTCAGCAGCGCGACCCGGATGGGGATGTCTGCGGTAAGGTTGAAGCACTCGGCACTGCGCATGCGGTTCAGCAGGGCTTCAGGGGTCTGCAGGGTTCCAATCTTTTTGCTTTCTGATTCCACAAACACGGGTTGTTCAGGGTTGAACCGCTGAAGTTGGTCCCACACCAGGGTTTCAAAGTACTTCTGGCTGGGTTGCGGGCGGTCTGGGTAGGCCCCCAATACTGACCCCATGTGGGCGGCGAGTTCTTCAAGATCCAAAACTTGCGCGCCAGATTGGTGCAAGGCGCGAAGAAAACGGCTTTTTCCTACGCCGGTTGGCCCACAAATCACCCGAAAGGTGAACTTGAGCGGCGAGAGTTGCAACTCATCGATGACGTGACGACGGAAAGCCTTGTAGCCGCCTTCAAGTTGTGCGGCTGACCAGCCGACAGAGCGCAAAATGGTCGTGAAGCTGCCACTACGACTGCCGCCGCGCCAGCAATACACCAAAGGGCGAAAGCCTTTGGGTTTATTGGCAAAATGGGCTTCCAGATGGTTGGCAATGTTGCGTGCAACAAGGGCTGCTCCAGCCTTTTTGGCGGCAAAGGCTGAAACCTGTTTGTGCAGTGTGCCAATTTGTGCACGTTCTTCGTTATCCAGAACCGGCAAATTAATGGCGCCCGGAAGGTGATCTTCTGCATATTCAGCAGGTGAACGCGCATCGATGATTTCGTCATAGCCGCAAAGGTCTTCGACAGTGACCACCCCGTCCTTACGGGCTGACTGGGGTTTGACCGCAGCGCTCGCTTCAGCGCATTTCATGCCTTTTGTTCTTTCATGATGCGGGCTTTGTCGCGTTGCCATTCACGGTCTTTTTCGGTGGCACGTTTGTCGTGCAGCTTTTTGCCCTTGGCCAGGCCAACTTCCAGTTTGATGCGACCTTTATTGAAGTGAAGGTTGAGTGGCACCAAGGTGTAGCCCGCCTCTTTTACCTTGCCAATCAGTTTCTTGATCTCATGTTCGTGCAACAGCAATTTGCGGCTGCGAGTGGGGTCTGGCTTGATGTGCGTGGATGTCGAAATGAGCGGCGTGATGTGACAGCCAATCAGCCAGACTTCAGCTTTCTTGACGACGACATAGGCCTCCTTAAGCTGCGCGCGACCTGCGCGCATGGCTTTGACTTCCCAACCTTCAAGCACAAGGCCGGCTTCATAGCGTTCTTCGATGAAATAATCGAAAAAGGCCTTTTTGTTATCGATGATGCTCATGAGATTGCTCGGGCTAGAATGTCGATGATTTTACAGATGCTGAACGTGGCTTATGGCTGAAGTTGTTAAAACTGTACTTGTGCCGTATTCGGCCATTGAAATGTTTGACCTGGTGGATCGTGTGGAGGATTACCCGCAATTTCTGCCTTGGTGTGGTGGCAGCGAGTTGCATGCGCGTGATGAAAAGGTCACGGAGGCCACCATTCACATCAGCTATATGCAGGTAAAACAGCATTTCACCACGCTGAATACCAAGGCGTATCCGGAAGAAATGCAGATTCGCCTTAAAAGCGGGCCATTCAGCAGACTGGAAGGTTATTGGCGTTTCAAGCCGCTGTCAGCGACAGCCTGCAAGATTGAGTTTGTGCTTCGCTACGAGTTTTCCAACAGTTTGCTCAAGAAAGTGTTGGGGCCGGTCTTCAGCATGCTGACCAACGGCATGGTTGATGCCTTTGTGCATCGTGCAGAAAAGGTGTTTGGACAAAGATGAGCCAGATTCAGGTTGAAGTGATCTATGCGCTCGCGGCACGCCAGAAGATTAAGGTGGTGCACATGCCGGAAGGGGCAACGGTTCAGCAAGCCATTGAACAATCAGGCTTGTTGAATGAATTTCCGGAAATTGACCTGACTAAAAACAAGTTGGGAATTTGGAACAAACTCGCGAAAGCCGATGCAACCGTTCGAGACAAGGATCGCGTTGAAATTTACCGGCCGCTGATTGCCGACCCGAAAGAAGTTCGCCGACAGCGTGCTGCAGAAGGCAAGGTCATGAAGAAGGGTGGCGGCGACAAAGCTGAAGACGCCTGATCTGCAGGCTCAGACGTTTCCCGCGCTTTTATTGCAGCTCGGTTGAAGGGTAATTGAGTTGCTCAAGTGAAAGTTTGGTCTGTTCGGAAACGGTCGCGGCCAAGCGCAAGACAGCCGCACTGTCTGCGGACTTGGCAGCGGCTTGTGCCGCCTTGAATGCCGTATCAGTCGTGGTCCACAGGGCAAACTTGGCTTTGGCAGACTGGTAGTCGTTTTCAGCCACGGCAAGTGCGGCTTTTGCTTCTGTGCTGAGTGCGGGAATGCCCTCAGCGGAAGGGGCGCCATCCGCTGATTTTGCGGGCATGTTGCTGCATGCAGTCAGGGTGGATAACAAGGTAAATAACAGCGCGCATGCAAGCACGAATGATCTGATGCGCATGACATGTGAGAGAAGCGTTTCTCGACCGAACAATCTTTTTTCTCGGAAACGCAAAGCGGCAAGGAATAGGATCTGCATGGATTATTTGCTCTGTAATCGCCGTCTTCATTCGGATCAAAACCACGCTTCAGGCTGTCGTCTTGATTTGAAGTGAAAGTCTTCTAACGGAGAGTGCGTTCAATTGAAGTTGCATCTGGATAGTGCCGCTTTGCGCGAGAGAGGTAAAAACAAGGCCCGATCTGCGCGCTGTTCAAGAAGCACTGATGATGGAAGCCATACTATTGCTT
>Ga0116204_1002136_pt1 | contig 10789 bp, 9 predicted proteins | sample LakKivwa52mmetaG_FD_94481 | JGI IMG/M metagenome (GOLD analysis project Ga0116204, IMG submission 94481) | Anoxic lake water microbial communities from Lake Kivu, Rwanda to study Microbial Dark Matter (Phase II) - Lake Kivu water 52m metaG | ecosystem: Environmental > Aquatic > Freshwater > Lake ... | reverse complement strand
TATAATGACCGATGCGGACGTGGATGGAGCGCATATCAGGACTCTTATTTTGACTTTGTTTTACAGATATTTCAAAGAATTGATAGAAAAAGGGTATGTTTATATTGCTCAGCCGCCTCTTTATAAAATTGCTGTTGGTAAGTCTGTTCAATATGCATACACGGAAGAGGAGAAGGAAATTCACCTGAAATCTTTGGGGAAGGATGCCAAATATTCAATACAACGATATAAAGGTCTTGGAGAAATGAATCCGGAACAGCTTTGGGAAACCACTCTGGATCCCGAATATCGTACTTTGATTTCCATCAAGATGGACGATGCCATCGAGGCAGACCGGATGTTTACGATTTTGATGGGCGACGAAGTGGAGCCCCGACGGGACTTTATCCAAGCCAATGCCAGATATGTCAAGAATCTGGACATTTAACAAGAGGAGCCAGTAAATGTCTGATAATACAAAATATATTCACGTTCAAATAGAAGACCAATTGCAACAGGCGTATCTCGATTATTCGATGAGTGTAATCGTTGCCAGAGCTTTGCCGGATATCCGTGATGGCTTGAAGCCATCCCAAAGACGTATTCTCTTTGCCATGCACGAGCTGAATCTATCACCGGGTGGGCATTTTAGAAAGTGTGCTAAAATTGCCGGTGATACCTCAGGAAATTATCATCCCCATGGTGAGCAGGTAGTTTATCCCACCTTGGTGAGATTGGCGCAACCCTGGAACATGCGCTATCCGCTAATCGATGGGCAAGGTAACTTTGGTTCCATAGACGGCGACCCACCTGCAGCAATGCGTTATACCGAAGCTCGGATGCAAAAGATTACCATGGAAATGCTGGATGAGCTGGAAAAAGACACCGTTAATTTCAAATCAAACTATGATGAAACTCGCAAAGAACCGGAAGTATTCCCTGCAAAAATCCCCAATCTATTGGTAAATGGTTCATCCGGTATCGCTGTGGGGATGGCTACCAATATGCCTCCACACAACATTAGCGAGATCTGTGATGCCGTTGTAGCGGTGGTTGACGATCCGGAACTACCTATCTCCGAATTGCATAACTATATCACGGGTCCGGATTTTCCTACAGGTGGCATGATCTTGGGAACCGATGGGATCAAAGATTACTTTGAGACCGGCAGAGGTAGGATAATTGTGCGGGGAAAGGTAGAGATCGAGGTCAAAGAAAACGATCAAGAGCTCATCGTGGTAAGAGAGATCCCCTACCAGCTTGCCAAAACACTACTCATCGAAAGAATGGTAGAATTGGTAAAAGATAAGAAGATCGAAGGCATTAGCGATATCAGAGACGAATCTGGCAGGGATGGTATGCGTCTCGTGATTCAGGTAAAACGCAATCATGATGCCCAAGTAGTAAGAAACTTGCTATACAAACATACACAGCTTCAATCCACTTTTGGTGTGATCAACCTCTGCCTTATCGATGGCGTTCCCCAAGTGGTAAACATGAAGGATATGCTGTTAAACTTTATTAAGTTCCGTCATGACGTGATTTTGCGCAGAACCTTGTTTGAGCTCAAGAATGCCGAAGATAGATTGCATATCCTGGAGGGATACCGCATAGCTCTGGACAATCTGGATGAAGTGATAGCCACGATCCGCGCTTCGCAGACTACCCAAGAGGCAAATGAACAGCTCCAAAACAAGTTTGGCTTATCCGAAGTCCAAGCCAAAGCTATTTTGGAAATGAGATTGCAACGCCTTACCGGACTGGAAAGAGATAAGATCGAGACAGAATATCGTGAGCTTTTGGTAACGATTGCCGGTCTTAGAGAATTGGTAGAGCGCAAAGAGTTACGGATGCAAGTAATCAAAGACGAAACTATGGAGATCAAGGCAAAATTTGGCGGTAAGCGAGTGACGGAGATTATCTCTTCACACGGGGCTTCTTTTAACATTGAAGACTTGATCGCCGATGAATTGGCAGTGGTAACAATTACTCACGATGGCTATATCAAACGCATCTCCGTGGACGCTTACAAATGCCAGGCAAGGGGAGGAAAGGGGCTTTCTGCTTCAAACCTCAAAGAAGAGGACTTTGTCCAATATATCTTTGTGGCTTCCACGCACTCCTATATCCTGCTCTTCACGGATTTTGGAAGATGCTATTGGATAAAAGTATATGAGATTCCCGAAGCCAGCCGCACGGCGAGAGGAAAGGCAGTGGTAAATCTGGTGCAGTTCCAAGAGGGAGAGAAGATCCGTGCCTTTGTCACACTCAAGCAATTCCACTCCAACCAAAACATCGTGATGGCTACGCGCAACGGTTTGATCAAGAAAACACCGGTGGCTCAATTTTCCCGTCCTCGCACAGGAGGCATTTTGGCTATCAAACTCGTTGAAGGAGATCAGCTTATCGAAGCCAAGATTACCAATGGCAACGATGATTTGCTCATAGCTACCAGGTTTGGCTATTGCAACCGTTTCCACGAGACCGATGCCAGAGAACAGGGAAGATTTACCCAAGGCGTTAGAGGGATAAACCTGCGTGATGAAGACTATGTCATATCCATGAGCGTAATCCACTATGAGGATACTCTGCAAAGCGGTAAAGATATCCCGCGCAAAATCTTAGCCGTGAGCGAAAATGGTTTTGGCAAGCGCACCGATATTGATTCCTATACTCCTACACGTAGGGGTTCAAAGGGTGTGATTACTCTCAAAACCAGCTCTCGGAATGGCATGATGGCAGCCTTGATGATCGTAGAAGAAAATGACGATCTCCTGATTATTACCAAAGATGGGATGATAATCCGTCAACGTGTGGCAGACGTTTCTCACGTGGGCAGGAATACCCAGGGCGTCAAATTGATCAATCTCAACCCCAAAGATAAAGTAAAAGACATTACCTATATACCTGCCGAACCGGATGAGGAAGAGATCGACAAAGAGGTAGCACTTCTAAATAGTGAACCGCTTACCCATATTGAAAACGACAATGATCTTGAGCCTCCTATAGTAGAGCTCGAAGGAATCGACGATGATAATGAGGAATATCCCGAAGACGAGATTTAAGTGCATATTGCTCTTGATCTTAAGTCTTGTAGGCAGTTGTGCGATACAGCAGTTTCAGCCACAACGGCAGCCGGGAATCTTTATAGAAGATAACTTTGCCATCATGAGGACGGATAGCCTTAGCATCGCTATCTGTCCTCAAGCTTGGCAGGGAGAGCCCACGGACTTGAACTCAAACTATTTTTGCGTTTATGTCCAGATACGCAATTACAGCAAAACCGCCCGCATGATTGATATGGATGCCTTTGCGATCTTGGTAGATGGTGAGCAATATGATCCCATAGCTTTGCAAACCGTGCTATTGGGATATCAAGTAAAACCCTTTTTGGAGGAGTTTAACCAACCCTTTATGGCAGACAGGGTGAATGTCAATCCCGAGGGACAAAGGCAGACAAACGCAGTTCTCGTCCAAGAATCATATTCCTTTGGAAGCCTGGTAGCCGGAGGGACAAAACGTGGATATCTCTTTTTTGATAGGCGTCTCGGACGCGAAGCGTTGATCACGATACGTGCCCTGGGCAGGGATATAGTTTTTGGCAAGTAGCCAGCAGCCAGATAAATAGCTTGACAGTAATTGTCGCTGTGTACAATCGCCACTGAGATGGACGAGTGTTCACAGATGAGTTCATAGGAGAGAGATTTGCTTATCCAACAATACTTTGAGACAAGACTTGAGATGATTGAAGCCTCACTGAAGGAAAGTCTTGCTTTACCAGGACCCTATGCCAAAGAATTAAAAGAGGCGATGGGTTATGCAGTGTTATCAGGAGGAAAGAGGTGGCGTCCACTGCTCCTTTTATCCATGTATGAGATGTTGAGCGGGATCAAGAAATCCAAACATCTCAGCTTGGTATTACCTGCTGCAACAGCCTTGGAATTGATTCATAATGCAGCATTGGTGCATGAGGATTTGCCCTGTGTGATGAATAACAAAGAGCGCCGTAGCAATGCCTCTGTGCATCAATTTTACGACAACACGATTGCAATTTTGGCGGGGGATGCGCTATACACTCTTGCCTTTGAAGTTGCTGCCAATACGCCTGATACTCACAAAGGCATTCAAGCTATCCGTATTCTATCTACCTATGCCAAGTCCTATGGAGTGGTGGGAGGACAGGCAGTAGAACACTTGAACAAGCGCAAGGTGATGAAACTCAATACATTACGTTATATCGACATGAAAAAGCAATGTTCGCTGATTCAAGCTGCTTCCGATATCGCTTGTATCATGGCTGAAGTGGATGAGAACACCCGACAGGTGTTGAATACTTATGCACTCAATCTGGGGCTGGCATACCAGATGACGGAAGACATCGCTTTCGACTATAACCGTGGGGGAGAAGACCTTGATTTTTCGGATGATTATATTCCCCAATCAAAATCCGGTTATTCTGGACTGATGGGCTTTGACAAAGCCCGGAAAACAGTAGATAAACTCATTTTTGATTCAGAGAAACTCGTAAAACCCTTTCCCCGCAACGAAATTCTGATTGAGTTTCTGCAGATGATTCAGGAAAGATTGCCCTAAATGATAGATATTCATAGCCATCTGATTCATTCCATTGATGATGGTGCCCAGAGCCTTGAGGCAGCCATTGCTCAATTGAAACTCATGGCTGAGGGTGGCATAAGCGGGGTTTTTCTTACCTCGCATTATTTCAAGGGTCATTATGAATACAGCAGGGCAGAATACCTGGCAAAGTACTCCGAGCTTGCTTCCGAGATAGCGCACCAGGGTATAGCCATCAATCTCTATCCCGGTTTTGAAGTGTTTTTGCAAAAGGGGATAGAAGAGGATGTAGCAAAGCATCAGCTTACTCTTGCAGACAGCCGCTATGTACTTATCGAAACAGAGCTTAACAGCCTTCCATCAGATTTTTACGATTGCGTTTTCAAGCTCTTGCGCAAGGGCTACAAGCCGATCCTGGCTCATGCTGAACGCTATGCCGGTTTGGCACAACAGCCCAATGCCTACAATCATCTCATCGACAGGGATGTCTATCTGCAAATCAACGCCGGAAGCCTCCTGGGGCAGTATGGCAGATCAGTGAGGCAGATCGCTTGGAGCTTGATTGATGACGGTTTAGTACACTTTATGGGCTCGGACGATCACGTTCGCGGGGAGTATCAAAACTACTTTGATGCCTGTACAGAAATCCGTAATCAGTATGATGACTTTACTCTAAAGCTATTGACCAAGACCAATGCTGAACTAGTGCTCGCCGATAAGAAGGTAGATTTTTCCTATCTTGAACCCGAAAAGAAGAACCCACACAAAAACAAAGAAGGCGGTTTTTTCCGCCGTATTTTTGGATAGTCATGAAGCAAATACTCATTACCGGAGTCACCGGCTTTATCGGTGGAGCGGTGCTAAAAAAAATCCTCGCCGATGATACAGAATATGCCATCACCGTAATCGTAAGACCAGAGACGCATCCCTCACGGGTTTCCGCCTGGCAAGGCAAGGTTCAGTATGTCGAAATCGATTTGGGCGATAGTAAAGCTCTGTTGACCTATTTGGAAAACCATTTCTTTGATACCGTCCTACATATCGGTGCTTTGCGCGGAGGACGAAAGTTTTCCAATAGCGACTATTACAAAGCCAATGTCGTAGCTACAGAACTAATTATCCAAAACTGCCTGCGGAGTGGGTCTCGTCTGATCTTTTGTTCTTCGGTGGGAGTCTATGGAGCCATCCCAGAGGAAATGCCAGCCAACAACTTTACTGCCCGGAATGCAGACAACTATTATCATTATACCAAGATCGAGGCAGAAAAGCGGATCAACAAAGCGGTGATGGGAGGCTTGAAAGCAGCGATTTTAAGACCATCCATTACTTATGGGCTAGGGGATTATGGCTTCCCTTTCCAACTGGTGAAAATGGTAAAGCAGCACCGGTTTCCCATGATCAACAAACGCATCTGGATTCACCTCTGTCACATAGACATCATCAGCTCCGCGTTTTTGTGGCTACTCAAAAACGACTACGCACCGGGGCTTGCCTTGAACGTGGCAGATCGCGAACCAGTTCAATTGCGGGACCTTGTCAATTTTATCAGCAGGCAATTACGCAACAAAAACTATCCCAGTTTCTTAGATTTGGATCGGAGGTTTTTTGCTCTTTGCGAATCTTTTTTCAAGCTTATCAAGAATGAACTGTGGGTGAGCAGGATTCAGCTCATCTCCAAAAGCTGGTTTTACGATGTAAAAGAAACCTACGAGCTAATGAATCTGACTCCCATCTATACCATTCCAGCGATTAAGCTCATCATACCCAAAGAGAAAAAGTAATGGCTATTCCGATCATTGATAACTGGGAAAGCTATTTTCAGCATCGTCATGAGGGTCTGGGCTCATCCTACGAACGCGTAATTCTCAATCTGCTACTAAGTAGGATTTGCTCTACATATAAGGTTGAACGTGTATTGGAAACGCCTTCCTTTGGCTTTACCGGATTGAGTGGTATCAACTCCATGTTCATGGCTGGTAGTGGAGCAAAGGTTTTTCTCGAGGATCACAATCTATCCCGTATTGAGCAGATTCGTTCGCTGTGGAGCGAGTGTAAACTCCCGCTGGAGATTGCTGTAAGTCATGATTATCGAATTTTGGATTATGCTGATAAAAGCATGGATTTGCTCTGGAACTTTTCTGCGCTTTGGTTTGTAAAAGACTTGGCGGCATTCATCTCCGAAAGCTCCAGAGTGGCAAGCAAGGCAATCCTGATCTGTGTTCCCAATAGTCAGGGGTTGGGTTTTAGGATGCAGAGCAAGACCGGTACCACAGCACAAAAGAGCGAGATCAATCTTGGTTTTATCGATCCACATTCTATCATCACCTTGTACAAACGGCAAGCTTGGGATTTGGTTGAGAGTGGCTATATCGATTGTCCTCCCTGGCCCGATATTGGAATGGCAAAGGAAGATTTTGTGGCAAGATTTTTATCCTGGCTCTTGCCGCTCTTGCCCAAAGCGCAAGCTCAAGAGCCCCAGCAGACGCTATCTATCCTACCCTTTTACCAGGGTCTGGATGAGGATTTTCCACAGCGGATGCTACGCTTCTATCCCTTTGAAAGGTTTTTGCCCATAGGTTTCAAGCGCCTTTGGGCTCATCATTACTATTTGCTGTTTGTGCCGCGATGAACAAAAAAACCGCGCTCTTTTTATCGCTGTTGACTACCATTGGGATCGTGATGATCGCACTGTGGATTTCGATCGTGGACATTGCCTTGATCCGCAAGATGGTGGAAGACATGGACAAAGGCGTGATCTTGGCTGCGGTATTTGTTTACATATTGGCATACTTTGTGCGCTCGTTCAGATGGAACCTGCTTCTCAAGCCGGTCATCTGTCTTGGTGCTTTTCGGACCTGGGTGTACAGTGTCGGCGGGAACTTTGTAAATTATCTGATACCAATAAGATTGGGTGAAGTAGCAAAAGCTTGGATGATCAAGAAAAACCACGGTATATCCATTCATAAAAGCCTCCCCACTGTATTCATAGACAAGACTTTCGATACCGTCAGCATCCTCATTTTGATCCTTATATTGCCATTTATAAGCGTAAAACTCAATCCTGCGGTAATGATCCTGATGGGTATCTTGATGCTTGTTTTTATCCTCTCTTTTTTACTCTTAATCGGTGCTGCTTTGCACCGGGAATCTTGTACCAAGCTTTTGAGCAAGATGCTGAGTTTTCTTCCGGTGAGGCTAAAAATAAAGCTCGAAAACTTTGTTCATCTCTTTTTGGAAGGGCTGGATATATTTCGTCATCATTGGTCTATCTTGCTGTGGGCAATGCTTTTAACCATCATAGGTATCCTCTTGGATGGCTTCTACTTCTTTTTGATGTTCAAAGCTTTTGGCTACAATATGGCGTTTCTAACCGTCTTTTTTGGCTATACCCTGATCAACCTATCCTATGCCCTGCCCCAACCACCGGCTCAGTTGGGTAGCAACGAATGGATGATGATTGTAATATTTTCTTTGGGATTTGGATTGACAGCACATGGGGCAAGCGCAATTATGGCAGTGGCTCATGTTTTAACCGCTCTGGTGATCTGTGTCTTAGGATTTGTATCCTTTAGCATCAGTGGTTCAAACATGATACGTAAGATATTACGAGGAGAAGATTTATATGAACAATGACAAACAGCTCATAGACATGATTAGCGAGCTAAAAAGCAGTAGAGACTGTCTGAAAAGAGAGATCTCAAAAGTAATCGTAGGCCAGGATAGGGTGATCGACCAAGTCCTGATTAGTCTCTTTGCCAATGGACATCTCCTCATCGAAGGAGTGCCGGGTTTGGCAAAAACACTACTTATCTCCACAATTGCCAAAGCCTTGAATTTGACCTTCAATCGTATTCAATTCACGCCGGATTTGATGCCCTCTGATATTACCGGTACAGATATTCTGGTCTCATCATCTCAACAAGACAGCAAGGGATTTCAGTATCTCAAGGGTCCGATTTTTGCCAATATCATCCTCGCCGATGAGATCAACAGAACCCCCCCCAAGACCCAATCTGCGCTTTTGCAAGCTATGCAAGAATATCAGGTTAGCTCCGGAAACCACACCTGGAATCTCAAGCTGCCCTTTATCGTGATGGCAACACAAAATCCCATCGAACAAGAAGGAACCTACCCTCTTCCAGAAGCGCAGCTCGATCGCTTTATGTTCTATATTACGATAGATTACCCTACCTATGAAGAGGAAAAGAGAATCGTTGAACTCACTACCCAAAACTTTGATGATAGCATCAGTGCCAAGCTCAGTAGCGAACAGATTATAAAGCTCCAACATGCCATTCGAGCCCTCCCCGTGAGTGATCATGTCTTGGATTATGCAGTGCGTTTGGTAAGAAACACACGTCCAAACCTACCCGATAGTCCCAGTGAAACAAATAGATGGGTTAGTTGGGGAGCTGGTCCCAGAGCCTCTCAATATCTAGTCTTGAGTGCCAAAGCCAGAGCAGCTTTGGATGGCAGGCTTACACCCTCCGAAGAAGATATTCGCCAAGTAGCTTTTAGTGTGTTAAGACACAGGGTCTTAGTATCCTTTGCCGCTGAAGCAGAGGGAATCAAGTCAACGGATTTAATTGCCAAACTTATTGAAAAGGGGTAGCGATGAAAAAAACGCTCTTACTAATCCTCTGCGCTTTGTACGTCTTTGTCCTCTATGCTGTGGACGATAGGTTTCTCACCAAAATTTCTCATCAAACCGGTAGGCAAGCTTTCAAGATTGATGCCCGTGATGAAAAAGCGATTATCAGCAATCAAAGCCAAGTATGGATTTACTCTGTGTTCAACCCCTTTAGACCTCAAACTGATGCCTCATACTACTCAGTATTTCCGATTGAGGATTTTGAGCTGATGGCTGCTAAGTACCTCTTTGTTAGTTCCAAAGAACCCACTAATTCCCTCTTACAAGTCGATTCTCTCAATGTATATGGCAAGATCTTCTTTCCCAATACTCTCATCGGAGACCGCATCAACCGCGAAGGCAGTACTATCTATATCTCAGACCACAACCGCGGCATCGAAATCATCGATATCGGCTCCGGTGCTCTGAGAGAGACCAAAAGCGTATTTTCCGAAAAATGGGGAATCCGGGATTTTATCGCCGCATATCCATATATCTATGCGCTCAATGATTTCGGAGTTATCACTGTAGATGTTTCAGACCTGCGGATGCCGGTGAGTATTGGCAGAAACTATCAGATGTCCAATGCCTCGGTGATTGCAAAAAATGGAGATATTCTGTGGATTGGTGCAGGGAAACTACTCGTTGCCATCAATATCAGCGATCTCAATAACCCCACTTTGCTCAATCAATATCGCCTTGCCTATGATATCCTCGATATCGAAATCAAAGACAATCGTCTTTTTACAGCTCTTGGTACTGGAGGAGTGCGGATTTTTAGCATCGCCAATCCTCATCGCATCGAGGAAATCAATTCCATCTCTCTACCCGCTGCCTACGATCTGGCTTTGGACAAAACCTTTATCTATATCGCTGCCGGTAATGCGGGCTGGTTTATCTACGAATATAGATAGATAAAAAAGATAGTTCACGCAGAAAAGCGCAGAATCTTCCGCTGAGAGCCGCAGATTTCTTTTGTTACCGAACATGAAAAGCGATGCTGAACTTGACTGAAAGATATCTTTCGCAACCGAGCATGAAAAGCGATGCTGAAGTCCAATTCGCTTTGGGTTTTGAGATACTATAAAGTCCTCGTTTGCGAATTGAACTCCAAATCGTTTTCATGCACACGTCCAATTCGCCTTGGGTCTTGAGGCTTTGTTTAAACAGCGTTTGCGAATTGAACTCCAAATCACTTTGGGGTTGCAATCTCCTTTCTTGCCACAGTGAGCTTGGCTCGCTATAAAGAAAAGAACAGCCGACTTCGTCAGCTCTGCCAATTCGGAGATTGGCAGCCCCCCCCTACCGGATCAGCGTCTGCGACTTGAACTCCAGATCTTTTTCATGCACACATCAGACACTTAATTCAGGGGGGCAATACGGTAGCAATACGGTCATTCACCGTATTGCTACCGTATTGCTACCGTATTGCTATTGGGGAAGCGGCGAGATTCATGCTCGAGGAAAAGTGACAAATTGTTGTATGGAATGAAACCCTTTTAAGTATCCACTTTGTTCATGGTTGTTTCGGTTGACAAGGAAAATCTTTCTGAGGTGGTCACAAAAGACGGGTATATAGCATAGTTTCAGTTTGTTACGCATTCC
>Ga0116204_1002133_pt1 | contig 10799 bp, 6 predicted proteins | sample LakKivwa52mmetaG_FD_94481 | JGI IMG/M metagenome (GOLD analysis project Ga0116204, IMG submission 94481) | Anoxic lake water microbial communities from Lake Kivu, Rwanda to study Microbial Dark Matter (Phase II) - Lake Kivu water 52m metaG | ecosystem: Environmental > Aquatic > Freshwater > Lake ... | reverse complement strand
GCCTGGACGCCTATCATCCTTACCAGAATGACCAGGATCGGAATAGAACTTCACAATCTTCCATTTGCGTTGCGCAGCAAAAGCTTTACAAGCATTTATCTGTGCATCCAGTGAATATCCATGTACCTGTTCTTCGCTGGAAACCCGCGAATACACTGCGATTTCCGTACCCGGCGGTAGTTGATTCGGATTTGCAGTTTTGTCCATATCCATCAAACGCACACGATTCAGGCTGCGCTTGCGGCGCGAACTATAAACCACCGGTTCTTTGTCTTTATGTACAATCTCAGTCATCACAAATTCCAAATTGTTCCGAAAACGAAAAGCATTCTAACATTCAAAAAGCCCGTCGTTTTTTACGCGAACAAATCTGCCTACTTCCTTTCACTGTTTTTCGCTGCAATTCTGGCAGCAATCACTGCCAGTATGCTGATCAAAGTTTGGATGTTAGCCATGAGTTTCTCCTGGTCAAGTTCCTTTTTATCGAGGAACTCTATAAATGATTTTGGTTTTAGACAAGCCAGATGGTACCGATCCAGCTTGATGGTGAAATTCTAAAATGGGCAAGAATGGGGTCCCTAAATAGTGTCGCTAAAAAACATTGAAGCGACACAAGCACACGCGTAATTTGGTGAAGACATGTACGATCTAAAGGCATTTTTCCATCATATATGCACTTTCTAGGGGGTCCTACCTCATGTGAGCAATATTCATCGGTTGATGCATCCCAGTTTATAAAATTGTAAGGTTTGGTTCGGAGGGCGTGAGATCTCTCATATCAGGTAAATCTGTTCCCACGGGGAACACAAGTGTCTTGCCGTGGGAAGTGTCCCAGTTTAGAGCGTGGGAAATCGATTAGCGAGCAGCGCGGGAGGCGTGGGAAAATTGATCAGAGGATGGCGTGGGAGGGCGTGGGAAACTTCAATCGATATTTGAGGCTACTTGTACATCTCATCCCCTGAGAGCATATAAGCAGTATTTTGAATGACTGCCATAGGCAGATAAAGGCTTTTGTGTACTTCAGGAATATATCCGCTTCAGTCAATTTTCATGCGTTGATGGCGATCTTCTGCCCCCAAAAACCGGTCTTGCTCAACTTCGCTAATAAAACACGCCACCATTCCTATACGGTGAACTTCACATTTTTTACCTTCCGAACACCCACTTTGGGCTATTAGAGCTCTTCTTTGGGATCTGGATACACTTCAAAGCCAGGATGGATCGTTATTGACTCGAACTTGCAAATCTCCTCCCACGGATCATTTTCCCGTGCCGTGGGAAATGATAAAGCACCGTTATACTTGATCCTATGGATACCCTCTCCGGCTCCGTGGAACGCATCACTTACTACAATCCCGAAAATGGATACACCGTCCTGCGCCTGCGTCCGGAACATACCAAGGGTATCCAAGCACCGCCAAAAACCAGCTTGAGTTTCGATGGTGTCGCCACAGTCGTGGGAAACCTGCCGGAAGTTTCTCCTGGAGAACATCTCCGCCTGCAGGGACAATGGGACAGGCATCCCAAACATGGGTTCCAATTCAAAGCAGAAGTCTGCGAGCAAACCCTGCCGGCTACTATTGCCGGCATTCAAGGGTATCTCGGTTCGGGCATGATCAAGGGCATCGGCCCCAAACTTGCCGAGCGGATCGTGGCTCAGTTCAAGGAAGATACGTTTACCGTCATCGAGCAGAACCCGGAACGCCTGCTGGAAGTGCCGGGCATCGGCATGGACCGCACCGGTCGGATCACCAAAGCCTGGCAGGAACAAAAGCAAGTCAAGGAGATCATGGTTTTCCTGCATGGTCACGGGGTCAGCACCAACCTGGCGGTCAAGATCTATAAAACCTATGGCGACAAATCCCTGGAAACGGTCCAGAAAAATCCGTATCAATTGGAACGTGACATTTACGGGGTCGGCTTCAAAACCGCCGATCGCATCGCGCAGGCCTTGGGATTGCCCACGGACCATCCCTCCCGCATCGAAGCCGGCATCGTGTTTGCGCTGAATGAGATGATCGATGACGGGCATGTCTACGCTCCGCAGGAGCTTCTCCTGCAACGAGCTGTTGAACTGTTGGAAGTAGCCAAGGAATTGCTGCCGCCGGCTCTGGAGCGCCTGGCGCAGGAAGATCGCATCCGTCCTGAGCTGATTCCCCTCAACAATAAGAAGGATGGAAAAGAAAAGCTGGCGGTTGCTGAATCACAAGCCATGTACGGAACGCCGGCAATCTACCTGACCCCGTTGTACTTCGGAGAAAAAGGGGTGGCGGAACGCGTGAAGACACTGGCAGGGTCTCCATCACTGTCTGCAACCATGACTCACAGCTTGTTCCCCGCGGATGGACTGTCTGCAGAGCAGCAGGCTGCCATCGATATGGCATTGACGCATCCGGTTAGCATTTTGACCGGTGGTCCGGGAACGGGAAAAACCACCTGCCTCAAAGCCTTGATCGACACCCTGGAAGCGCAACACAAGAAGTATGCCCTGGCATCCCCCACGGGACGCGCCGCCAAGCGGCTCTCCGAAGCCACAGGCAGACCGGCGCGTACCATTCACAGACTACTGGAATATTCTCCCCTGGAGGGCTTCAAGCATAACGAGAACAATCCGCTCGATCTGGATTTTCTCGTGGTAGATGAAGCCTCCATGCTGGATTTGCTTCTGACCAATCATCTGCTCAAGGCGGTGAGAAAGGGCACGCACGTGTTGTTCGTAGGCGATGCGGACCAGCTGCCCTCTGTCGGAGCGGGCGATGTGCTGCGGGACCTGATCCAGAGCGGTATTGCACCCGTCGCGAGATTGGGCACCATCTTTCGGCAGGCTGCCAATTCAAAGATCATCACAAATGCTCATCTGATCAACCAGGGCAGGTTCCCCGTGTTTTCCCAGGGTGAGGGTGATTTTTTCATCTTTCCCGCGGAAGATGCCGCCGGCGCGGCTGATTGGGTGATCCAGATCGTCACAGAACGGATCCCGCAGAAATTTGGATTGGATGCCGTGCAGGATATCCAGGTGCTTTCTCCCATCTACCGCGGACCGGCGGGAGTGATCGCCTTGAATGACCGCCTGCAGGAAAAACTCAATCCGCCGACGAATAACAAACCTGAACGCCGCCTGTTTGGAACTGTCTTCCGTTTGGGCGATAAGGTTATGCAGACCCAAAACAACTACGACAAGGATGTATATAACGGGGATATCGGTTTCATCGAGTCCATCGACTTGATCGAGCAAAGCCTGACCATGAACCTGGATGGCAGATCGGTCAGTTTTGACTGGAGCGAAGCGGATCAGTTGACACTCGCGTACGCGGTTTCCGTGCACAAAGCGCAGGGATCAGAATACCCTGCCGTTGTGATGCCGGTCGTGACTCAGCACTACACCATGCTGCAGCGCAATCTGCTCTACACCGCCATCACGCGCGCCCGCAGCCTGTGCGTGCTGGCTGGCAGTCGGCGTGCCATTGGCATGGCAGTGAGGAACAATAAAGTAGCCAGGCGCTTCACTGGCCTGGAGTGGCGGTTGGAAAAGTAAACTCATGATTGAGCAAAATCCGAGCCGTTGAAAATGGTGCAATTTGTTGAGCTATAAATTCAACTCGATTACATGATTTCAAAATGAAAACAATTCCAAGGGTGAATGAGTATGTAGTGACCCCAATAATCATTGCAACAATTTGCCATATACGGCATGTTCATGGATTGAAATTAGGTGAGCTTTACTGTGACCTATGCAAGCATTCGACTCCCCATAAATTGATCCGCCAATTTTATTGTTGGTCAAAAATAAAATCCTGATAGTTACCTGCGTTAATCGCGGTAAAAGATGCATCAGGATATGAGTTCACCCAATTCTTCGGTGTAGGTACTGGCCTGCTTTCTGACCACTTAAACTCATATCCATGTAATTTGCCGCCATGTTCTTCGACCAGATCAATCTCCTGCCGATCATAGGTGCGCCAAAAATATATGTTGGCATACAGGGAACGGTACGCCCGATACTTGAGGCGTTCAACAAACATGAAATTCTCCCATAAAGGGCCGACGTCATTCCGCTGATCCAGCCCATTGAACTGAGCAATCACCGCATTCCTGATACCATTATCGATAAAGTAATATTTTGATTTATTCACAACCTCTTGACGCAGATTACGGCTAAAGCCCCCCAACCGGATGATCACAAAAGCCTTTTCCAACAAATCCAAATACCGTTGAATGGTTTTGACATCCGCTCCCAACTGCGTGGCAAGTTCATTGATCGATACTTCGCTGCCAATTTGGAAAGCCAACAATTTTAGTAAATCCAACAAAACCCGGGAATTCTTAACCCGATCAAAAGCCAGAATATCCTTGAGTAAATAAGCATTTGCGATTTCCGTTAGGGTCTCAATCCGCATGCTCGTACTACCTGCCTGGATTACCTCAGGATAGGATCCAAACACCAGGTATTCGGCCAGTTTTTCCTTCAATTCGAACTTGTTGTTCGCTGATAAGAGCTCAGACTGAGCCAAGGGATACAGACTCAAGGTCAGCTTTCTCCCCGTGAGCGGCTCCCCGACCTGCCCTGCCAATTCAAACGATGAAGAACCTGTCACAATCACGCGGATACCTGGCACTTGATCCACGATGATCTTCAGACCCATACCTATGTTTGGAATGTTTTGGGCCTCATCGATAGCCAATAGATCATACCCCTCCACATAAGCCAGGATCTGGCTGAAATCCTGCGAACTCAAGGTTTGTTGAGTTCGAATATTGTCACCAGAATCAAGCTTATACTTCATCCCGGTTTGTTGGAGATAATTCTGCAATAGCGTAGTCTTTCCCACTCGCCGCGGGCCGTAAATAACCAAAACCTTATTGGGATGAAGATATTGGTCTAGGGGTTCATAAGCTCTTCGAAACATGCATTGAATATACTTCAACTCCATAAATTTGTCAAAATTTATGGAGTTGAAGTCCGAGTTTTATATAAGATTCAGTTCTTTCCCACCTATACGGCTACAGTTTTCATGCTTTCCAATGCTAATTCTTTAGGAATATCTTTCAAAACCACATTGTAGGAAAAGAAAACTGTCGCATAAAACCCTGCTATACTTCGAACACACAGACGCCTCTAGATGATCAAAGGGGTTCCCCTGCATGAACACATCGACTCCGGAATTTCTGCAGAAGCTTAGAAAATTCGTCCAGAACGAAGCGGACGCTCAATATCGCGCTCTGGAGAAGCAATGGTCACATCCACTTCAGGAACGAGTGGCGAAAGGCTGGGCGATTGAAGGGCTGCGTATCGAGCAGATGAAAAAAGATATCGCCCGACTTTCCTGTGGGACCAATGACTCCCGCTTTCGGGAAGGGGATCTGGTTCTATTGCATCGTGGAGATCCACACGACCCGGACGCCCTGCATTGTGAGCTGCAATATGATGGGGAAACTGACCTGGAAGTGAGTCTGATCCGAGGTAACGAATATTTTCTGACATTACAACCGGACGGTTGGATCATGGACCAGGATTGGTTTGATGCCAGCCCTTTTTATCTGGATGCATTGAACGCTGTTGCCGATTCGCAATTGGGGCGGTCCACGATTCTCCCCCTTCTGCAGGGATCTCTACTGCCGAAGATCGATTATGCTCGTTACGAACGCGCCCAGGAGGAATTAAAAGGCTCAGGCTTGAATGACAGCCAGGTGGAATCCATCGCCATGTCCTATGCCACAGATCTGCTCCACCTGATACAGGGACCTCCGGGAACCGGCAAAACTCTGATGCTCGCTCATCTGGCGCGCCTGTTGGTGGCGGATGGGCGACGTGTGTTCGTGACAGCGCTCACCCATCGAGCCATCCACAATGCGCTGAACAAAATTCCAAAGGTGGACAGCGCCATTCCCGTCTGCAAGATCGGCGAAGGTCGTCACATCGACGATCTCGATGTTCCAAACTTCGAAACCTTTGCCAGCTCGCGCTTTGGCGAAAACAGCGGTGGATACGTGATCGGCGCAACGCCGTTTGCCCTGCAGTCCAGAAGGCTGTCTGGCGTGGAGTTTGATGTCGTTTTATTCGACGAGGCTTCCCAGATCACCCTGCCCTTGGCAATCATGGGCATGCTGGCTGGTAGTAAATACATATTCATCGGGGATGAAAACCAACTGCCTCCCGTCACCACTTTTTCCGCAGAGATGGCAACTCAAATCTCCATCTTCAATTATCTATCCGGTCATGGCAATGAGACCATGCTCAACGTGACATACCGGTTGAATGATGTACTGACGGATTGGCCAAGTCGGACCTTCTACCACAACGAACTGAAGGCAAGTGAAGAAGCAGCCGGGCGAAGATTGATCTTATCCCCTGAGGCCACCCGCTGGGATTTCGTTCTCGATCCCGAAGTCCCGGCTGTTTTCCTGGATCTCTGTCACCAGAACACAACCGTCCGGAGCCGCAAGGAAGCAAATGTGGTGATCGAACTTATCCTTTCGCTGTTTATGCGCGATGTATCGCCAGAGGATATCGGGGTGGTGGTTCCCTACCGTGCCCAGAGTCGATTGATCCGCAGCTTGATCCGCAGGAACCTGCTCGACAGCGATTTGGCTAATCATCTGGTCGTGGATACGGTAGAACGGATGCAGGGACAGGAACGTGAAGTCATTATCGTTTCCTTCGCTACCACCAGCGCTAGTTTCGCCGCGCAAATGGCGGACTTCCTTTTCCAACCCCAGCGCTTGAATGTGGCGGTGACACGCCCGCGTACCAAGCTGATCCTGGTGGGCAGCCATCACATGCTGGATGCCGATCAGTTCGATGAAAATCAAAAGGAAACGATGGACATGCTGCGTGATCTTATCGGAAGCTGCCGGCATATCACGGTTCCGGATGGCATCCTGGACTAAGCCTCACATGGCACATATCCTGCCCGACACTCCGCCTCAAACGATGCCCAAGGAAGTTCTGCGGGTGTTTCGTGCCTTGAAATCCCTGCCGGACACATTTTATGTTTGGCATCATCTGGCGCCCTGGCAGGTAGACGCTCCCGATTTTCTGGTGATCGATGAACACGGCAGGGCGCTGCTGCTCAAAGTCAGTTCTGCTGCTGCTGATCAAGCCAGTACCGCTGCACAGATGCTGCTGATTCAGGATGATCGCACACCGATAGGACAGCAAGAAAACGGGCTGCTGGAAAAATTCGTGCGTGGGTTGAACCTACCTCCGGAGCAGAGTCCTGCTACCCTGGTGATCTTTCCCAACATCCCGCACAAGCAGGTATTGTCCAGTCGTTTGGAACGCCGTCCCCTCGAAGCACATTGGGTGGGCAGGGAAATCATTCAATCGGAAATCAGCCTGGCTTGGGATGAATATCTTCCATCTGCTCCACTGGATGGCATATGGCTGGAAAAGCTGAGACAGCGCTTCACACCAGAAGTAGTCGTACCGGCGGAAATGACCGTTCGTCCGCCCGTCGAACGGCGCATCGAAGCAGGCTTGACCGATTATCTGCTGGATTATGACCAGGAGATGGCGGTCAAAACGGATCTGGAGCTGCCGCAGAACGGTCAGGCACTTTCTGACGATCTGCGCCTCAATATCATCAACGGTGTTGCCGGCAGTGGAAAGACATTGATCCTGCTATACCGCCTGCGCCTATTGTTTCATCTATACCCAGACAAGAAATTCCTTGTGTTGACCCATAACCGTCCGCTGAACCGGGACATGGAGGGACGCTTTACCCGCCTGGAAGGCCGTTCCCCCTCCAACATCGAATGGCGGACATTTAATGGCTGGTGCTACCATCACTGGCCGAAACAACCCAAATGGATCGAGCCCCTCAAGCTGAATGCACGGAAAAAGATCATTGAAGAAACATGGCGATCCCATCTGCAGAATACGGCCATTACCCCGCACATGTTCCAAAGCGAGGTGGATTGGGTGAAGGATCAGGTTCCCATATCGAAGGAGGACTATTTGAGTGCCGATCGGCGTGGTCGGGGATTTGCCCTAAATACCGAACAACGTCAACGTATGTTCAATGCAATGGAGGCATATCAACAGTCCCTGGAGAAAAAGAGTGCCTTGGATTGGGGGGATGTTCCGAGACTTTTGTGGAATTTCTCAGAAGCGGACCAGGTTCAGTTACCCCAATACGACATCATCCTCGTCGATGAGGCACAGTTCTTCGCACCGTTATGGATGCGGCTGATCCAAAAATCTCTTAACCCGAAAAATGGACATCTCTTCCTGGTCGCGGATCCTACCCAGGGATTCTTGGGACGCGGTGCATCCTGGAAATCATTAGGATTGGAAGCACGCGGTCATACGCATCACCTGCGCCGAAGTTATCGCACCACGCGGGAGATCATGGAATTTGCCACGCTGCTGTATCGACTGCGTCTGTCGGATGAAAAGGAAGACGATATCCTCGCTCCGGACCTGCTCAATATGCCCAATGGAGCCTTCCCGCAAATCGTTAGTCTTACCAGTCCTCAGGATGAAATTGCCCGTGTCGCCAACGAAGTGACCAGTATGGTAAAGCAGGGGTTTCCCAGGAAACACCTACTTCTATTGCACAGTGATGGCTGGGGGGTGAACAATCTCATCCAGGCCATCGATGATCGGCTGGGGAAGAACGCCGCGCTCGATCCAAAGGACAATTACCCAGGCGATTATGTCCGCGTAACCACGATCAACGCCGGCGCAGGGCTGGAGAGTCCGATTGTTTTCCTGGTTGGATTGAGACTGCTTTTTGAAGAGGAACAGTCCCTGCGGCTGTCCGATGAAGAGCGGGAAGGCTTGATCCGTGACAACACCCGCAAATTGTATATGGCAGCTACGCGCGCAGGCCAAAGATTGGTACTGACCTACTCCGGCGAGTTGCCGCAAGTTCTCAGGTCAACAATGGACATGAAAAGGTCGCTGTAGGACATTGTGATACTGCCACATATCAACAAAGACACGCAGATTTTTTATTTTGAGTCTTGGAATTAGTGTCGTTCCTTTGAATACTCGTCTTGATCGTTCAAGGAGAAAACATGAACGAATCTACTTGGGGCATGTGTTTCAATCAGTCTCCCAAATACAGACGTTACTCCCAATCAGAAAAAGAGCTCAATTGCCCTGACTGGTTTGAGGAGCCGCAATTCAGGATTTGGCAGGAGGAGGGTCTCATCGTATGGAATAACATTGACAAGAAAATCGAGGCACTGAACGGTTCTTACACATTGATGCTGTTAAGTCAGCTCGAATCTCAGGACAATTGGAAAACAGAGGGGATTCCCATTACAAAGCAGGTCGCCGAGATTTCATACGAAATTCCGCCTCGCGGGCGGCGTAAAAAAAAACGAGCAAAAACCTCCGACTGAGTCGAATCACTCAAAGACGTATTACAAAGAAATGGTACGCCTTCCACCTGAAGCCGGGCTGGAATTGATCGAACTTATCAATGCGAACAAAATTATCATTACCAATATGGCTGAAAGAGAGAAAAAGCAATTCAATGATGCGATGCATCAAATGATCGAATTGGCATTGGAATTTTCCCGTAAAGAAGAGGTGGCAAAATTTGATTTCAGCAACCGACAATTTCAATGGCTGTCAAACACGCCGAATCGCTGGATATGCCATGATTCCAAAGCGGACGGACATGTATGTGTAGGTGAAGCCAAATTATTCTGGTGTGCCTGTGTCAAACGAAAATGGAAAACAGAGAAATCTGAATATTTCCAGGAGTTTTCAAACGCTATAGAATGGGTGGAAGCAGGGTTGATGGAATTGGCTGATGAACCAGAATCGCCTGAAGCTTCTTTTCCCAATGATGAAGCCAGTAGGAAGGCAACACTTGCTCAGCTTAAGGATAGACTTCGGGCAAGTCAATTCTGGATCGATCCATCAGTCATGGAACCGTCAAGGATCTCATACAAAATATTCATCGAAATTGAGGCAGCGCCAACCAGTTTCGAAACAATCACGACAAGGTGCGGCGATACAATCCGTGTAAAAGAACGATTCCCAGGGCAATCAAAGCTGGCATTGATCATCAACCTTGATCGTGATCAATTCGATTTCGAACAACCTTTGGGAGACAACTCGGATTGGCACTTGATCACTTCGCTGACCACTTTCTATCAAGAAAATGCGGTAGCCGATCAATCACAAAAAATCTGGAACCAAAGCAAGATCACTCAACAATTCAAGGAGAAAAATATACGACGAGCTCGCTATGGCTATCAGGAAGTGGAAACAGGATATAGAATTTTTTTAGGTGCATGTGATAACCAGGATGATCCGTGGAGAATACCAATGATCCGAGACGATCATATGGAGCGATTGGCGCTTCGGCAGTCCATTTGTTACTCATTGGACGTTCATGATTTCAGAGATTTTCTTGGCTTCTCCCTTGAAGATTCAACTGACAAAGACCTTCTTGAGACGATGCATGAGACCAGAGCGCGCTCAAAATACATTCCTGAAGCAACAAGGGCTGAGAGCAGGATTTGGTTAGCTCAAAACTCCTCTAATAAATAACGGCACACTAATTCCATCTTCTGTACTATGGAGTAGGGGATGAAACAGTTGTTGCAGTTGTGTAAAGCGATGAAACTGATGTAGCCGTCGAAGTAGGAACGGCAGAGGGCGTGATTATAGGTATGGACAATGGAGCTGCTGGTTCAATCGGAAATGCGGGACATGTTGCCTGGTACGGTAATGAGTCCTCTGCAAGAAGCCGTTCTTTAATAGCCAAAACTTGGGCTGAAAACCAGCCGGGAGTGTAGCCAGCGCACCGAAAAAACGAAAAAAGAAACCACGGCGG
>Ga0116204_1002130_pt1 | contig 10803 bp, 7 predicted proteins | sample LakKivwa52mmetaG_FD_94481 | JGI IMG/M metagenome (GOLD analysis project Ga0116204, IMG submission 94481) | Anoxic lake water microbial communities from Lake Kivu, Rwanda to study Microbial Dark Matter (Phase II) - Lake Kivu water 52m metaG | ecosystem: Environmental > Aquatic > Freshwater > Lake ... | reverse complement strand
GATTGGGTGATTGGGTGATTGGGTGATTGGGAGATTGGGAGATTGGGAGATTGGGTGATTGGGTGATTGTCTTTGCCGGGTTTTCTGGCATTATTGGTTTTTCTATGTTTTCCCGATCTGTTGAATTGTTCTGATGAATCTGGGGAAGGTGGATGACCTTTGAGCCGGGAGAAAGGTGCGGCTCTTTAAAATAGAGAAAGCTCATGACAAGGAGAAGGATCAATATGGAGACCAGAGAAGAAACCTTTCGGAGGAGAGAGAACCCTTTTTTCCGATGGTACATCCTCCGGAGGTCATATCCCGCCCGGGTGGAAGAATGTTTCAGCGTCTGGTAGGCTTCATTGATCTTTTGTACCTTCAGATCTTCTCCCTTCCTCTTCCCCCCCTGGTCGGGATGGAACCTCCGCATCAATTTGATCCAGCGTTCCCGGATCTCCTCCTCGGAGGCATTCTTTTTAAGGCCAAGGATTTTGTAGTAGTCCTTCATGGCGTTCTGGTCTATTTGGTTTCTCTGGTTTGTTTTGTTTAATGATATCGTTAAATTAATGACCTCTCTCTTTGAGGGAGATATGGTCGAGCCAGACCGTTCCGGAGATGAACCTGTCGAATTTGTCCGTTCCCTCCCTCCTCACCCTGACCATCCCGCCCTGGGACCGGGCAGGGGTCCGAAAGGCGAGGGTGATTTCCTTCCAATCGTTGTCTCCGATCAGGGTCTCCGAAGCCATATGAAAGGCCGGACCCGCTCCCAGGACCTCTATTTTAAGGCCGCTTTTCGTCGTCACTCCCCGGGTCTTCATACGGGCCTTCAACACGTATTCTTTATCCTGTTGCCAGGCCACATATTGGTAGACATGGCGGAAATCAACATTCTCTTTTCCATTGAAGACAATCCTGAGCGAACCTTTCCCCTCAAAAGCCATTGAGGAATCGAGGGAAATTTCTGCTCCTGGAACATTTCCCATCCTCCAGTCGAAACCGCCGCCCAGAACCTCCCTCTTTTCAAATCCTCCGTTCGCAATCAAGTTTCCATCTGCGGGAAGGGATAACCCCTCCTCACGAAGCCTCTCCTTCCAGGTCCGATAGGCTTCTTCAAAATTGCCATGGCCGATGAGAAATTCGATATGACGAAGGGCCTCGGGCCGGTCGGGCTTCCACTCATAAGACGCCCTCTTCGCCCACACCTTCTTCGCCGATTCCTTATCTCCAATTTCATAGAGGTAGTGGAGGTATCGTTGGATTGCAGAAGGGTTTTTAGGGACGACCCTTTCCAAGACGAAGTCCGTGTGACCGCCTACCCTGGAGAGGAGATCATAGACCACTCCGGTCTGATTGGGGTAATGTTCGAGAATATAGGTGAAATGGGGAAGGGCTTTTTCAAGGCCCCCCTGTCCAAGAAGGAGGTTCGCGCTGATCCATCTTCCCTGATAGCCCGCAGGAAAGACCCGGATGGCATTTTCTAAGGCTCTTTCCGATGATCTGTTTTCTCCTAACCTTTGAAAGACCCTGGCGAGATTGATCCAGTATTGCTGTTCAAGGGGATGGCGTTCAATCGCCTTTCTAAAAAATTGGACGGATGCCTTCAGGTCCAAATTCCTGATATCCCACTGGTAGAAGAGACCCAACCGGTAATAAGGGTCGGGATTGGACGAGTAGATCCGGATCGCCCGGACCAACTTCTCTCTGGAGGGGTTGATCTGGGAGAGGGAAAGACTTCTCCATATGGAGAAGACCTGATAGCCGGCGATGAATGAAATAATAATGATCAGGATGGGGAAAAAAAGCCGCTTCATGCTCAAAACGTCCTTTTCGCAAGCTAAAGCCTGATACGGGAATCTCTGGTATGGATAAACCACACCGTTAGGTTGAAACCGATTTTTCCTCTGACGGAGAGGCATAAGGAAGCTTTTTCTTCTTCCCCTCTTTCCCATAGTAGTAATGGTATCGGTAGTAGTAATATCCGTAGTCACTCCGATGGATGTTGACCCGGTTGATCACGACTCCGAGGATTTTGGCGTTGACCTGAAAGAGGACCTCTTTAGCCCGATGGAGAGTTTCCCTTGGCGTCTTCCCACCCGATACAACGAGGATCACTCCATCCACAACGGTCGAGAGGATGATCGTGTCGGCAAAGCCAAGAACCGGAGGAGAATCGATAACGATGTGATCAAATTTTTCCCCGAGAGACTCCATCATGCCTTTGAAAAGATTCGAACCAATCAGCTCCGAAGGGTTGGGAGGAAGGGGACCCGCGGCGATGTAGAAGAGGTTGGGAATTTCTGTCTTCCGGATGACGGACTCCAGATCGGTATGGCCGGAGAGGAAGTTGGAGAGACCCATGCCGTCCTCACCGTTAAAAATTTTGTGCACCCTCGGTTTTCTCAGATCGGAATCGACGACAATGACCTGAGCGCCGGTCTGGGAAAGGGCGATAGCGGTATTGATGGCTGTTGTGGTCTTTCCTTCAGCCGGGTTGGGGCTGGTGATGGCAATCCTCTTGGGAGGTCTCTCGGAGAAGGAGAGGAGGATGGAGGTCCGGATGCTCCGGTAGGCCTCTGAGAGCATTGACTTTGGGTGGCCAAAAGTGACAAGTTCGACAGGGCAGGATGTCCCGCTCTCCAATCGCTTTTTCCTCTCATAGGAGATCTCAGGAACCATTCCAAAGGAAGGCAACCGAATCATTTGCTCCACCTCTTCCGGCGTCTTCACCGTATTGTCGAGATACTCGAAGAAGAAAGCCAGTCCCACACCGAGAAATAAGCCGACCACTGCGGCCAGAAGGAGATTGAGACGCTTGTTCGGCTTATAGGGGTTGGCGGGCCATTCGGCCTGGTCCACAATCTGGATGTTGCTCGCAGTGATTCCTGCGGAAACCCCCGCCTCTTTCATCTTCTGAAGGAGGCCCGCATAGAGCTCCTTATTGGTATCGGCCTCCCGCTTGAGGATGTTATACTGAATGGCCTTCTCCTTCATCTTTGTCACTCTAACTTTCTGCTTTTCAAATGACTGCCGGAGGAGCGTTTCCCGGCGCAGGCTCGATTCATAATCATTCCTGATCCCTGTGATGATTTTGTTGATCTCGCTGTCAATCCGCTTCTGGACAGTCTCCATCTGACTTTTCAGGCGAGCCATTTCCGGATATCCGGGTTTAAACGTTTCGGAAAGCTTCATATACTGAGCCTCGAGATGGATGAGCGTCTGTTTCAAATCCATAATCAGCCTGTTCTCGAGGATGGCGGGGATGGCGTCTATATTCCGATCCTTAACCTGATTGTAGAGGGCTTCTTTGGCAATCCGGTCGGATTCGGCCTTTGTCAGGATTTCATTCAGTTCGGTGAGACGCTGCATGATGACATTCTCTTTCTCCTCAAGAGAAATGATGTCGTGCTTCGAACCGAAGCTCTGAAGGGCCTCCTCAGCCCTTTCCACCTTGGCTTTCAAGCCCTCTAACTGCTTGATCAACCATTCCCTTGCCCTTTCGGTATTCACAAAACGGTTCTCCAAGCTCTGTTGGATGAAGGTTGCAGCCAAAATATTGGGGACCTTGGCGGAGAGTTCGGGAAAGCGGGAATCGAAATGGATCTTCACGAGCCTGGAGTTACGAATGGGTTCGATCTTCAACTTCCCAAGAAATGGGTTGATGAGGTTGCTTTCTTTGTCATCCCCGACAGACCCTTCTTCAGCATGGATGTTTTGATTCGAAGGGGAGAAGAATCCGAAGATGGAGCTAAAAAAATTCGATTTCCATTTCTGGAAAGGAGTCTCGGGTTTCGAAAGAAATTCGGGATGCTCCCCGAGTTTAAGGGTCTGGATGATCCTCTTGGCAAGGGTTCGACTTTCGAGGAGTTTATACTGGGTCTGGTAATAATCCATATCCATGGTGTTGACGGCAAAGATCTCCTTGAAATCGACAATCTGGGGGTTTTCCTTGTTGATCTGGATGGTCGTTGTCCCCCGATAGATTGGCTCCATGGTGAAGGTGGCGACCGATGTTGTGATCAGAACGATCAAGAAAAAGGCGATGATCGTCCATCGCCTCTTCTGGATCACCTTCCAGTAGTCCCTGAGGTTGACCTCTTTCTCCTCCGGGAAGGCAGAAGGAGAGTGTCTCGGCGGAGGAAGCTGGTAACGCTCCTCCGAAGGAATTTGTTTCAAATAATCCATATGTTTCTCCTTAAATTATAAGGAGCCGAGGGAGAATCCAAAACCCAGCAGCCCCTTGATGGTATCCCGGAATTCGATCAGGAATGCTTTCATACCGCTTTTAGGCACAATCACGATATCATTCTCCTGGAGAAAGGGGTCTTCCCTTTGCCCTTTCTGGATAGCGTCGATATTGACGGAAATGGCCTCACGCTCGCTCCCTTGGCCTAAATAACGAAAAATCTTCGTCTCGGATGCATCGGCTTTCGGCTTTAATCCCTCGGCCATGGCAATGGCCTGACTGAGGGTCATTCTCTTCCCTTTGAGCGGAAAGCCGCCTGGCCTGATCACCTCGCCTCCCACAAAAATCTTTCCGGAGAGCGGAATATTGAGAACGTCACCGTGCGACAAAGCAAGGTTGAGGGTCAAATCCCCTTTGACCAGAAATGCCTCAAGATCGATCACAAAGGTTCTAATGGTCTGCTCCTCCGAGCCTTTCTTTTCCTGGGTCCCCGCATCCTCCAACCTGGGGGGCCGAATCAGAAAGAGCGACTGGCCTGCGTCCTCTTTAAGACCTCCGGCCATGGCTAATATATCCAGAACGGTTTTCTGCCCTGTCACATCAAAGACACCCGACTTTTCTACCGCCCCCATCACCGAGATTCTTTGACTCCGGTATTCCTTGATGAAGACGCTGACATGGGGATTCTGGAAGTATTTCTCAGCTAAGAGTTCCCGGATCTCCTTCTCCAATTCATAGGGAGTGAGCCCTTTCACCCTTAAAATTCCGAGGAGGGGGAGGCTGATATTCCCCTGAGAACTGACCCTCACCATCTTATTCAACTTCTCATCTTCGAAGACGGAGACTTCCAGAAGGTCCTCCGGCCCAATCTGATAATCGCGATAGAGGTCCCTTTTTAAGGAGAGATGGCTCACGAGAATCCTCTCGTTCATCGCCTTCACCTGTCGGGAGGACTCCATCTCCTTCATCTGGAGTTCCGGGGTTGGGGAAGCCTCTTTTTTGGATGGAGGAGTGGAGGCGCATGAAAAGATGAAGAAAGATAAGAAAAGGCAAAATAGGATAGTTTTCCTTCGGCGAATATCGGTCTTCATGATACCCTCTTAAAAAAAGCCCAGCAACATTATCTCTAATCCCGCTGCTGGGCTTATGATCCTCTGTCTTAATGAAGGCTCTTTATCGAATCGTTAAGGGCAAATGGGCACCCGGTCCTTATCATCGTCCTGCGCGCTTCCTATGGCTACGACGGTTCCTAAGAGGGCAACGCCACCAATAAGCCCTACCCACGCCAATGTTGAAAGGCCTAAAAATCCTCCAGTCGCCGGTGCCCCAGCGCCGACCGTTTCACCCACCTGAGCCGTCATCACCCTTGGCGAGGTTTTGACGGTTGTGGAAGGAAGCGTCACCGAATCCTTAGAAGAAAGACCGGCCAGAAGGACACGATTCTCATCCAGAATGGAAAGATTGCCTTGAATATTTTTTATCGTGACCGCGCCATTGGAATGGATGGAGATGGAGCCGATCGTCTCTTCGCTCTTCGGAGCGGTTGATGCGGGGGCTCTGGAGGCTTGAAAGGCTCTGGACTTTGAAATGGATAATTTCCCCACTTTGAAATTGAATTCTGAATTCGAAGGGATTCGGAATTCAATACTCCCCTGAGAGAGCTGGATTTGATCCGTTTGATCAACAGAGAAGAGACTGTTTGGGCTGATTTCGATCTGGGAACCGCTCGAAAAAATGACGGCTGCATTGCCCTTTTCCGTCTTGATCCTCACCCCTGGGAAGATCGGAAAATGGGAAGATTCCACATTCTTCCAGGCATTCTCCCTCACTTCAAACTTCACTGTCCCCTTCGATACCATTTCCCCGATCGGGAGAACTTTCTCCTTTGCCACTGCAACCATCCAGTGAAACTGGCTCATCATAAGGATAAAGGTCACGCAGAGAAAATAGATAAATACTTTCTTCATTTTCATCCTCCCCCTTTCAAATTCGTTTTAGAATTTTCTACAAGTTATCAGTACTGTCCGGTTAAAGTTTTGAAAAAATTCTAATAGTTATTTTATTTCTACATATTGTATTATGCACGTCTTAAAGAAAATGTCAAGTTTTTTTAAATTTTTTTAAATTTGATATTTTTCAGGGGTGCACAGGCGACTTACCCCAGATGTTGCAATATCGAACCCGGGGGGCTGAAAAGTCTATCTAAACCATATTTGATGATCTCGTAAAAAGTCAAAAAACAGAAACAATGTCATGATGAACTTGTTTCAGCACCAACAGTTTCAAGAACTTACAAGACCCTGAAACGAGTTCAGGGTGACAGGTCGGGACTTTTTACGAGATCATCATATTTGATGGCTCGTAAAAAGTCAAAAAACAGGAAAAACGTCATGATGAACTTGTTTCAGCATCCAACAGTTTCAAGAACTTACAAGACCCTGAAACGAGTTCAGGGTGACAGGTCGGGACTTTTTACGAGATCATCATATTTGACGGCTCGTAAAAAGTCAAAAAACAGGAAAAACGTCATGCTGAACTTGTTTCAGCATCCAACAGTTTCAAGAACTTACAAGACCCTGAAACAAGTTCAGGGTGACAGATCGGGACTTTTTACGAGTTCATCATATTTGACGGCTCGTAAAAAGTCTGAAAAGGCTATTTTCTGTCATTCCTGCGCAAGCAGGAATCCAGCCTTTTCAGGTAGTTAGAATTTCCTGGATTCCCGTTTTCACGGGAATGACGACTTTTTACGATTCCATCATATTTAAGTTTAATGGATGAATCGGCCCGGGCCTCGCCGGATCTGAAAGGGGCCCTCCCAGGGATGCTCGATCTCATCCACCAATCGGTCCCTGCAACTTTTACAGAGAATCAGGGTAAACTCCTGGTAGACCTCTTTCTCCAGGTCCTCCGGATTCGACTCTTCGACCTGCTTCAGGAGATGTTCCAACTGTTGATCGATCCCTTCTTCCGGCTCGAGAAGGATGCCATCAAATCCGGCAAAGACCCTGATCTGGGTCACATAGATGAGGCTTCCAGGTGAGAGTTCTTTCCCGCATCTGAAACATTTCCGCCCTTTTAGATCTTCACCCGCCTGCTGTTCCACCCTGTCCTCCCCTTAAATTCGGCTTCTCTCTTTCCACTCTTCCAACTCTTTCCAGGCACGTTTCCCCATGAGAAGATTTTTTTTTCTGCCCCTAACCCTCTCCTCCAAGGGAGGAAAGAGGCCAAAATTGATGTTCATGGGCTGGAAAGGAACAACAGGAGAGCGGATGATATGGTTGACCAGCGCCCCGATCGCTGTGCCCGGAGGGGGAACAACAGGGCTCTTTCCCGCCTGATAGAGAAAGCCATTGATCCCGGCCAGAAGTCCCATTGCGGTCGATTCCATATATCCCTCGACGCCTGTGATCTGACCGGCAAAAAAGAGTCGAGGCCGGTCTTTTAACTGGAGAGACGGCATTAATATCTGAGGGGAATCGATAAAGGTGTTTCGATGGACCGATCCCCAGCGAACAAATTCGGCCTTCTCCAGCCCAGGAATCATTCGGAAGACCCTTCCCTGTTCTCCCTGCTTCAGCCGGGTTTGAAACCCCACCAGATTGAAAAGGGTGGCCAGCTCATTCTCCTGCCTCAGTTGAACAACGGCAAAAGGCTGCCTTTTCGTCTTCGGGTCGATCAAGCCCACAGGCCTTAGCGGACCAAAGGCCAGGGTGTCCTTTCCACGGTCCGCCAGTTCCTCTACCGGCAAACAGCCCTCGAAGAGGTATCTCTTCTCAAAATCTTTCAGGGGAATTTTCTCCGCCTGATTGAGCGCTTCAACGAACCGGTAATATTCCTTTTGGTCCAATGGGCAGTTGAGATAGTCATCGCCTCCTTTCCCATATCGGGAGGCCTTAAAGGTTTTGCTGAAATCGATCGATTCCGTAGTGATGATCGGCGAGATGGCATCGTAGAAAAAAAGATGTTCAGTTCCGGTCAATTTCCGGATCTCGCCGCTTAATGCCTCAGATGTGAGGGGACCGGCGGCAAGAATGGCGATCCTGTCCTCGGGGATGGCGTTGACCTCCTCCCGGATGATCTCCACTCCTTCCAGTCCCTCCAGTATCTCTGTGATCCTCTTTGAGAAGAGTTCCCGATCCACGGCCAGAGAATCTCCGGCCGGAACCCTTGTCTCTCTTGCCACCTTCAGGATGAGGGAATCCAGCCTCAACAATTCCTCTTTTAAAATACCTGAGGCATTTTCAAGGGATTCCGATTTCAGTGAATTGCTGCAGACCAATTCGGCAAGGAGGGCGGAACGATGGGCAGAGGAGTAGACCTTCGGTTTCATCTCGAAAATGAGGACTCTCCCTCCCCTCCTTGCGATCTGCCAGGCCGCTTCGCATCCTGCCAGTCCGCCTCCGATGACGATGATGGGTTCCATGGCTTTTTATTGTATGCCTTTTCTTTCCCATTTGCAAAAACTATTCAACCCTCTTAGAATGAAATACTTCCCTTATGGTGAGAACTTCTCTATGAAGATCGAACTCATCTCTCCGGCGGTTGAAGAGAACGCTCCCATTCCCAACCTCGCCCTTCTCATTCTCGCTGCCCTTTCCCCTCCGGATGTGACGATCTCTTTTACCGATGACCTTCTCGCTCCTATCGATCTTGAAAAAGGATTGAAGGAGGTTGACCTTGTCGGGATCACTGTCCTGACCAAAACAGCCCTGAGGGCTTACCGGATTGCGGATGCCTATCGTAAGAGGGGAATCCCTGTTGTGCTGGGAGGAATCCATCCCACCGCGCTTCCCGGAGAGTCAAAAGAGCATGCCGATGCAATTGTCATCGGAGAAGCGGAGGAGATTTGGCCCCGTCTCATCGAAGATGTCAGGAGAGACGACCTCAAACCTTTCTACCAACAGGAGGGCTTCGTCGATCCCTCAAAAATCCCAAGGCCCCGAAGGGAGATATTGCCACGGCGGGGTTACTTCCCGCTCGATGTGATTCAGGTCAGCCGGGGATGTCCTTATCGCTGTGAATTCTGCTCTGTCCGGAAATTTTTCGGCGATACTTACCGTCTCAGACCGATCTCCGACATCGTCGATGAAGTCAGAAGCCTTTCCCACCGTCTGATCATGTTCAATGACGACAATATCATTGGAAACCCATCCTACTCCCGGGAGTTATTCAAAGCCCTCACCCCCCTAAGAAAGAAGTGGATCGGCCAGGCCTCCTTATCCGGGTTGAGAGAAGCGAAAGATGTGGAGCTTTTGGCAAAGAGCGGGTGCATGGGCCTTCTCATCGGGTTTGAATCGCTATCGAAATCGAACCTGATCCAATCGCATAAATATCAAAATAATCCTGAGGAATACCGTGAAGCGATCGATCTGCTTCACCGTTTCGGAATCAGCGTCTGGGCCTCATTCATCTTCGGTTTTGATGAGGATGAGCCCTCCATCGTTGAAGAAACGGTAAGCTTCTGCATCCAGGCCAAACTCTTCTCCGCGGTCTTTGCCCTGCTCACCCCCTATCCGGAAACGGTTTTTTACCATCGCGTCAAGAATGAAGGCCGCCTCTTTCAGGACCAATGGTGGTTGCTGGAAAACCCTAACGATGCCGCGCCCTATTTCTTTCCGAGGAAGATGGACGTGGAGACGCTTCGGAAGGGCTGGAAGAACGCCTGGGGGGAGTTTTATTCTTTTCCTTCCATATTAAAAAGATTTCACTTATTTCACAAATGGGGTCAGGTCTTTAATCTTGATATTTCCTAAATATCAAGATTAAAGACCTGACCCCATTACTGTCTTTTGAAAACAGAGGCCCAATACACGATCAAATGATTTGGAGTAAAGGCTTCACCTTTGGCAATTAAAGCTGAGGGTCGGGTGCTGCGCGGGAGCTACTAATTGACTTGGGCAGTCAAATAGCATTCGGACTTCATCAACTGTTCGTTGAGTCTCCGTAGGATTTCCTTCTGCTGCCGGATCGATAAGTCGGCATATTTAGGGTCTTTTTTCCCATATAACTTATCAATGAAGGCGATGCCGTCTCTGGCGATTCGGATCTGTGCCTGGATCATCTCACACTTCTTCATCCCCCAACGTGCTTCGATCGGATCCTTCGGATGAGGGGATAGCCAGGAACAGTTCTGATAAACATCATAAAATGTGACCGAGCGGTTCCTTGAGATATCGATGGAAATGGCCTTCATCATCCCTTCCATCATCTCATGGTCGAGTTGATTCGATTCGATGATTTGGGAAAGATGGTCCATCAGGAGATTGATCATCCCGTCAAGGCCAAGGGTATTGTGAATCTCCCATAGCTCTGAACCTTCGGGACAGCCCCCATTACGACATTGCTGGTACCCTGCCAGGGCAATAGAAACCCTATCCCTGAGAAATCGGGCGGTCGTTCCCATGACGTTTACAAACTTTTCCATAGGCTCATAGTTTTTTGAGTCGATCCTCTTGGCCACAGCCTCAACATAATCTTCGTACCCCTCATAAAAACCAGGGGTATATTGCTCTTCAGAATAGAAGGGATGTTCTTTGACAGGGAGATACTTCCATCCGCCATTTGCAAGAACCGGCCATCGAAACTTCACCAGACCTGTGCGGATTTTCGATTCCGGCTTGGCAGAAAAAAAATTTCTC
>Ga0116204_1002124_pt1 | contig 10809 bp, 10 predicted proteins | sample LakKivwa52mmetaG_FD_94481 | JGI IMG/M metagenome (GOLD analysis project Ga0116204, IMG submission 94481) | Anoxic lake water microbial communities from Lake Kivu, Rwanda to study Microbial Dark Matter (Phase II) - Lake Kivu water 52m metaG | ecosystem: Environmental > Aquatic > Freshwater > Lake... | reverse complement strand
GCTATATGCTACGATCCAAGCTTTACGTATCGGTAGATGGCGACGTATACCCTTGTTTCTTCTTGCATCCACCTGTCGATCCGCTCGGAAATGTGCGCGATGCTTCCATCCAAGAGATTTGGGAAACTCGTCGTAAGAAAGTTGAAGGCGATCCGGCAGCAATCTTTACCCGGTTGTGCAGCCAATGCAACTATACTAATGAACCTTTGAAGATCGCAGAAATTAAGAACTCAATGAACGACAGTTCCTAATGATTAGAAGTAAATGGAGCAAGAAATGAACACGCAATCAGGCGGCACAGGCGGGACATCGATCCTACTTGATGGGACAATACGCTGTCTGGCTGCTTTCGATAATGTTTTTGCCTGTTGCGTCGGTGCCCAGATTGCTGTTTTCGAGGTACTACCGAAATTTCACCGCAAGTTCTCGATTGGTCTCCCTTCACATAGGGAGATAAGTCGACTCGCGGCCGATGGCGAACACCTCTTCGCCTTGGACGCAGACGGAACACTGTGGTATTTTCTACACGCAACAGGTACTGAGTGGCAAAGGTTTAGGACCGGCAATATACATGATATCAGTTTGGCGGGCCGGCATCTTTACTGCCTTCAATCGGGGAAATTATTAGCATATAATCTTGAGAATCAACTAGTTACTAACAGTCTACCTTTACCAAAATCATCTCGCAAGCTCAAGGTTAGCCCTCCATTTCTCATCGCTTTCGCACCCTCATTGCTTTGGATTGCGGTGCTTAATTCAGATAATATTCGGTTGATTTACCAGAATGAATCTGATTTCCCATACCCGATTGCAGCTACAGCATTTGGTGACGAGATTATGATTGCCGACCATGTTGCCGGTCTTATTCACTTTCGCCTGCATGGGACGACCCTGACACCAAGTAGAGTAGATGCTTCTTTTTTACACCCCTATGCTGTGGCCTTAGATGAAAACGGTTGGATGGCGGCTGGTGAGTCAGGTTTTCGGCACTCTGCCTCCGAGATGCCAAATATAAGATCAGGGAGCGTGATCGATCTTCAGCCAACGAGGCACGGCATTTTAGCGGTGCAGTCACGGCGGGTAACACTATTACGTGGATCTCGATCTTTAGAGTGCGTGGAGTTCCCCGGCTTTTCTTACCGAGCACAGAGATGGGGCTCGCTTTTAGCATGTACTACTGAAGGTGGTTTACATCTCTTCACGGCACGAAATGATTCCACAATCGCTTTGGAATATGTTCTAGAGCTGCCGGAGATATCATTTGATATAACCTTGATGGATAGGTATCTGCTGGCTGTTACGCCACGTGCATTGTACGCCGTTGATGTCGGCGACTCGCGTAGGGCTAAGATTGCATCCCAACTTGAGGGCGTAGGAGAACCAGTCTCGGTTGTTGTCGATGCTAAAAGAAGGGCGATATTCTGGGGATGTGGGCGCTCGATACGAACCGTGGAGATTAATGAGGCTGGCGGACTGGCGATGACCGGCGAAGTGAGACTTGGGGTCTACCCGCATGCATTAGCATTGGGGGGGGCGCAACTATACGTTGCAGCTGGCCCTGGAGGGCTCCTCTGCTGCAACTCCGATCATATACTTTGTCTGGAAGCAATCAAGGGAGTTGACTATGCAGTGGACGTTTGTGCAAATGATAATCAAGCTGCAATAGCTTCCGTAAAGGCATTGTTTTCCTTACCGCACGGCGACTCAGCTCATGTAATTCGTATCATAGAAGGCCATGACATCTCTAGTTGTGTGCTTGGGAATAGACTGATTTATGCGGAGGGACAAACTCTGCGGTCCATCGATTTCAGTATGAGTGGTACTAACGGATACAGTCTTACAACCTTGCCTTACGTTCCACGCCGTTTGGCTTTGCTTGGGTCGGAAGCTATTGTTGTTGGAGAAGGAGGTACCATGATAGTGCATTTGACACCAAAGGGAAGTGATGATACGAACTGATCAAACGCATCACTATGTGCTACACCCAACGCTCATCTGGGACGTCACAACACAATGCAATTTTCTTTGTGATTATTGCTACAGTAGACATATGCCGGATAGGTTGTTTCAGGTTACTGATCGTTGCCCAATTGAGCGGATTGTGGAGGCATTCAGAGAACAACTATCGGGATGGGCGATTGAGTATATCGGTGGTGAACCGTTTATATTACGAGATTTTGTACGTCTCAATGCCGAACTCACCAAGGCTAACCTGATAGGCATTTATACAAACCTATCCTTGATTAATCCGATCCGTTCATTTATGGAGCAAATTGATCCCGCTCGTGTGACGTTTATCAACTGCGCACTTCACCCGAGAGAACGAATACGCCATGACCCTGACTTCGAGCATTTTGTTAATTTGTACCAAATGTTACAGAAGAGGGGTTTTCGGACCGTAGTCACATATGTTGTCCACCCGACGGTAATCAGTCGTTTTGATGCGGACATACGCCTCTTCTCTAGCATTGGAATAAAGGTGTATCTTAAGGTCTTTCGTGGTGTATTCCAAGGTAGGAATTACCCGGAGGCATATGATCAGGGGGTTTTGGAGTGCATTGAACAACACGAACCGGCTATGACACGGGGACGACCGGTACGTTCTGATGTAACAGGTGAGGCTACTATCTGCCGCGCTGGTCAATTACTGTTGGATATGGACATTGACGGGAATGTTTATCGATGCTTAACAGAGCGTACGTTGTATCGGGGCTGCTTAGGTAACTTATTTAGAGGGACTTTGCGACTCCTCAACACTCCGCGGGTATGCCGAAGTGGCGTGTGCATCAGCACGCGGCAGGGTATGGGTTTTGCGTGCTCGGATGTTCGTGATTTTACGACGCCAGCGCCATTTTTTTTCAATCAGAGGATGTAATTACGACTATGTGCAAGCAACCAAAATATTACAAATCTGACGTATGGAGACGCCACATCGTACTTATGCAACCCCTGCCTTCCGTAGCGTTTGAATGTGGTGCGGAAGTATATTCGGAGTTTGCATCTTTGGGATTGGCTATTTTGGGTGGTTGGCTTCGTCTGAATGGTATGGAGCAGGTTGAGATACTATACCCAAAGAGCGCCGCCGAGGCTGTAGATGGCATTCGCGATGCCGACGTAGTTATTCTCGGCGATTTCCGTTACTACAGTTACTTCTGCAATCCAAAGCCTTTATTGGTGCGAATCATTGATGCATTGAAAACTGAGAATTTCGATGGTTTGATCGTACTAGCTGGTCGTCACTCTGCCTACATGAAGGAACTTGGTTCGTCAAGAGTTTACGTTTGCTCTAGTATCTCGGATTCGGCCAACGTACTAGGAGTTCCAGAGTTGGCGAGTGTGTTAGGGAATGGATCTCTACCGATGCCTGCAGAAGCTCCGGCAGACCTTTTGGTTGCAAAGGATCTTAATGGGAGTGCGAGTCGCCCTATCACAGGTATTATTGGACAAGTACTGATCCGTTCTGGATGTCTCTATAGGTGTGGGTTTTGTGAAAAGGCAGGACAAAAAACAAAGTACATCGGTAATACAATGCTCCGAAAGCATCTTGTGGGGTTACGCGAAATTGGAACTAAGTATCTGGTTGTTTGGGATGATACATTTGGAGAGTTAGGTAGAAGCTATGATGAGGTGCTCCGGCTACTTCGTGACGTAGAGATACCGTTCGGTTGTAACACTCGAGCAGACCTACTTACAGATCGCTTTGCAGAGAAACTTGCAGAAAGCGGATGTCGCGAGGTTCTGGTTGGCATTGAGGTTTCACCCTGGGAGGAGGAAGCGAGAAATGCTCTAGGAATGAGCCGGCGCAAAGCTCTAAAAGCGGATAGGCTCCTAGCCACGGTTGATCGCCTGGCAAATAGGGGCATTAAGCCAGTCGGGAGTGTCATTATCGGGCTTCCTGAAGATAATGCTGAGCGGATTGAAGAACGCATAAATGCTTGCTTCAGACTCGGCTTTCAGCACCTATATGTTCGGCCACTGGTTCCATTTCCCGAAAGCCTTTTATATCGAGAGCAAGTGGCAAATGGCATGTTAACCCGATTTGAATATTGGACAACTGAGGCTTGGAATACCTATCCACACGGATACCCAACAGTGTGCGCGACAGTAAGGCGAGAGCAACTATGCGGATATGCAACCCGCGCCAATTGAAGGAAGCTTTTCTTAATCTTGTTAGCCGCCGACTTCGTGAAGAACCACGGTGCCGGTTTATAGGATTTGATGTATCCCGTCACGGGCTTAGCGCCGGTGGCCGCGTACTGGACATGCCGATCTCTGAGGAAGCTGTACTAGGAGTGGCCGTTGGGTTGAGTCGAGCAGGTGCCGAGGTCTTTGTCGATCTTATGTTCGAGGCGTTTGCGTGCCGAGCCTGGGATGTGCTTGTAAACCAGGTGGTATTGTCATTGGTGCGTGCTGCATCCTGTGCGCCTCTAACCGTTCGAATGCTGACCGGCCCACACGCCGGGGCGGGGCCTCAGCACGGATCCGCCATTTACGGATTGCTTGCGCGCCTACCCCACATCTATGTCGCCATGCCAGCGATGGCGGATGACATAGATGTAGCATACAACGTGGCTTGCCAGCAACACCACCCTCTTATCCTCTTGTCCACGGACTCATCTCTTTCGTGCCATGTGAACCGAGAGGAAGCCTCGAATATTATGCGCATCGGACAAGGAGAGAAACTTGCAGTATTCTGCCTGCCTTCTCAAATGGAGATAGTTGCAGATGGAATCTCAGCAATGAATGCATGGGAATCCGTGACCATACTAGCACCTTTATTCATCAACCCGCTACCACTTTCAGGGCTCGTAAACGCTGCTGTCAAGTATAAATCAGTCATGCTGGTTGAAGGACCGCCACCGGCAACCATCTTCGATCAGGTAGCGATGCATCTGTTTAAGAGTCACCTAAGAAGAGTGTCGACCTACGCGCTTTGGGATTCGGATACTATCGCGTCTACTAATGATAATGTCGTGGTGCGGCGACTTGTCAGACGAATTCGCCAAGAGGTGGAATGATGATGCAGAAGCGAATTTTTCCCATACATGAATATCTCACATTTCGCGGACGTGTTCTTGGTTTTGAAGCCGCGTTGTGGGAATGGGCTCATGATCGTCCAGAGGGCCGCTTTATACATTCGTCACTTGGCCATGAGTTGGCACCCTTTTGTGTGACACATTTTATTGAACCCTGCGCAGCGCTGTGGTCTTTTTACTACCGCTACCATGCATGGTTAATCGCGTTGGGGGTGCAACCGGTGGAAATCGCTCGTTATATAACACGTCGTAAGGTAGGGAAAAAATACGTTGGACCGATGCATTTACTCTTACGCGATTTTATCATCGACTGCAATTCAATAGTGGCTGCGCAGGTTCCCATTGCTGTGGGCGCAGCGCTTGCTGCGCGGGATATAGGGCAGCGTGTCGTTTGTGTATTAGGAGATGGCGCTACGTTGCCAGGAGTCTTCTTCGAAAGCCTCAATATCTCCATGCTACAGTCAGCACCAATCGTTTTCGTCGTTGAAGATAACCGGCTGGCCATTGACACTCCTTACGAGACCATATCGCATCCCTCCATCCAACAGAAATTTCATCTATTTGGAATTCCGACATTATCAGGAAATTCAGAGAACCCAGAAGAAGTTTTCGAAGCAACCCGCGAACTTACTGCAATAAGCAAAGGTCCGTCTGCTTTGTGTGTGCGTTGTGATCGTATAGGAGCGCATGCTGTCGCGTTCGAGATTTGTTCACCATTGACTATGATTGATCACCCATTTTTTGATCGCAAAGAAGCTGAAAAGACTCATGGTGAGTGTAGAATAGTCTTTAGTGGAAGGAAGGGTTGATAAGAGTGCTCCTGCCCGATAATCTGTCAGCAGTACCAGAAGTCCTGTTCATTGTACCCGAGGAACGCCTCGACGAATACCTCGGAGTGGGATACCTGGCAGCATCCTTGTCAGTGCAAGGGATTTCATCGTTGACGCTTCAAGGGAACCCAGAAAATTTGGAGCCTGCTTTGCGCGAATTGTTTCGACGACCTGATAGACCATTTATTGTTGCAATAGCATGCATTTACCTTTTCTCTGTCGTAAGAGTGAACCGCTTGGCGTCTTGGATTAGGGAATGGTCAGCGAATACAGTAATAGTCGTAGGAGGCCACGCTGGTACATTCGAATATGTCCGTATTCTTCATGAAATTCCTGAGGTGGATTACGTAATTTGCGGCGAGGGTGATGAGTCTTTTGTGGAACTAATTAAGGTATTAAGAGCTGGAAAACAAATCGGACACATCGCAGGTCTTGCTTGGCGTGAGAATTCTGTTAGTGTGCGGGTGATACCGGGGCGTAACGTTGCCGACCTAGACGCACTTCCTTTTCCCTCGCGAGACACTTTGCGTGATGTTGTGCAACACCGCGGTAGTTCGGAAGGTGTTCTGGCCCGTTTGTCAGGTAGTCGTGGCTGTTACGGTCAGTGCGAGTTTTGTAGTATAGTATCCTTCTATTCACTTGATGGCCAGCCTATGCGTTGGCGGCCGCGCAGCCCAGAAAGGATTGCCCAGGAAGTTGAATGGGTAGTTCGGAATTTCGGGGTTCGAGCTTTCTGGTTTGTCGACGACGAGTTTATTGGACCGCCTCGGAGTGGTATATCGCGTGTGATGGAGCTTGCTGATCTCTTAAGGCCGATGAGCATTGAATTCGGTTTTGATGCACGCGCGAATGGAGTTACTGCTTTTAGCAGCGATGAACTTGACAGATTGCGCGACGCAGGTTTGCGAGTTGTCTCAATCGGTGTCGAATCCGGCTCCCAGAAAGTACTGCGGAGGATACGAAAGGGAATCAATGTCGAGAGTAATTGGGAGGCAATTCGCCGGTTGCGTTCAGCTGGAATCGGTTATAGGTTTGGTTTCATCATGTATGATCGCTTGACTTGTCCGACCGATTTGCAAGCTAATCTCGAATTTCTCCGATTCGCTGGACCTCACCGAATATGCAATAGTGGTCCATTCCGCTTGCTCAACGTGGAGTTCCCTGTGGTCGGTAGCCCTCTTCATCACGAACTGGCACTTACTGGGCACTCGGTGCAGGAATCTTCGCGCTCGGATATGCCAAGAATCTCGGAAAAAGAGATAGGCTACACTTTTAAGGATCCTCGGGTGGCACTTTACCGCTTACAGATGCATCGACTTGCCAGCGAAGCCGTTGAAACAGAGATGATTGCAAGGCAGGACGATGGCAAATCACCGGATGGTGATCTTTGGTTTGGGGTTAACATGCTTCCGAGAAATATTGCAGTGATGGACGCATTTTTATTTTGCCACGAATGGCTCTTTGATCGAATCGGAGAACCGGAGCTTGCCACACAAAATACTTACCGGATGCTGCTGGGCGTTTTTGATGAGGAGCTTCTAAATAGGGGAGTGACGCCATGGCGAAAACTATTGGCCAGGAGAAAACGAGTATAACATGGCGGTCAGTAAATCAAGGTCCTTTTTTTGATGGTGTTTCTATAGGATGCAGGTACCATTTTGAGATCATTGCAGTCAAATAATATGTGAAATAGGTGGTTTGTTTTTCGGTATAGCTATGGTTATCTTGGAAAATCCGTGGACTTGGTTGGAATGGTAGAGCAGGCGATAGACCATTACCTCTCGTTTCTGAAAATGTGCAAAATACGATTATGCCAATAACCTGGTTAGGGGCTTAATTAAGGAGCCTCTAAAAAATGAGTGAAAGATCAATTGAAGGAAACTGGCTCTGGCCGCTAGCCTTGCTTAGTGAATAAGGAAATGGGAGGAGGAAAACTTATGGCAAAGGTAAGATTTGGTGATACGAGTTTGAGATCACATGTGAGGGCTTTACTGACTGATGGAAATTAAAGAATTGCCTTCTGAGAGGGATAGGGGCCCGGAACAAGCGGGTTTGACGAAGACGAATCGACATAGTAACTAAATATGCTGAAGTTCTAGACCGCTGGATAACGGAATTGGTTTCATCGGAACTTTCGAGATTCCGGTATTAATAAAGCTGAGAAATACGATGAAGCAGAGTATTATCGCCTAACCTGGGAAAGGTGATTAGCAGGAGAAATCCATAGAAATCAATAACTATGAGGGACGGATCAGAAATTCAAGCACTCCTTGATTCTTTAGAGGTCCTGGCTGACGAAGCTGAGGCGAAAAGAAAGAAGTGGAGAGAGGTCTGGAGTGAGATCAAAAATATCGGACAAGCATTCAAAGAAACGCAGTTTCCGACTTTCCAAGATAGAGAAGCGGCGTGGAATCGATTTCAGTCGATCGTTGCGAGAATCAAGGGGTGCCAGGCCCGATCCCAGCACGAAGGTGAGGAGAGAGTCCGGGAATCAGAACGTCATTTGGAACAGATTCGCTCCTATGCCTGGAAGGCAACTCCTTCCTCAGAATCAGCCGACGCCCTTCTCGCCATCGTTACAGGTGGACTCTCCGTTCTCATCAAAGCTGGCATCGAGGCGATCCTCGGGCCATTCGATGAACGGAAGATTGAGCTTCAGAGCTGTAGCAAAGTTCTGAAAGAAGGGTGGGCATACCTTTCCCATAATAAGGACGAAATGCTTGGAAAGCATAAGAAAGAAGGATTCGAGTCCCTCAGTAACGCATCGGACTCACTGGGGAGGGCATGGGATAGATGGAAAACCGGAAGGCAGCGGGCAATTGATCACTACCATGCTGAGAAGCAAGCGGCAAAGGAGGCACGCCAAGCCAAGCAGGAAGCTTGGGAGTCGCGGATGAGAGAGAATATTTCTAAGCTAGAGGACCGCCTTGATCGTCTTGAAAGTGCCCGATACCGTAAAGAAAGCAATCTTTCTCGCCTTGAGGACATGAGAAGTTCTGCCTGGTCAGATTCTTACCGTGAGCGCGTGGATGACTGGATTAGCGACGAGCGAGAAAGGATTGCCGACATCGATAGTAAGATTGATCAGATTAAGGCATGGATATCGGATATGAAGGCAAAACTTCGATGAAGAGAAGAATCACGGGTTTTGGAGGAGATATGAAGGGAGAGATCCTATGGGAAACGATGAGATAAAAGAAAAACTCTTTGGTGGGGTGGGTATGTTGCAATAGCCAATGTCAAGTTTCCCGATCCTCCGAAAAGTTCTATTTCAATAGCAGAGAAAACAGGCTGATTGATAGAGTCGACAATACTCGGTCCATAAAATTGATACTCATGTCTGGATATGAAAACAATAGAGTTCAATGGAAAAGGAGAGTCTATAAGATGACGATGAGGGGGAAGGGAAAGATATGGCAGAGGAGAAAGCCTTTGGGAAATGTGTTATTTGTCGGGCTGTCAGAGAAACAGAGAAAAAGTTTATTTAAATTATACCTGATAGGGTGGTATAGGTGAATCTATATGATTTCTACTTTGGCAAGTATGAAGATCCTTCTCCTGACAAGCTTCCTGTTTATGTTTTCTCTGCAGGGGTGTGAAAAAAGTTATTTTGAGTCACCTGTCCCTATTAATAAATTGCTTGAGAACCCACGAGGTCATGAAAACAGGGTTGTCTATATCGAAGGTGAAGTCACTGAAGTGGTCTCATTATTCGTGATAAAATATTTCACAGTTAAAGATGACACAGGGGAGATTATTGTCATTACAGAGAGAATCCTTCCCAAAAAGGGAGAGAAAATCAAAGTCAGGGGTCGCGTCGCCGAGGCGTTTTCTGTCGGGGACAAAAGCTTGACAGTTTTCAAGGAAGAAAAAGATTGAGGACATTAATCGATAATCGATCCAAACCGAATGGAAAATTCCTCTTTTAATGTAAGCCACCAAGGGGGTAAGGACATGAGAGGTCAAATATCACGGTTAACAAGCGCCTTCTTGCTGTTTATCCTGATCGCCGGAATAATGGCTTGTGCGGCGACAATGTACGGGGTGCCCGAAGACCAGTGGAACCGGATGACCGATTCGGAAAGGCAGGCGGCCGTAGAGAGGTATAATGAGCGGATGCGTCTACGGGAAATCGAACGCCAAAGGGAAGCAGAGCGGGAGGCCCGCGAAGCCGAGATAAGAGCTGCGGAGGCAAGGCGGCAGGAAATGCTCCGCCATGAACGCATCGAGGCTATCTACCGGGGGGAAGCCGGGCAGTACGGCGACCTGATCCGGGTCACAATCCAGGGGGGCGAGGTGAGGATCGCCCGCCGGCACCGGAATTACCACCCTGTGTCGTTTAAGATCGCGGACGGCGAGCGGAAGAAAGTACAGGTCATTCATGATGAGGGAAAATACGGGACTTATGAAGACCTGGAAGTCCTCTATGCGGACGGGGTCCTTTACATTGACACCTACGACACGGATACTCGCGGATCGTTGCGGATCGTTTATGAACCGAAGTGGAAGGCTGGGACATCCTACGGGCCGTTCAGGACAGAGAGCAAGCTACAATTCCGAAACGTTCAGGTAGCGGTCGAGATCATCCCCCACCTTCATAAGAAAAGATATTGAACGGTCACCCGCCATCGAGGAAATCTCGGACCAGAACAAAGGATGAGCCTTTTAGATTGGGGCGAATCTACAATGGATAGATCGCCAAGGGTGTATTGTTTATCATTATCCAGGCAATCAACGTCCTGCTCATGTATGTCTTGATAGGTTTTGTGACCTTCCCGATTTTTTGGATCTGGGGAATGGTTGATGCTTACAGGACGGCCGAGAAGATCAATAAGAAAACAAGCCGCCAAAACAGTATCTAATAAACCTCCGCCACCGCTAAACCAGCCACAGACACATTATAGAGGACCACAAAAGTAATGCGACAGGAGTCTCCATGATTC
>Ga0116204_1002123_pt1 | contig 10813 bp, 9 predicted proteins | sample LakKivwa52mmetaG_FD_94481 | JGI IMG/M metagenome (GOLD analysis project Ga0116204, IMG submission 94481) | Anoxic lake water microbial communities from Lake Kivu, Rwanda to study Microbial Dark Matter (Phase II) - Lake Kivu water 52m metaG | ecosystem: Environmental > Aquatic > Freshwater > Lake ... | reverse complement strand
GATCACGAAGAACACGGCGGCGGTGACGACCACGTAAAACCACCCTTTGTAGAGTTGGATCTGTGCGACGACCGCCGGATCGGACACGAGCCATGAAAGCAGGCGGTCCGAAAGCAATATCCAGAGCATGCCGACGGTGAAGTACACCGTGATCATTTTGAGAGCGTCAAGCGTGGGGTTCGGCGCACGGCGCGATTCCTGGTTCATGACAACATGGCCTTTCCGAGGGGACTAAGGGTTTTGTAGACGAGGGTGACGCTTTCTCTTTCTTGAAGCGGGACGAATCCGCGCGTCAAGTACATCGACAGTCTGCCGCGGTACATGCGCTCCTTCGTCGCGTCGGCGAAGGGAAGCGCGACGACGGCGTCGAACCCTTCTTCCGCGAAGCCATGGATCGCGGCGTCGAGGAGTTTGCCGGCGATGCCTTGTCCGCGATAGGTCGGATCGACCACAAAACAAAGCGTGATGCCGATCTTTTGTCCTTCGGGGAGATCGGTTTTGATTGCACTAAGCCGCGGAAACGCATCGATCCGGTTGGCGTTCAGCCAGCCGACGCATCGGGATCCGTCGTAGGCGAGATATCCTTTCATCCTCCCCGCATCGATTTCGGCGAGACTTTCTTGCCGGTTGGTCGCGGCGTCGCGCTTGATCCATTCGGGAAACGAACATGAGGTATGATAAAAACGGCAGAAACACGACTTCCATTCCGGCGCATGATCGAAATCGGCGCCTTCGAGGAGTCTTGCGAAATCCAGTTTGTTGTCGGGGCTTAACGCCCGGATGTCGACGGTCATGGTCTTTCCTCCCCGGTCAGCGCATCGAGTGCGAGTTCCACAAGTCCTTGTCGGATGTCGAAGCGGTTATGCCAGCCTCTGCCGTCCCAGACCGCGCCGCTCAAGTCATCGCCGCCGTAGAGGAGCGAAGCGAAACGGACGCCGCGGTATTTCGCCACCGCGAAGAACGAAGCGCATTCCATTTCGACGCAAACGCAACCTTCTTCTTTCCGATAATCGACCATGTCTTTGGTCTCCCGATAGAACGCATCCGTAGTCCAGGTAAGACCAATGCCATGGGGAATCCCCTGGGAATCCAACTGATGCGTGAGGGCGGCGGTCAGCGATTCGTCGGGAGCCACGGTGCGCGATGGAGCCAGATACTGATACGAAACGCCTTCCTGCCGCAACGCCGCGTTTGGCACGAGGAGGCTGCCGACGACAAGATCCTTGCGGAGCACGCCGGCCCCGCCGCAGGAGACGAAGGTGTCGAATCCCAGCGCGATCGCTTCCTCGAGCAAACCGGCCGCGAACGCTCCGCCGACCATCGGATGGAAGAGACCGACGGTGGTACCGCGGTGTTCGAGCAGCCAGACGGGATGCAGTCCGGCTTCGCTTTTCAGATTCGTCAGGAGCCGCAACTTCCCGGCGGCGTTCCAGGCTTCGATGACGTCGCGAAAAAAGACGACGAGGCAGAGGTTGGTCGGAGCGATGTTCGGAAGATGATCTTTCGGATGAATCTTCCCGTTTGCGGACAAATCCGATTCCAAGATCGGTAATGCGTGTTTTATCAAAGGCATCCGGACCCCTCCCATGCAAGACATTCTGTCTTTATTTTACAATAGGTCGGCGGATTTTCCATCCAATCCGCCAAAATACCTGTCCGAAAGGCATCGACGGCCGATTCGTCTTGCATTTGGATGGGTTTTGGCTTACAATAATGGAAACATTCGTATAAGATCGGTAATACGGTCCGATCGTCTCTACCCCGAAACCGACAATTCCGGGACTACGAACAAGCCATCTTTTCGGCGCTTTTTCGAGTGGAGACGACCGTCTTCGCTCGAATTTTGTTTTCCGGGAGGCGAATCATGCAGAAAATCATCGTCGTCGACTACGGCAGCCAGTACAATCATTTGATCGCCAGACGGATCCGCGAACTCCATGTCAAGAGCGAGCTATGGGCGAATCGGGACGTCGCGAACCGGATCAAGAACGACCCCGACGTCGTCGGCGTCGTCCTCTCCGGCGGTCCGAACAGCGTTTATGAAAAAGACGCTCCTTCCGTGGATTTGTCCTTGTTCGAACTGGGCATTCCCATCCTCGGAATCTGTTATGGGATGCAGCTGATGGTGCACCTGCTCGGCGGCGTGATCCTCGCTTCGAAAGAACGCGAGTACGGCCGTCAAACGCTGCGCCTGGACAAACCAAGCGCTCCCCTGTTTCAAAACACGGCTTCCGAGTTTCCAGTGTTCATGTCCCACGGCGATCGGGTCGAGGTTTTGGGCGATTGGTTCGAAGCGGACGCTTCGAGTCAAAACTGCCCTTACGCCGCGATCCATCATCGCCTGCTTCCGCTTTACGCCATCCAGTTCCACCCCGAAGTCGTCCATACCCAGTTCGGCAACGTCATTCTTGCGAATTTCTTGGAACTCTGCGGTTGCCGACGCGACTGGAAGATGGAGTCGATTGTCCAGACTGAAGTGGACCGGATTCAAGCCGCCGTCGGCGAAACGGACCGGGTGCTGCTCGGACTGTCGGGCGGCGTCGATTCCTCCGTCGCGGCCTTGCTTCTGCACAAGGCGATCGGAACGCGCCTGACCTGCATGTTCATCGACCACGGATTGTTAAGAAGCGACGAAGTCGCCGAAGTCATGTCCGAACTCACCCGCCATTTCCGTCTGAACGTTGTCGTCGTCGATGCCTCGAATCGCTTTTTGGAAGCGTTGAAAGGCGTCGTCGATCCCGAACGAAAGCGCAAGCTCATCGGCGAACATTTCATCCGCGTCTTCGCCGAAGAAGCGGCCAAACTCGGGCATTTTCGATTTTTGGCACAAGGCACGCTCTACACCGACATCATCGAATCCGGCACCCAATCCGCACAAACCATCAAGAGCCATCACAACGTCGGCGGACTTCCCAAAGACATGCCGTTCGAACTTGTCGAACCGCTCAAAACGCTCTTCAAAGACGAAGTCCGTCGACTCGGCGAAGAACTCGGAATGCCCTCCCATCTTGTCTGGCGTCAACCCTTCCCCGGTCCCGGACTCGCGATCCGAATCATCGGCGAGGTGACGAAGGAACGGATCCGAATCGTCCAAGCCTCCGACAAGATCCTGCGCGACGAGTTCGCCAAAGCCGGACTTCACAAGACCGTCTGGCAGTACTTTACCGTCTTAACGAATTCGCGGACCGTCGGCGTCATGGGCGACGGCCGTACCTACGACGAAACGATCGCGATCCGTGCCGTGACCAGCGTCGACGGCATGACCGCGGATTGGGCGAGGGTGCCCTACGACGTTCTCGATGCCGTCAGCCGCCGCATCGTCAACGAAGTGAAGGGCGTCAACCGCATCGTCTACGACATCACGTCCAAGCCACCGGCCACGATCGAGTGGGAATAGGAGGAAATCATGAACGAACGCATTTTATCGGAAGGTCTCACCTTTGACGACGTTCTGCTCGTCCCCGCGTATTCCGAAGTCTTGCCCTCGCAGGTCGACGTAAAGTCGCGCCTTTCCAAACAAATCCGGCTCAACATCCCCCTGCTTTCGGCGGCGATGGACACCGTCACCGAAGCTGAACTCGCAATCGCCCTCGCTCGTCAGGGCGGAATCGGGGTGATCCACAAGAACATGTCGATCCAGGACCAAGCCAAACAGGTCCGCCGCGTCAAACTGAGCGAAAACGGGATGATCACCGAACCGATCACCCTCTCGAAGGAACAGACCCTCCGCGACGCCGCGGACCTGATGAAACTCTACCGCATTTCCGGGCTTCCGGTCATCGAGAAGGACGGTCGATTGATCGGCATTCTCACCAACCGCGACATGAAATACCGCGAAGACCTGAGTCTCAAGGTCGAGGCGGCGATGACTAAAGACGGTCTCGTCGTCGCACCGATCGGCACGACGCTCGAGGAAGCCAAGCACATCCTGTTCGAACATCGCATCGAGAAACTGCCGATCGTCGACGAACACGGCATTCTGCGCGGTCTCATCACCGTCAAGGACATCGACAAAGCCAAGGACTATCCGAATGCCGCCAAGGATTCGAAGGGTCGTCTCGTCTGCGGCGCGGCCGTCGGCGTCGACGCTTCGTATTTCGAACGGGTCAAAGTCTTGGTCGAAGTCGGCTGCGACCTGATCGTCGTCGATTCGGCCCACGGCCATTCGAAGAACGTGCTCGCCGCGGTCAAAAACATCCGCGCGAACCATCCGAACTTGTCGATCGCCGCCGGCAACGTCGTGACCAAGGAAGCCGCCCAGGATTTGATCCTGGCGGGCGTCGATGCGATCAAGGTCGGCATCGGCCCGGGATCGATCTGCACGACGCGGGTCATCGCCGGCGTCGGAATGCCGCAGATCACCGCCATCCAGGAAGTCAAAAGCGCCGTCATCGGCACCGACGTCACGGTCATCGCCGACGGTGGAATCAAATATTCGGGCGACATTGCGAAAGCGATCGCGGCCGGCGCCGACACGGTCATGCTCGGCAGCCTGTTCGCCGGCAGCGAGGAGTCCCCGGGCGACGAGATCATCTTCAACGGCCGTCGCTACAAATCCTATCAGGGCATGGGCAGCCTCGCCGCGATGAAGCGGGGCTCGGGCGACCGCTACTTCCAAGATTCCAACCAGGAAGCCAAGAAGCTCGTTCCCGAAGGCATCGAAGCCCGCGTTCCCTTCAAGGGCAAACTCGAAGACGTCGTCTACCAGCTGATCGGCGGACTCCGTTCCGGCATGGGGTATTGCGGAACGAAAAACATCGAAGAACTCCAAACGCAAAGCCGCTTCGTCCGGATCACCAACGCCGGGTTGATCGAAAGCCATCCGCACGACGTGGAACTAACCGCGACCGCGCCGAACTATCAACGATGAAAAGCAAAAGGGCCCGTCAAGAGCCCTTTTCTTCTACCCTTTGTAATACGCTTCGATGCAAGCGAGCAGATATTCGCTCGCCTTGGGAGCAGCCGCGTCGTAATACGCCCGGAACCGCTCGTCTTCGACGTACATCCGGGCAAGCCCCAGATGCGCGTCTTGTTCGACATCAGGCCAAAAGTACGAAAGCCAACGCCGATGCATTTCGCCAAGACGGCGCCCGGCTTCGGAAGCGGCGTCGACCCCACCGGTTTGAAGCTTGAGCGCATCCAGAATCGCTTGTGCGAGTTCGGTTTGCGATTTCATCTCGCTTTCGGACAGATTCATCAGCCGCCGATTGGATTCATCGACGGCGGCGGTGCCGTATTTGGCTCGCGTTTCCTTGCCGTATTTGGCCTCGTTGTCCTCGACCATCTTCTTTTTGAAGCCGTGAAACAGATCCTTGTCTTTCATATGACTGCCTTCCTCCAAGGTCCGCGCGACGGTTTCGATCATCCGATCGAGGTCGTCGCGTTTGGTTTTGAGGCGCTCCAAATGCGTTTTGATCTGGTCTTTGCGACGGGTCTCGTTCTCGTTTAAGAGCGTGCCGATCGTTTCGAGCGTCAAACCGAGTTCCCGGTAAAACAGGATCGTCTGAAGCCGCTCGAGTTCGGCGCGTTCGTAGAACCGAACGTTCCCGGTGCCTCGGGCCGTGGGCGAAAGCAAGCCGATCTGGTCGTAGTGGCGGAGCGTCCTTGTCGTCACGCCCGACAGTGCAGCCAATTGATCGATGGAATACCGCATGAAGATCACCTCGCATCCATGATACGCATTGACGCAACGTCAATGTCAAGATGCTTTTTCAAGAATGTGGCGCAAAGTGCGCGAAAGTTCCTCCGGCATCGGCAAAAGCATCAGTTCATCCATCCGATCGCGATCGATCGGATGGGTTCGGAAATGCGCGACCAAGGTTTGCACGCGTTTGTCGCGGCCGATCGCGAGATAGAGAAAGAGCCAGTCTTCCAAAAGCATGCACGGAATCGGCGTTTGATTCATGTCGATCCAGGCGGCACACAACGCGGCGGACGGGTAACTCGCGAGTCCGCATTCCGTGCGGACGGCGAAGTCGGCCATCAGGTCGGCATGGATGCCTTCGACGAGATACCTCGAATAATGCTTGGTTTCGTACTCGGGTTTGATCGGTGCGTCGATTTGTTCGCCAATCGAACAAAGAATCTCCCGAGCTTTCTCCTTGTCTTCGATGCGCACGAAAAGATCGAGGTCGTGCGCGGTCGTTTCCAAGCCGCGCAGGCAAAGCATCTCCGAACCGCCGAGCGCGTAGAAAACGCCGGCCTTGGCAAACGCTTGGTTGATTTTTCGAAGCGATGTCCGCCAGGAACTCATCGTTGAAGACTTTCCGCGTATTCCTTGAACAACATCATCCCCGCAAGCGTCTTCTGCTCGAACGCCGAAAGCGGAAGCGAAAACGACTCGACCCCACGGAACTCCACGTGCATCGTCCACTTCGTCTTGTTTCCTTCCGGCGTGAAGACAGACAGGCAGCGGTTCCATACCGGGCCCATTTCGTAGACGGCGTCGTGGCGGTCGGGAATCTTCCATTCGAGAACCGTTTCCTTCATCCGCTGAACGGAACCGTTCTGTTCAAAGACAAGATACGCGCTCTTGTCCGAACCCGGAACCGCTTCGATGCGGGCAAGACCTTTCTCCCACTTCGTCATCTGCGCATGGTCGCCGTACAAGGCGCACACCAAGGGATGAGGAGCGTTCAAAACGAGGGTGATCGCATATTCCATGGGAATCCTCCTGCCTCTCTTAGATTTCCGCCAATTTGGCGAAAGCCTCGTCGAAGAAGTCCGACGGTTCTTGTCCGTTGATGTCGAGAATTTCGATGTCGCTCCAGCATTCGTAGATGCTTCTGCCCGCGATCATCGCGGCAGAGATCGCCTGTCCGACCGTGTCGAACATGTTGTTTTCAGGGAAAACGGACTCCGGTCCGAACCAATAAATCGGACCTGTCTTGCGCGGTTTCGTTTTCGATTTCCAATTCGGCGGGAAGCGCCCGATTTGGCAATCTTCGAAGCCGTCGAGGCCCTTGACGCAAAAGCGGATCGTCGGGTAGGTCGCAATCAACGCGGTCATGAAGAAATCGAAGTCGAGACCGTTTCGCGAGCGATGGGAAAAGTGATCTTGTTTGAGTTCGGTCACGAACTGATGGATGCGGGAATCCTCGATGTCGAAATCAAAGGTCAGCGACTGGGCGCCTTCGGAGGTATCGTCGTAGATGATTCCGCCAAGCGTGCCGTCCAGATCGATGATCGATCCGTACTGACGGTCCTGAAGTTCCGGCACGAGATCGATTTCGTCGCGGACATACAACCCCAGGTGGAAGACAAACAGGACGAAATCGACATAATTGACGAGCATCCGCGAGTCGCCGGCGTAGGAGCCGCTTTTGACGAACACGTCGATCACGGCGTTTTCGTCCTCGACGGTACGGTCGACTTGGACGATTTCAAAGGCGACATGATCCCCTTGGGGGTCGCCGAGGATATATTTCATTCGTTTCTCCTTTCGGATCATCCCGATCTATGAACGGGACGAAATCGTCTCCATTATACCGCAAAATGCTGTGAATTCTTTCGTCAATATCGATTTGAAAAACAAAAATCCCCGTTGAGAACGGGGACTCTTAGGTTGTTTCACGATGTCAGTTTGAACTCTTCTTCAATTCTTCAAGTTTTTGTTTCTTCCGCTTACGGACCCGGATGAAAATCAAAGCCCCGGGAATTCCGAAGACGATCGCGAAGGGGAACAACGCCGCAAGGGCGATGAAAAGTCCGTCAAAGAACGCGACGACCGCTTCCCAACCGCCGACAAAGGTCGACCACATCCGGTTGAAGAACGGGGACTTCGTGATCAGCGTGTCGCCGTAGAAACGGATGTGGACCTCGCTGTATTCGACCAGGCTGTCGAACTGATTCAAAGAACCTTGAAGCTGCGCAAGGTCGATCTCGATTTCGGAGATTTCGCGGTTGATGACGATCATGTCGGAGAGGCTTGCGGTTTCGTACAGTTCCATTAGACGGGCCAATTGCGTTTCCAGCGCTAGAACCCGGTTGGTCATGTCCTGGTACTGCACGGAGATGTCGGTGCCGACTTTCGAAAACGTCATCAGTTCGTATTCTTCGGAGAGCGCTTGGAGAAACAAGTCCAAACGGTCTGTCCGGACGCGAACGTCGAACAGGTAGACGGACGTCTGCCTTGTTTCCCGGTCGTACCACTCGTCGGTTTCCAAAATGGAAGCCAAAAATGCGGCCGCTTCTTCCAAATCGTCGACATCGTATTCGGCGTCGACTTCGTAGATGATCTTCCGCACCGGCGGCAGATCGTTGTCCAAAGGAATCAGGTCGCCGTTCTCCGCATCGTTGTTCGCAGTCGTCGTGTAGTTTCCTTCGTGAAGCGTCGTCATTGAGCACCCGGCCACGCCTAGCATCATCATTCCCAGCAACAAAGCCATCCAGAATCGTTTCATCGAAGTTCCCCGCTTTCCACGAACCGATTTCGCCGATCCGTGATTTCTTGTCTCTATTTTATCGCTTTTTTGTGACAAAGTCATGTCAAAATCGAAAAACAAAAGCGGATCATCCGCAGATGTCCGCTTGATTGACGAATGGTGGAGCTGACGAGGATCGAACTCGCGACCTCTAGCATGCCATGCTAGCGCTCTCCCAGCTGAGCTACAGCCCCACAAGAGCCAATGACTATTTTACACGATTCCTTGGCATCTGACAAGGAAAAAGTGTCAAAAAAGCATGCAAAAAAGGGACGATCGCTCGTCCCTTTTGGAATTGTCTACAATCCGCACTTGAGCTGCGCGTTGCAGTTCGTGCAGGTGTGGCATCCGCCCAAGTCCTCGACCGTGCCTTCGAGGCAGATCGGGCAGATCTCGCCGATCTCGACGCCGATGTTGCGTCCGGCTTTGGTGCGGAGATGGATCTGGCTTTCGTTATCCTGGGCGATCTTGACCTTTTCAAGGTTGATGCCCATATCGACCAAGTCGAGCTGGACGGGCGAAGGTTCGTCCTTCTTGAGGGTGAGCACCTGGGTGTCGCGCGAGCCGTCCACGTAGACGGTGCCGCCTTTGGCGCCGTGCTTGTAAAGATACATGTAGAGTTCTTCGACCTGTTCGACGGAATAACCTTTGGGAGCGTTGACCGTCTTCGAGATCGAGGAGTCGACCCAGCGTTGGATGATGCACTGCACGTCCGCGTGTTCCTGGGCGGTGAGATCCATCGCCGCGATGAAGATGTCGGGCAGATCCTTCCCGCGGTATTCGGGATGCTTGGAGAGGTAGGTCTCGACGATCGGGGCGTCGACTTCCATGTATTTGCCCAAGCGTCCGCTGCGGAAATACTTGAACGCGAAGTACGGTTCGAGCCCGGTCGACACGCCGACCATCGTGCCCGTCGAGCCCGTCGGGGCGATCGTGAGCAGATGGCTGTTGCGGATGCCGTATTTGAGGACGCCGTCGCGGATCGCTTGGGGCATCTTCTTCATATAGCCGAATTCGATGAACTTCTGACGCGACCCGTATTGTTCGAGGAACGGGAACGAGCCTTTTTCGCGGGCCAGATCGATCGAAGTCTGATACGCGTTGACCGCGATAAAGCCCATCAGCTTGTCGATGAACTGGTTGCCCTGCTTCGAGCCGTAGCGGATGTCGCAATAGATCATCAGGTCGTGAAGGCCCATGATGCCAAGACCCACGCGGCGTTCGCCCAAGGCCTGGCGTTCGTTCTCGTCGAGGAAGTAGGTCGTGCGGTCGATGACGTTGTCCTGCATCCGGACGCTGGCGCGGATCGTTTTCTCGAGTTTCGCCCAGTCGACATCGCCGGCAGCCTCGTCGACCATGTTGGCGAGGTTGATCGCCGCGAGGTTGCACACCGAATACGGTGCGAGCGGCTGTTCGCCGCACGGATTCGTGCAGACGACCTTCTGACCGTAGCCTTTGGCGTTGGTCATGTCGTTGGCGTTGTCGATGAAGAAGATGCCGGGCTCCGCGGAGTAGGTGGCGCAGATGTTGATCAGATTCCACAGTTCGCGGGCCTGGATCTTCTTGTAGGTACGGACCCGATAGCCCATCTTCTCCCATTCGCGGACGTCGCCGACGACGTTCCATTTCTCGTCGTAGGCGGCTTTTTCGCCGCGGGAGTAATTGTCGATGTCGGGAAAGCGGAGTTCGTAGACGCCGTTTCGTTCCACGGCATCCATGAATTCCTTCGTCAGAGTGACGGAGATGTTCGCGCCGTTGAAGAATTCCGGGTTGCGGACTTCATAGCGGCCTTTGTGGAGGAGGAGTTCCTGAACCTTGGCGTAGACCGACGGCTTCAGGGTGCCGGGATTCTTCTCTTCGAGCGAACGGAGAATCTCGTTCATTTCGATCTCCTCGGCGGACAGGGGAATGAATTTGAGCTTGGCTTTGGCTTCGCGGATGATGTCCTCGTCCTTGATGTTCTCAATCAGGAATTGGAGGATGCGCGGGTTCTGCATCTTGGAGATGATGAATTCGATGATGTCGGGGTGCCAGTCGGCCATCATGATCATCTGCGCGCCTCTGCGGGATCCGCCCTGTTCGACCAAATTGGTGAGTTGGGAAAGATCCTGAAGCCAGCTGACGGCGCCGGAGGATTTGCCGGAGACGCCTTTGGCAAGCGAGTTTTTCGGGCGCAGGGTGGAGCCGTTCGTGCCGACGCCGCCGCCGCGGGACATGATCTCCATGACCTTTTGGCGGTGTTCGGAGATCCCGACGCGGGAGTCGTGGACGAACGGCATGACGAAACAGTTGAAATACGTGACGGCGCTTTGGCTGCCGGCGCCGAACAGGACGCGGCCGGCCGGAACCAAATTCATCTGGGCGATCTCATAATAGAAATCCTTGACCTT
>Ga0116204_1002122_pt1 | contig 10815 bp, 7 predicted proteins | sample LakKivwa52mmetaG_FD_94481 | JGI IMG/M metagenome (GOLD analysis project Ga0116204, IMG submission 94481) | Anoxic lake water microbial communities from Lake Kivu, Rwanda to study Microbial Dark Matter (Phase II) - Lake Kivu water 52m metaG | ecosystem: Environmental > Aquatic > Freshwater > Lake ... | reverse complement strand
GTTTTGAATGGTAAACCCTTGGACTTGTTACAAGGGAATAGCACATCCTACCCTTGCAAACATTGAGATTTTCCCTTGTTCAGCAAGCCCTAAATAGGGTCTGCTGAACAACTTAAGTTTTAGCAGAAGACCCTATTTTTTTATCACGAATAGGAGGGGCGGATCTGCGTCCCCCCTCCTATTTGCTCGTTTGCTAGTGCCTTCACTTACGATCAGGCACAAAACCCGTAAAGAGATTCTATTCCCAAATGAGTTCTAAAAAAATCAGGCAGCACACTTACCCGCCAATTTTTCATAGTCTTCTATACTGCCTCCGTCAAGACAGCACTCTACAATACTCTTCCCTAATGCACTTAAACCACTTTTTAAATAAGTCTCGAGTGATGTTTTGAAAAAGTTTTCAATTATTTGCGCACCTAAGGCATATCCCTCATCACCCACCTCAGGCTGTTCATGGACCTGTAACAGATAGCCCGGAAGCGAAGAGCCCTCAATTTGCATGGTTTTAAGAGTATAACCCAACAAGGAACAACGCGCCTTTTCGAGGTGTGCATCCTTGAAGGGGGCCATACCACGGCGTGCTAGGTATTCGCGAGCTACCCACTGGGGCATAAACCCAACCTTCCAGGCACCTACATATTGATTGGGAGTCAAAGAAAATCGGGTGTGTGGCGCAACCAATATATGTTGAAGTATTCTATCTGCCTGTTCGGCATTATTAGATGGTGAAAAGGGGCCAAAAGATCCAACGCCTTCACTCACCAACCCTTCACCACGAAATCCAAACGCACTGACACCACGGCAAGGAGAAAGAATACGCCAAAGCCATGCCAAAGCAGGAGGCAGCAAGTGTAAAAAACCCAAGACCCCGTAGGTGGGTAGAGTTGAGGTGCATAAAGGGGTCTGTAAACCAAAATTACGCAAATGCACCTCACAGGAAGAATCATGACGGCTATTGACTATATCACGAGGTAAAATAACTCGAGGATTATCACAGATTTTACCCTGCTCATCTCTAATGTGTTCCCAAATCAGGCAGGTAGCCTGCTCGCGTCCCCGTAAATTGTAAAACAAGAGTGGTTTTTGTGGATGTATAGTTGTTTTTTCAAGCAAGGGATCACTCCCATACTCTGTAATATGATCAAGTCGAATAAACCAGGATTTTTCTGCATCGGCAACTGTAGTGCGTGTTTGGCCCGATTCGGGAATAAGGGGGCTTACAGCCATGTCATCAGCCAGGGGATGCAGCACACAACCGCGAGGTAAAGGCAAGTAACGGCGTTCGAGGGTGAGCGCATTTTCACCTAACAACAAGCGACCATCTTCTGTGCGCTGGGGATACTCGAGCATTTCGCTTTTACCAGAACCGCCTGGCCCTTCATGCATAAGCGTTGTCACGCTGTCATAGGGAGTTTCTACCTGCACAACAGACCCACGCAAAAGTAGGGTATCTCGGTTTTCCGGTGCGCTGGTGAGTGGCCCATACATTCCGTTTTTAGAGCTTAAACCTGGATAGAGGTGATAGGCAAAAATTTCATAGAGTTCGGGGAGCCGATGATGAACAACCATCTGTTGGCCAGAAAAGTGTGTATGTCTGAATGGGGGGGCGAGATAAAGAACTGTTGCCACTCGTTTTCCTGTTTTTTGCAGCTCCTCAAGAGTAAGCAGACCTTGAAGATCTGCCATACTGGCCGAGAAAAAAGCACAGGAAGCAGGGGCTATAAGAAGAGTAGTAAGCGAAGTTGGTTTAAAAAAGCCTCCGAGTGGATGCAAAGAGAGGTTGATCTCTTGATTGAATAACCATTCAAGAGTTTCAGAGCGAAGCAGATCAAAGGATGTACCTGTTTTTTCTTCAAATCGGGGTTGGTTGGTGGGAAGTCTATCACCCACCAACAGTCCCCGGGAATCGCGCTTACGCATGTTAGGGTCGAGAAAATTGATGGAGTACCCATTTGTACAACGAACCAGCGTCACTTCGGGATAAGTCTGCGCCTCTGATCTGCCTTGTTTGCACCCTTCAAGGGAAACTGTACCCGAATCAGTATGTGGGGGTAGAACTTTTCCAATCAAATCTTCCCGGGTCCTGGCCCAATAGACACGCGGATGTTTCTGGAGCCAGCCAGACAAGGCCGGTGGCAAAGTTAAATAATTAAACATTTGATCAATTGTATACTTATTCACTTGTTATTCCTTAGTCCTCCTGGCCAGCGGCCTTCAACCACTTAAGCAGGTAAATGGCCCCGAATTTTTGGCCCTAAAAAGTTAGCCAAAGGCAAGGGCAGTTTGGCCCATACCTCAGCGACTCTGGAAAGTTTACCCTGGCCCAGATGTTCCACTTGCAAAGGTAGCTTGCCCAAACCATTAAAGGGGTACCAGGGCAAGGGGAATTCTTGGGCTAGCCACTGCTTTTTAAATTTATAGGTACCTTCATCTTGGGTGCTGCGGCCAAAGTCAATTTGCTTGCACTTGCTTTCAAAAGCATAACAGAGGGCAGACCAGTAAAGGGCATTATTGGGACACAAGTGCCGGTATTCGCGAAGTGTTGATGCCCAGGGCAAAACCAGCTCATTACCCCAATGAAGTCGCACCAATCCTCCAATCACCTCACCCTTATAAAGGGCCAGGCCCAGATGCATTTCGGGAAATACATCAAATACTGCTTTAAAGAATTTAAGGCCATGTACGGGGGAACCTAAATCTCTCATATTTTTTGCAAATACCGGGTAAAAGCTCTGCAGATTCTCTTGGGCTCCCCACTTTACTTCAACGCCTTCTTTTTGGGCCTTGCGCACCTGATTACGCACTTTGGCATCAAAAGAACTCCAGAGCGCCTCTTGAGTTGTACCCGATATATCTAAAAGCATTGAACGCTTAGTATTTAAGGGTGCTGAAAGGTGCTGCAAGGGCATGCGGTTGCGCAATTCAAAGGGTCTACCCTTCAAAAAGCCGGCTAATTCGGTTATAAAAGATGATTCAAACTGCTCCTGACTGACCAAGATGCCACCAAAATCCATATAGGGCATACCCACCCAAATTTTACCACCCGGCCTTAAAAAGCTAACCAGGGCACCAATACCTTCAACCTGTTGGTTATGTGTATAGAGGAGATGATGTACCTTTCTACCATAGCCCTGCAACAAGGCCTGCGCCCACCTACGATCAAGCCCATAATTTTTTCCGGGATGCGCCTGATGAAAGGCGTCATAGGCTTCCTGGTTAGATGGAGTAACGAGATTAATCATGAACACCTAAAAAAGATTGAATTTTTTCAACTATACGAAGGGAGGCCTGTCCATCCCAACCTCTTATGGAATTCCCTGATTTCCAGTTACCCTCTAGAATTTTTTTTGAGGCATTGATAATTTTTTGAGGCTCAATACCCACAACCTCGTTAGTACCCTCACTTACAGTAACTGGCCGCTCGGTATTTTCACGCAAAGTAAGACAGGGAATCCGGAGATACGAACTTTCTTCTTGCAAGCCACCAGAATCAGTCAAAAGCATTTTGGCGTGTACTTGTAAACTTAGCATTTCTGTATAGGGTAGAGGTCCAACAGTAAGAATTCTACCTGGCTCTGGGGTGGAGGTGATTTGAGTAAACATTGTATTGAGGCCCATTTGGGAAATTTTTTGGGCTGTCCGCGGGTGCATAGAAAATAATACAGGTAGACTTTCTGAGATATGTTGTATGGCCTTGAGTAGTCCTCTTAAAACCTCTGGTTGATCCACATTGGAGGGCCGGTGAAGGGTGAGCAAAGCATAGCCTTGTTTAGGTAAGTTATACTTGCGGCAGGCCTCCTGCGAACGGGCAAAAGGCAAATGGCGGACTAGGGTATCAATCATCACATTTCCAGCATAACAAATGCGCTCAACGGGAACTCCCTCACGCAGCAGATTGCTCTCGCCCTCTGGCTCTGTTACAAAAAAAAGATCACTAATTGAATCTGTTACCTTGCGATTAATTTCTTCGGGCATGGATTCATCTCCAGACCGTAAACCTGCCTCAACATGGCCACAGGGTATACACATTTTTTTTGCAACCAAGGTGGCGGCCAAAGTACTGTTTACATCTCCTACGACAAGAACCAGATCAGGCCTGTCTGCCAGACAAATCTCTTCAAAGGCCATCATGATTTTGGCTGTTTGCACCGCATGGGATCCTGATCCCACTCCTAAATGGTAACGAGGAGCGGGTAGCGCAAGCTCCTCAAAAAACTGATCTGACATTTCCTTGTCGTAGTGCTGACCTGTATGTATAAGGGTAGGATCAGCAAAGTTTTTCTTGTGGAGCTGATGAAGGATAGGTGCAACCTTCATAAAGTTTGGGCGCGCACCGCAAATCAAAAAAATTTTTTTACTGTACATAATGGAAAGATCAGCCTACATGCGGTCTATTAAGAGATAGGTATTAACAACCGTTCCGATACTGGTAGCAATCGTTGCAATGAGGGTAAAAGAGTCGCGGAAATAATACCAGAAACCCTGCCCGGGTGTAGGCAAAATGATGATGTCCCCAGACTGCATGCCAGCATCTACTATAGAGGTGCCTTTAGAATAGGCATCAAGCACATCAATAGTCAGTCTATCATTCCCGCGTAACACATACATCTTTTTAATATTTTTTTCGTTGATGGGGCCTTGGGATCTGTAAAGGGCATCCCAAAGGGCTATATCGGGATTTGTATAGTACATTCCTGGTTTTTTCCAGTTGCCTAGATAAGTCATGCGGATGACGGGCCTAGTGGTAACATGAGTATCTTTCATGTAGGCAGCCCCTTTTTCAGAAATAATGCGTGCAAAACTTTCGGGAGTGTGATTGAGAATATACAACTTCCCCAAAATGGGGATCTCTACAAAACCCTCTTTATCAATAAAAAAAGCACCGTTTAGTAGACTGTTCGAATCTGCAGTCACATGAACAAATACAAGTTCCCCAGCCACAAAATGTTCATTTTTGGGGCTTTTGGAATCTTGAACAGTACTGTTGAGGGAGGCTGTACTCTGATCCGCTTGTGAGCCTTGCAAGGATTCGGAATAGCCCGGCCTTGCTCCGACTAACCCAAACCACACAAGGAGGAGGAGCAGGGATGAAAGACTTATGGACTTACAAGCCTCAGAGGACTGAGAGAGGGGATGGTGATTTTTTTTCATTTATGGAAAATAACTATCTTGATCGGTGCTGCAAACAATCCTGTCCATTTCTTCTGAAAGTTATTGCTTTATGGAACATTCTGGCATTAAAACTGTTTCCTCAGTGCCCCAAAAAACCTATGGCCAGCTCTTTTGGGCAATGGCCCTCCCCTATTTTTTGTATTCCTTTTGGCCCTCTAACGCAACCCAGCCGGGTATCTTTCAAGCAAGTAAGGCCCTCACCCTTGTGGTGCTGGTAATTTTTCTTGCAAGAAAGCTTAAGTTTCCACCCATTAAAGGTTCAGACCTTTATTTTTCCCTCCTTGGCCTGCCCCTAGCTCTTGTGGCTTGGTGTTTGCCTTTGGTTTTGGGCCACCACTTAGAATGGATCACTCCAATTTCCAACGAAAACAAGGCCCTAGCCGAAAGTACCTGGGGTCTTTATCATTACGCGCGCGCCTTTAATTCTATTTTTCTGGCCTCCTGGGCCGAAGAAATCTTTCACCGTTTGTGGTTTCAACCTTTTTTATCCATTCTAGCCCTGTATACTTGGCGGGAATGGCTTAATAAATTGTCGTTTCGTTGGGACAACCTAGCCGATGCTTCCTGGGTAGCCACCCCCATTTTCTATAAAAACCCCGGGTTCTGGGTAAGTGCCCTCTTTTTTGTAACCGCCCATCAAGTACACGAATACATCAGTGCCCTTTTATATTTTGCTGTAACTCAATGGTTTTTTGAAAAGTCAAAGAGCTTTTACACAGCGCTATTTATCCACATACTGGCCAATGCCACTCTTACCCTATTTGTATATATGGGGCAAACACACTGGTGGTTTTAAAAAGTTTTTAAAACCACTCCCTTTTTTACACTACCTTAACCGCGAATTTTTGATTCAACTTCTATTTCAATTCCATATTTTTTCATCATATCATAAAAAGTTGGCCGTGATATACCCGCCTCGCGGGCTGCGGAACTTACATTGCCTTTGGCCACCTTTAAAGCATTAAGAATGAATTTCTTTTCAAACATGGACCGAGCATCCTTAAAACTCAGAATTGAGAAAGAGGTTTCCGATAATCGTAGGTCATCAGGTTCTATGGTTTGGCTTTGACACACAATTGAAGCTCTATTCAATTTATTTTCAAGCTCCCTAACATTACCTGGCCAGGAATAATTGAGAATATGGATTTCGGTGCGTGGACTGATGCGCAATTTAGGCAGATCAAATTTAGCTCGGTTGTTTTCAACAATACGATTGGCAATAAGAAGAGCATCCTCACCTCTTTCACGCAAAGGGGGGAGATGAATTTCAAACTCGCTTAAACGGTAATAGAGATCAGTACGAAGAACATCGTTACCCTCTTCCGATAAATTGTTCTTATTTGTAGCTGCGACTACCCTCACATTTAGGGAGCGAAACTTGACATCACCCACGCGCTGCAGTTTTTGGTCTTCCAGAAATCGCAACAGCTTGACTTGGAGGGGTCGAGGCATGTCTCCAATTTCATCCAGGAAAAGTGTACCTCCATTAGCCGCTTCAATCAGTCCTGTTTTATCACTGTTGGCGCCTGTAAAGGCACCCTTCACATAACCAAACAATTCCGATTCAAGCAGATTTTCAGGTATAGCACCGCAATTTATCGGTATAAAAGGCTTGTCACGGCGGCCGCTATGAAAATGCACCGCACGCGCACACAACTCTTTTCCCGTTCCGCTTTCACCTGTAATTAAGACACTCACATCCGTGCGGGCCAGTCGGCGGATATGCTCAAAAATAGTTTTCATGGCGGAACTTTTACCGAGCATGGTAAATTCTGTTTCTGAAACCAACCTATCGTTTACATCTGGTTCTTTACTCACCTCAAACCCACGCAGGCGAAGGGCCCTTCGCAATAAAACCTTTAAATCATCTATCTCTACAGGTTTTTGCAAGAAATCGAAAGCACCACGCTCAACCGCGCGTGGTCCTAAGGTGGTACTAGTATTGCTGGTTATGACTATAATCTTGGCACTGCGATCTAGGGTAATAATTTGATCAATAATTTCGAGCCCGCGTTCGGGTTGATTCTCTAAGCCCATATCCAAACATACCATCTTTGGAGAATTATCAGTATAGACCGCTAGGGCCATCTCCAGGGTATCAGCTTCAAATATTTGATACTCATCATTGAGCGCCCATTTCATTTGTTCACGCAAACCTGCGTTATCTTCAACTAGCAATAATCCTGGTAGTGTTGTCATAAGTTTCCCTGACTTAAAAGAATACAAAATTGCGTTCCAGCTTGGGGTTGGCTAAAACAAAGTAGGCGGCCCTGCATTTGTTCTATCAGAGTTTTACACTGGTAGAGACCAATACCTACACCTTTTTCCTTAGTGGTATTAAAGGGTTTAAAGAGTCTGGAGAGCATGAATTCTTGATTCATACCCGGCCCCTTATCCCAAAGAATGAGCGCACTGTGATAGAGATCGAAAAAATTCCTATTCCCTCCAAATTGACGGACATGTATATCAGTCAATTTGCTTATGGGCAAAACTTGAATACCCAACTCTCCGCCCTTGGGCATAGCTTCCTGGGCATTCTTGATTAAGTTGCGTAGAACAAAAAACAAGGATTCTGCATCACCAAAAACTTTCTCGATCTGCACATCACTTTTCCACTTCCATAGACTTCCTTCAGAATTAAGTGCACTATTCTCTTCAACCCGACTAATTAGAGGTTTTATTTGAATATCCTTATATATAGATACTGTAGTGCGCGGTGCTACAGATAGTCTACCCATCAGACTTTCAAGTTGATCAGCACAATTGCGGACGGACCGTATCATAGACTCCTGAAAGGCTGGATTCGAAATATTCTTTTCGGCATTACGGACCAGCAACGACAAGGTCGCCACCTGGTTTTTTATGTCGTGGATAATAAAGGAAACTATATGATGAAAAGATTCAAATTGTTTTTGGTAAATTCTTTCCCGCTGAACCCTATTTTGAAAAAGGACTGACCCTATTGTTTGGGCAAAGGCTTCTATTAAGGCCAGATCTTCATCGCTCAAGGGATACTTGCGCTTTCCGGTAAGCACAAGCAGCCCCATATTCTCTCCATGAGCCGGAAGAGCGAAAATTGCATTAGCCCTCATTTTTAAAAAGGGGTTAAGTTGAAAGGTGGTAGTTTTGGGTTGAGTATATAGATCAGAAAACCTGTGGCCTTTTGCGCCCTCTAGTGGACTATGAGTGGAAGAATCATTTTGCGCCCCACTGGATAGGTTCTGATTCTGGCTAGCTGTTGCAGTTTTATCTAAGACTGGAGGCTGAGTGTGGAGAGTTTCTGGTTCCCCCTGCGCTCTATACATCTGCGCAACACCTGATTCAGACGCGGCCTGTTCGCTCTTTTCAGGATTTTGGAAGTTTGGATTGTTTATCGTCCCGGCCTGGTTATTTGACCCTGCACTACTTTGGGCCGGATAATCAGGCTGCATGGGCAGAGAAACCGGGTTTAAGAAAAAATCTACATAAGTCCTGGTTTTACAGACGATTTTAATTTCTGGATTTTCCCCGGAAAGAATTTCGGGGAATTCTTGTTCTTCTTCTTTATTAGGCCTTAAGTGGTAATTTCCATCTTGATCAGAGTGTAAATAAATAACAGCATCCTCAAAGGAGAGGGTGTACTTCATATTCTCAACTAAATCAGTAAGAGCATCTTCAAGTTCTTCTCCGGCAAGAAAGGTTTTATGGAGTCTAAAAAACTGATTGTAGTAATCATACTTTTGTGTATACAAATGCCGGCTGAGGTACTGCGTAAGCCTGCGCCGGGTTGTCCCCGAGCCTATAACCACCAAGGCCCCAAAACATAAGCTAAATCCCAGCAAAAAGGCCTCAAAAAATCTAAATGAAAAACCCAGTGCTTGTACAACAATAATAGTTGCCGATACTGCCATAAAGACACTGCCGGTAAGCAGAAGGGTGATTGAATTAGTGACGGTTTCTCGGGGAATGCTGATTTTTTCTTTTCCAAGACGGTAGCGACTGAGCCCCATAAGCATGGCTGGATAGGCAATTAAAAGCACTACTGCCAGAGAATCAGAAAAATAGGAACCCAAAGATCCATACAAAAGCAACCGCCCCATGACAGGTAAAGGGGCAAGAGCAAGCGAAAAAAGGGCTAAATATACAAGTCTGGCTATTTTCCTTTGATAGCTTTGACTGTACCTATACATTCTTTCAAGTATATATAGAGTATATATACAATAAATCATAACCCCTAATGGATAGACCGATGGACCCATATACCAAGTCCAACCTTCACCCAACTGAAAAGGAATGAGACTGTTGGGCATGAGTACACCCCAAAGGGTAAAAACCGTCAGTAGAGGCAAAAGTCCATGCCTAAATATTTTCAAACTCCACTCATTCCACTGAGCGCCTAAATAAGAGGAAAGCTTTTTTGGCCTTGCAGTTTTAACAGAGTAGGCTGCTGCGGAAGAGCGGACTTCCTTTTCTTTGAAAATATTTAGAGCAAAAAGGGGCAAGTGACCTGCTGCCAAGGCAACTAGGATAAGAGCCATTTTCCAGATCCAGGCCTGATCAAATTCAATTTTAGTTTGCGAGGCCCATACCAAGGTCGCTGCTGCGGCCGGAAAGATTAGTGCCCCAGTTAGAGATATAATCTTTAAAAAAAGATTATACGCCCTGATTTGTAAGGTTAGAGCTAGGGGTAGATGCACTAAAAGGCCCAACACAAATACCCAAAGGGGACTTAATTGTGGGAGCAGGTTTAATTCCATGTTGGGGGAACCTTTTTTGGGGAGTACATAGGTTTATCGAGTCAATTCATCTTTTTTAAATTCCATATGTACTCCCGCTAAACCACCAGGATTCTATTTGCTTCACTCGCATAGGAGAAAAAAACAGATCATTTTAAAAACTTAACACCCTAATAATTGTAGTGTTTTTTAACTGTCTTGTTAATGCACTTTGCTTATACAAGCTATAAAATGCTTCCCCGCGGAGGAGGTGCTGGTTGTTTGAAAATTTTTTGTAGTTTTTTTGTCTTTCAGATGTGTTTTTTAATGTTGGCTTATAGCGTTTTTAAGTGGATTTCTACTCAAAATCGTTATTTAAAAACCATATATGAACATCGATCATTATCTCTTACAAAAATAGCGCTTGATTTACTAAATTCTTTCTATATAATAAAAGCGGAATCCCCCAAACCCTGCAGGATTTCGAAGGAAACCAAATGTCTATCACACAGGAAATTTCCACCCTCTCGCATCGTTCTCCCTCAGGTTCGGTTGTTTTCTTAAAACGCACCTTCGATATTGCAATAGGAGCCTTTGGAACTGGTGTTTTTGCAGCTTCCTATCCACTCATTTCCCTTGCCATTAAGCTAGAAAGCAAAGGCGATCCTCTATACAAACAAATCCGAGTCGGGGTAAATAAAAGGCTCGATGCACCCGACCCCCTTGCTCTCTCTTTACGCCGAGAAGATGTGGGTGGGCGTCCCTTTTACATTTATAAATACCGCACAATGCGTATTGACGCCGAAGCTCAAGGCCCACAACTTTGTGTTAAGGGGCGCGATCCCCGTGTCACTAAAGTGGGGCATTGGCTACGCCGCACACATCTCGATGAGCTCCCCCAGTTTTGGAATATTTTAAAAGGTGAAATGAGTTTTATTGGCCCCAGACC
>Ga0116204_1002119_pt1 | contig 10840 bp, 7 predicted proteins | sample LakKivwa52mmetaG_FD_94481 | JGI IMG/M metagenome (GOLD analysis project Ga0116204, IMG submission 94481) | Anoxic lake water microbial communities from Lake Kivu, Rwanda to study Microbial Dark Matter (Phase II) - Lake Kivu water 52m metaG | ecosystem: Environmental > Aquatic > Freshwater > Lake ... | reverse complement strand
ATGATGAACGGTTGGTTTGCATCAGTTTTAATGAAAAGATTAAATTTTGTGCTAATTGGTTGCAAAAAGCTCAATTCCAGCATTTTGATAAATTCATTCCTAATTTTGTCCAAGGGTTCAAAATCGTTTTTTACGCAATTTTTCAAATGCAGACCACTCGTTAAATTGAAGAGAACGTTTGCCTCCTCCGGTAGTTTTTCGGATTTTGTAAGATTGGGAATGCCGGCATGATCAAGGTTTTTATCAACGAAAGCAGCCACTTTTGATTGGAGGTCATCCGGCAGCGCAATTCCAGGTTTCAGCAAACTAAATAGTTCCCCGCAGGTATGATCCGGTTCACTTAACATTTTCTCATAACTGACGAACAATCGCCTGAAATCACGTGTGTAATACTCTGATCTGATCGCATGATCCATCCATAGCATCAGGCTTTTGCTATAAGAGAAACCATTTCGCCTGGCAAGCGATGATGCTACTGCGTCAGGATGGCGGACTGATAGGATATAAACAGGTTCGATACCCAGATGGCGGAATGCTTCGAAGTAAATTGGCAACAGGATGCAAATGCGCGGATCTTTGAGTAATATCTCCTGATTATCATCAAATTGCTCCAACAGGAGATGAGCAAGGGCGCCGGATTCATCATTATAATTGCTGGAATCGAACCAGTGAAAAGGAACCTGGTAGGTGGAGTGCCACCTGACACCAATCTGTTTTAAAAGTTTGTTGTTGAAAGCGAGAATACAGCTATTTTCATAGAAACCTTTGATGTTGTCGTCAGCCGGGGGCACAAGGTTTTTCCCCGGACTGAAACCAAAAAGACTGACCAGTCCGGCAATGGCTGAAGTACCACTCCGGTGCATTCCGAGGACTACAGCGGCTGTTTTCATTTTCTGCTCTCTAGAGGTTCGTATCTGATTACCCAGGGATGTCTCTCGATAATCTCTTGTCTACGGGCAAGGTAGTTCACTTCAGCTGCTTCCCTTAACATCGACTTGCCGTGCACCCTGTATCTGGCAGCAATCTCAGGAATTTGGATGCCATAAAATCCATGTTCGATAAACCGCAGCCACATATCATAATCTTCCCATCCGATGGACAGAAAGGTAGTGTCGTATCCCCCCGCTTTGTACCATGCTGCTTTGCTTATCATTGCCATCGCGTCAATATAATTGCCTTCAGCCAGCCGCTCCGGTATCCAGGGCTTTGATCCCAGCGTTTTCAAAAAATAATTGCCCTCGATCAGATTCCTGTCGTTGCCGAAAACCTCAAGAAGCGGATAAACCATTGCTGCTCCCGAGTTGCGGATTTTTTGCAAACATGACGACAGGCATCCGGGCATCAGGATATTGTCTGCGTCAAGCTGCATCACATACTGAGTGCTGATGTAGTCAAAAGCGGCATTTCGTGTGGCTCCAAGTTTTGAATTGATCCTGTTTTGCAGGAGCGCACAATGATTGAAACGTTGATGGTTTTTTTCCATCCATTGCATTGTCAAATTTAGTGAATTGTCGGTTGAACAATCATCCACCACTACCAGGTCAATATCATCGAGCGTCTGCAGCCTTACCGACTCAAGAGCTTCAATGATATAATTTTCGTAGTTATAAAGTGGAATGATGACACCCGCAACCGAAGGTCTGCCCGATTCCCATTTAATGATTTTCCTGTATTCAGGCATATCCGGTCTTTGGTGTGAAGGCTGAATTACTTCTGCAGCTATTCGTTGTTTCATCTCAAAGGCAAGCTTTCGTTCCCGTTGGAAATGTATTTCTGCGGAATCGGCAAGATTTATTAGCTGAAGGAACTCATACACCAGATTGTTTCGTTGTTCCGGACCAAAATCCCATAAAACGGAATTGTAAGCATTTAAACCGGTTTCCTCCCTGATATTCTGATTTTCGATCAGCAATTTAAGATTGTCAAACCACTCATTTTCAGTGGAAGCGAGAAATCCGTTAATCCCATGCTGGATTACTTTTCTGAATGGCTCAGTAGGTGAAGCAATTGTGGGTATCTTAAGCAGCGCAGCTTCAAAAAACTTCAACTCACTCTTTGCTTCGCAAAAGGCATTTATCTCAAGCGGTGTGATGTTGATGTCAAAACGAGAAATCTCAGCAGGCATCAATTCGATTGGTACCATAGATCTCAGTTCAATTTGCCTTGTGAATGGGACTAATTCACTGAATTCATTGATTAATAATGCCTCACCAAAAACTGTTAGCAAAACTTCAGGAAATTCATGAAGAATTTTTACCAGCGCTGGCACTGCCTGGTGAAAGTCTTTCTGGTGCGTGCGTGTGCCTCCGGCATATCCTATCCGGATTTTTCCATCGCTTCTGTTATTTTTTGTCAATAGTTTTTTTGCCGTTTGCATTATATCGGTCGAATAGCCATTGGGCAAAACAAAGGCAGGCTTACCCGCTTGTTCCAGAAGTGTTGCAATGTATTGTGTTGGGCAGGTCGTCAGATCTGAAGATTCGATCGCTCTTTTAATGTTAGTAAACATAGTCTTTACAGTTTGCTCGCCAATATTCATACTGCGCATTCCATCAATGATTTCCGGTGTTGCCAACTGAGGATCGAACATAAGATCGTCAATATCAAATACTACTTTAATCCCCTTTGAATGAGCAATTTGAATGCAATTCTGGAGATTTTCACTCATTTCCGTTCGCCAGATGATCAATAACCTGCATTTTTCAACGATTTCAGGATTGGCAAATATGCTTTCGGGTTTGAACCAGAAAACCTGAAATCCCAATTCCCGATAAGCCTCCACAAACCTTAAAACTCGGTAGGTATGTCCGGGTGTCATCCATTCGCCCGAAACAAAGATGATGCTTTTTCTGGCCCGGATTCTTACCCGAACCAAAAAGAAATGCCTTAGTCGGAAAATCAAACGCCTTAACCGGTGCCAGATCGGTTCAATACGGTTATCAACAAAGCGGGGAGTCAGCGTTTTTTTAAGCAACCACACAAGTGCAAACTTTACCTTGAAAAGGGCCAACTCGGTTTTGCTGTATTGGTTCATTGTATATTCATGTAGTAATCGATAACCTCATTTGGTTGACCAATGGCTGCTATTTTTCCTTTTCGGAGCAGGAGTACTTTGTTGCAGTTTTCTTTTACCGAATTCAGATCGTGCGAAACGAAGATGATCGTGCGGCCTTCGCGTCTGAGCCGGTTCAGCTCATTCAGGCACTTTTCCTTGAAATATTTATCACCCACAGCTAGCACTTCATCCATCAGGAGGATGTCCTTATTTACGAAAATCGCCACCGAAAAAGCTAATCTGACAAACATCCCACTGGAATAATTGCGCAGTTTCTGGTCAATGAATTTTTCCAGTTCCGAAAAGGCAATAATCTCCTCAAATCTTGCTTTGACCTCCTTACGCGAAAGCCCTAAAATGATCCCGTTCAGAAAAATATTATCCCTCCCCGAAAGGTCTGGTGAAAAACCAACACCCAATTCGAGAAAAGGGGAAATCTCGCCATGCTTGATTACTTCGCCTCTGTCCGGTGTGTAAATCCCTGCCAGAATTTTGAGAAGCGTGGATTTACCTGAGCCATTCCTGCCGATAATACCCAAAAAATCCCCTTTGTCCACCGTAAATGAGATCCCGTCAAGAACCTTGTAGGTTTCATATGTGTTCTGGCTGGTTAAGTAGAATATTTTCTGCTTAATTGTATACCTGTTATCATGAGGGATTTCAAATGATTTGCTGAGACTTTTGACTTCTATTGAAAGATCACAATGATTCATGTTTACATTTTTTCGACCAGAAACCTGGTATTTTTATTAAAGAACACTACTCCGGCAAATAGTCCAGCAAGCAGAATAGCAGTAAAAATGAGGTCATACGATATGTTAACCAGAGTTTGGTCGATAAGTACAATCCTTGAACGCTGAATGATAAAAGTCATCGGATTGAGGTTGACGATTGACCGGATATTCTCCGGGAGGATTTCTATGGGGAAAATGATCGGTGTAGCATAAAACAGGATCTGAAGTAAGAGCTCCCATACCTGGTCTAAATCGCGGAGCCTCGCATAAATGGATGAAGTGAAAAAAGAAAATACAACGGAAATGAGGTAAATCTGGAGCACATAGTAAAAAAACAGAAAAATGAAGATCGGTGATGGAACAATTTTGTAGTAAAATAGCAGGAAAAAGAACAGTATTATGAGATTGAAAAAGAAAACGACACCACTGTGCAAAACAGCTGCTACCACGATTTCCCATTTAGGCATGTAGACTTTTTTCAAAATATGTGACTTCACCACAAGGCTTGTCATGCCTTTCATGGTGGCGTCAGCAAATAATGACCAGAGTATGATCCCGGTAATCAGCTTGGCCGGATAATTGGGTGTGTGATTAAAATAGGTGGAGAAAACAAAATTCAGCACAAGAAAAACCCCAAGTGGTTTGAGGAAAACCCAAAAGATACCAAGAAAAGAGCCCTGGTAACGGAGCTTAATGTCTGTTTTAGCGAGTTCCCAAATGGTTTCTCTTTGATGTCTTGAAATTAATCTGAACATTTTTACTTGATTACATGGTCATATTAACTTTGTAAAGTCATAACCCACTAAGCGATTAGTAATTGATTTCATTTACAATAAAAATGAGCTAAAAAACTGATGCAAAAATATAAAAGTTGAACTTCCTTTTTCAGAAAAAATCATTTTCTTTGAAATCGGCTTTTTCCTGTATTTCATTAACAAGTACTTTTGCAGATAAGAAAATCACCATGATCCGGATGATAAAAAATGCATTGAAATTTGAGTTCCTGCTGTTTTCATCAGTGATGACGATTTTGCCATTTGTGTTTATTCCCTCCCTTCCTGATCAGATATTACCCCCACAACTTACGTTTTTGAGTGTTGTTACCATGTCGCTTTCTTTTTGGATCATTTTTGATAAATCATCACGTGACACCCTCCACAATACTCTCAGGAAACCGGCCATTCTCTTCTGGATGATTTTTCTTATCATCAGCAGTGTTTCATTGGCCTTTGCATCCAATATTACAGAGGGATTGTTCGAATTAGTCAAGACCTTCCAGGTGTTGATGTTACTCATACTTACTTTAACAGTGTTGTCGGTGTGTAAGGTAGATCTTATGATAATCAATAAGTTAGCAACAATCACTTCATTAATCATTATAGTAACTGGAGCCATACAGTACCTGAATTTTGCATCGCTCAGATCCGGAGCTGAACTCTATCAATCACTTTACAAGGTAACCGGCGTGTTTGGGCATAAGAATGAACTGAGTGTTGCATTGTTCTTATTAATGCCCTGGCTCGTCTTTGGGTTGGTTGGTTTAAAGGGTGCATGGAGATGGTTCACTGCAGTGATTTTTCTTTCCATGCTAATGATGATTGCTGGACTACAAACCAGGTCGGTATGGTTAGGAATACTCTTTTCATTCATCTGCTTCAGTGTTTTGTTTTTTTTATATTTTAGGAACCATGCAACGGCTTTCATCAGGCAACATAGTCGAAAATCTTTTCTGGTCCTGATTTCTTTATTGCTGGCTATCTCAACAGTGATAGTCAATTACAATAACTCTCTTCGCTCAGGATCTGTTTTCTCCTATCAGGTTGGAGGTATCCTGAATGTTAATGAGGTGCGTAACCTGCAGCGATTCAGCATTTGGAAATCAACCCTTGATCTTTTTGTGGAAAATCCGGTGGTTGGTGTAGGAGTTGGAAATTGGAAAATTGAAATCCCACGTTATCAGCAGGATTATCTTGTAAAGCGGAGCGGTCAGGATGCTGAAAGAGCTGTGTTTTTTCAGACTTGGTTGAGGCCTCATAATGATTTTCTTTGGATACTTGCTGAAAGAGGCCCGTTCGGCCTTTTGTCCTATTTACTGTTCTTCAGTGCAGTAGGTTTTGCCGGGACCAGGGTGTTAAAATCCTCAGCGAAACCTGAAAATAAATGGATTGTTACTTTGCTTTTAAGCAGTCTGGCCGGTTATTTTGTGATTGCGTTCTTTAATTTTCCTAATGAACGGGTAAGCCATCAGGTCATCTTAATGATCTCCAGTGCATTTATCCTGCACTTAGGATCGCCTGTTTCTGTAGCAAAAGCATTCACGGATATCCGGATGAGCAAACTTATCAACCTCCTGATCATCACCGGTCTTATCTTCTCCCTTGTTTATGGCATCTTGTTGGTAAGATCAGGATTTTACCATTCCATGGCGTTGCATCCTGTAAACCAGGCCCACCCTAAAAAAATGCTGATTTACTACGAAAAAGCAGCCACGCCGCTCCATCAGCTGGATGTTTTCGGGATTCCATTTAAATATTATACAGGCATTATTCATGAACGTGCCGGCAATTTGAAAGATGCAGAAAAAGATTTTCTTGAAGCCCAGGAGCAACATCCGAATCACTACCGGATCACTGAATCGCTGGGTACTCTTTACCTTAAGGCGGGCAGGATTGATCTTGCTATACCATACCTGCAGAGTAGTTTGGAGATTTTCCCATTCAATAATGCAGCGTTGATGAAGCTGGCGAGAGCATATTATTTACAAAACAATTATGATATGGCTTACCAAACATTACTCGGATGCATAAAAACCGCTGAAATTCCTGGATATGAAACAGCGTTGAAAAAGGCTAAAAACCACCTTGACCTTGCTGGAAATTAGCTGTTTATAAATTAATTTCAAAGCTTTACCGGTGTTTTCGGAATAAAACTGATGTCTTTAAAGGTTACCCCACCAGCCTTATCCAACCGGATCAACAATGATTGATAGGGATCGAAATTTAGTGTTAGCGGGATGCTTCTTTCATGAAAGTTTATGATCACGTTTCTTGTAGTTGAAATGGTTTGCAAAGACTGACCGTATTGCATCGGATACTTCAGTCTTTTGCTAAGGGGATTGGCAAAAAAGAACACAGCAGTTTCCTCATCTGTGCGGCACCAAAATTCTGGGAGGTCATCACCTTCCACCAGTGGATTCCTGGCAAACAGGGTTGAAAAATCGCTGCTTACATTATTCAGGATCTTCAATTCTGACAGCAATTCCTCGAATTGAGGATTTTTTAGATAACCGGCCTGTTGGGGTATTTTTTTAAGGCACACCGGGAGACCGGCCGATGCCAGTTTATGAATAACCTGCAGAGCCTGAAGGTCGAGGAAATTCACATCAACATACAGTAAACTGAATGCGTTTTTATTGATAATCAATTTATTATCTTCAATTTTTCCTTGTGAAAGGAAACCTGCATTGATCCATGTGGGATGATAACCTTCAAGTTCCTCTGCAAGATATTCGTAACGGTGTTCATAGGCGCCCCAGGCCCAGGGTAGTTGAAGCTCTTCGGGCAGTTCGCCCTCAATCCACCTGTCTTCAGTGGGCAGGTAAACTGCAATTTCGGTGTAGGTTTTTCCAATCCGGAGGTGATTGGTAACTTTGGTCAGGTAATCATTAAACCCTGGGAGTTCTTCAGCAAAATTACTGTTGGTGCCCACGTGGACTGTGGCATAGAAGTAAATCGTATCCACGCCAACCGGATTAAAAGGTGTGCCATGCCAGATGTGCTGGTTTACCCCATTCGCGAAAAGTGCATCAGCCACCATTTTGAGATCAGCGGTTTGCTCCTTGTGCATGTAGACAGCCGGCCAGCCATACAGGCAGGTGAAGCTTTCAGATGAAACATAAGGTTTACCTGCAAGGGTGGCGGCGGAGGCAACTACCCTTGAAAAATTGGGTTCATAAAGCATTGCCTCAGTCTCTGGGATATCAATTGCAGCATAGGCTTTTAAGAGGTCCGTTGGCGATCCGGCACACTGTGCGCGGCTGATCCCGCCAAGCTGGCGGGCTTCCTCATGAAATGGAATGTAAAACTCCTCAAGCGTGAGTTTCGCCACCATTTTCATGTAATCATATCGTTGTCCCGAAAATTCCTTTGCATAAATGCTATCCATGAATGGCTTGATATCATAGCCAAAATAATCACTGAATTTTTTATCAAATCCATCCGTCCAGATGTGTTTCGTTTCTACTTCCCAAGAGTCGCAGAAGAGCGCAGATTGTGAACCGGTCATCGCTGGAGCCAAGGCTTTTCCCATGACAGTGGCATAGCGCTTGAAGGCCTGTCGGTTGAGGTGATCGAGCACATTGCCGGTATCGGGATGAGTCCAGGATAATCGAAGTGGTTGTTTAAAGGTACTGTCACCCCATATTTTGGTGCGGTCATCGTTGATGACAAAAGTTCCACCAAACGGCCACAAGGTACCAAAGGTAAAATCGCACCCTAAGTCCAGGCTATCAGCGCATTTCTTTGTATAGACTACCATTTCCTGCCACTCCTTACCCAGCCACACAAACCTCTCCGCCTCAGGATTCCGGTTTACCGGATAAATGAAGGCCACCTCAACACCACCGAATCCCTGATCTCTGAGCCAGACCAACTGATTTTGGATATCGGTTTTTGTAAAACTCATTGCATGCCACCACCAACGGGTGTATGGTTTGCCTGTGCTATAAGCCTCAATTCTGAATTTATCCGGTTCTTTTTTTTCTAGCGAAGAACACGATTGCAAGACCAAAGAAATCAAGTAAAAGAGAAATAAGACAAATGTTTTGTGCTTCAGCATTTTGTAAAATATTTAATGATTAATTTGATTGTTTAACTTGCTGATTGATAGGAGCAAAGCATTTATTAATCATCACCTTCCTTATAATCCGGGCTTCAGGAAATCTTCTCCTTACTATTTTTCCTGCCATCTGCTTTAAAAGCATAAAACAAGCGATAGGAACAAATCGGGGAAAATGCTTTTTGAAAAACCTGAGGTAACCTGAGTGAAGATGTTCAAAGGTGGCCGGGTTGAAATTTGTTTTGTCATATTTATTGCCTGTTGACGCTCCCTGCTTGTGAAAGATCCGGCTGCTAAGGTTTGTAAAATTATGAAAACCTGCTGAACGGGCGGTTATACACCAGTCAACATCCTCAAAATAAAGAAAGTAACCAGTATCCATAAAACCAATAGTCTCAATAAGTTTGCGGTGAAAAAACATGGAAGCACCGATCACAAAATCGGTGGTTATGACACCCTTTTCATGGTATTCACTGCTATCTAGACCCAAACCGGTGAGTTTTACCATTCCGCTCCATTTGCTTACACTGCCACCTATAGACTGAAGAATACCACGATGATCGTAGTCTGCAACCCACGAACCAATAAAAGCAGGGTTCCGGTTCGTGTTCTTAAGCTCGAACCAGGATGCAATTAGATGGTCAAGCGAATATTTATCGGCGACAGTATCATTATTCAAAAGCCAGTAGAATTCTGATTGGTCATTTTCACGAGAGTATCGGAGTGCAAGATTGTTTGCCCCGGCAAATCCAAGATTCACATCCACCTCGATCATTTTTACCTTCAAATCGGGATGAGTATTCAACCATTGATTGATTTTCAAACGAGATAGATCCAGATTACACATTTCAACAAGTAGTATGCTGAAGCTTTTGTTTTCCAGATTTAAAAGGCTTTCAAAGCATTCGAGCGTGTCATGCCAGTTCTTGTAATTGATGATGATTATTTGTGTTGCCGATTGCATTGTTCCAAATCTTAAATTTCGAACCCGAGTTTCATCACCTCATCAAGCTGCTCCTGTCTGAAAACGGATAAATCCACCGTACGATACCGTCCGTCTGTTACTGGCTTTTTAACCAGATCTGTTAGGCCGTTTACCCCGAGAGTATCCACCTCAAGAAATTGCGCGAGTTTTCCCATTTCTGTCGTAGGATTGTTTAGTAAAGTATTGTAATTCAACAAATAGAACTTCTTACCCAGTTTTTCGCGGCAAAACCCGATCACTTTTTTGTTCGCCTTTATCCAATAATCAAGTTGATTGAGAATCAGCAGATCTTCGTTGTCGTGTTCAGGTTTGCCAATTCCAAAGAGAAATCCCCAGTTGTTCACCTGCTGTTTGTTGTGCGAAAAAGCCATATCCAGCCCATGCCTTATCACATGGATGTATTTGAAATGCTGTTCTGTTTCCGCAATCCAATCAAGGTAGATGTGTGTGTTGGGTTCTTTCCACCCCCATCTGCTATTCGTTTTTTTCATGGTTTGTAACAAGTTCTCCGTAAGAGCTTCAAATGCAGTACGCAATGATGCCGGCTCTGTTTTATTGGTTAATGCAGCAGCTAACAGAATCCTCATTTCATTGATTCCCAGTCTTTTCCCGGTCATTATTTTTCTAAATACCCTGAAACGTTTCCTGAATTGTCCGGAATTGGCTTTAATGAACCACCCCGGATTTTTAAAAAGCAAAGTAAAAAGAAGATTATCAGACTCCTTATTTAATTGATTTCCGATGTGATAACCCAATAGGGAAATGATCTGCGCCACGACCCTGGTTCCGCTGCCGCCAATTCCACCGATAGCAACTACCGCCTCTGCGTCATTCATGGTTTTGCTGTCAATTGACCGTTTCATAGCATTTGTTTCCTTCAGTTTTTTAATGATTTGATCTCAGTGATTTACGCTTTTCACTATTGACGATCGAGAGGCAAACATGGCAACACCTGATTGAGCATGTTTATTTGTTTTGATAAAGTAATTTGATAGATAAAAAGTCCTTAACAGAATTTCAGTTTGTTCAGTATTCTTGGATAATTCTACTTTGATCAGTTGCAAAATTAAACAAATCAGATAATAAAATTTCGTTTGCAAATTAAATGGCTATTTCTTTTTTTCGAGTGCTATGAGATACATGGGATTACCTTTGCATGAGTAAACAATTAAGTTGATAATTCATATGGGACGCTCAAGAAAACAAAGAAAGAGTGCGGAGGAACTTTTT
>Ga0116204_1002117_pt1 | contig 10844 bp, 5 predicted proteins | sample LakKivwa52mmetaG_FD_94481 | JGI IMG/M metagenome (GOLD analysis project Ga0116204, IMG submission 94481) | Anoxic lake water microbial communities from Lake Kivu, Rwanda to study Microbial Dark Matter (Phase II) - Lake Kivu water 52m metaG | ecosystem: Environmental > Aquatic > Freshwater > Lake ... | reverse complement strand
ACTTGAAGGTAAAAAATAAAACTCTGGACATTATGTTCATATAAACAACTGCTTATATTGACTTTATTCTCTTGGGGTTCTTGTTTTTTCGGGGAATGCCTTTCATAAATCAATTCAGAATGCAGGTGGTAACGTGTTGGTTTGTATTGTACGAGTATATCCGTATTAATGAACAGCTTCTTTTCTTACTGGCAATGTGACCAAATTATTTTCTTTAAGGAGAAGACATGAAACAGACTTTTCCAATGCATCAATCAAGTGTCAATCCCCTCTTAATAAAGCGTTAATAATTAACGCTTGATTAAGAGTGGATTAAGACCTGACTAAGGCTTTTAAAGAAGGAAGGAGGAGGGGAGTGATAATGGCCATGAAGTTCAGGTTACTATGATAATTCTATATATGACAACGTGTTTAATGGCAGCTTGAACTGCAAACAGCATGGCTGTCGCACGGTGTTATTTGCTGGTATGGACCTGGGTGCTGTTTAATTATGCAAAAGGTATTCGGGGCTGTTTGGCATTTTCTGGCGGTAAAAAAGCAGCCCTGGGACCAGCATGGACCAAGAGCTTATCCGGAATCGGAGAATCTTCCGTTTTCGGATAAAATATCCATATATTACTGTTTAACAAGCTCATACATCCGCATCTGCTAATTATATTATCCACATTCGGATAAAAAAAGCCTGGTCATCCCCACAGACAAAATAATCAATAGCTTGAATAACAGCACTTTAGCCGCGTGGCTCGAAAATTGTAATTACACAGGTATAGAGGTAAAAAATGAATGTTTTGCTAATAAAACCTGAGCCATACGAGGAGCCGGAGATTAGAGAGTATCTCCAGGCCCTGGATTGTGATGTTTATATTGCCAGGGGTCAAACCGATGTTTGCCGGGTTTTATCGGAGCGGGTGATCGACAGTATATTTATCAATTTGATCAATCTGGAGGACTTTTCGCTGATCCGCTATATCAATGAAAACTATCCCAAGGCCAATGTTGTGGTAATTTCTGAGGCGGGAGTAGGCAAGGCTATCGATAATGTTCGCCGCTGTGCTTTTGAGGCCATCCGGCGTCCCTTTCATCTGAATCAGTTTGATGAAGTAGTCAAGACCGTAAGTAAATTAAACAAGAAAAATGGATAGGAGAAAACCATGAAGAGCCAATTATTAGCTGTTATTTTCGTAATGCTGTTGACCTTCCTGTTAGCAGAACCCGCGGTTCAAGTCGATCCGGAACTTGTAAACAGGATTGCCCTTAGCCAGGCCGAAATCCTGTGGGGGAAAGTTTATGAGGACGAGCCAATTGCTCTGTTTGATCAAAACGGAACCCTGATTGCCTGGCAGTATAATTTCTGTAAGGGCAAGCCCTTCCCGGAGCGGGAAGCCCTGCTGAACCGGATCAGACAAACTGGTAACAACCTCTGGGGCGTAAAATGGAGTGGCGAGGAGTTTGCCAATCTGGTAATTGGTGCCCGGACTGACCGGCCTGTTATCATTGGTTATGGAAATGGCCTTTCTTATGAATACAGCCACTCTGAAACCATCAGGGGGCTGGCGGAAGCAAGCATGGGAAAGGGTTATCAGGTCAAATCCCACCGTTTAAACGGCTTGGGAAGCCGCTGGACGGAAGTGAGTGATGGAAACCGGACACTTTTTATTAAGGCCTACCCCCCGGCCCTAACCCTTAGCAAAGAGGAATATCTGGCATATCTGAAGTCGGATTTATATCCTGAAAAACCGGTGCAGGACTATAGCGAGGAATGGGCAAGCTTCCTTTCTGGTGGCAGGCAAAGCCGGGAGTGGGTCATGATCAGCAGCGTGGAAAAAATGCCTTTTATTGCCTACTCTTATGGCTGTTCAGCCACTTCGGGGGCGATGCTGGCAGGATATTATGACAACAAATCCAGTTCACCCACTCAAAACTATGCCACATTCAGCGGTGTTCACTACAAGCGCTATGATGCTGTCTCGGAAGCATTGAGATATCACGTGCCCTCTTCGCTTACAGAGATTGCGGTCTTTATGGATACAGATTCCGTTACTTATGGCATGACCTGGCCCAATGATATGCCAAGCGGCATGGGGAGCTTTTTTTCTTCGAAGGGGCATACTTCCTGGAATTGCCTCAATGCCTGGCACTGGGAATATGAGTGGTCAAATCATCAGATGATGGTGGATTTGTGGAATGAAATTGAGTGGAATTCTCCCACTTTGATGAATACATACAATCATACGGTTGTGGGAATTGGCCATGTGGCAGATACATACACTGTTATCCTGCAGGATCCCAATAACTATGAGCATGTCTTCTGGCATATCAGCGATTTCTGGTATCTGGCCAAAATCCATCCACGGCCCAAAACTGGTTGCACGGTTAACATCATATCTCCCGATGGTGGAGGTGGTTGGCATGATGAAGGCCAGGGACAAACGTTTCAAGCAGGTAGCGTTATGGATATCAGCTGGCAGACAGATAACGTTCCGGGCTCTTGGGTTAAAATATTCTATACATCCAACCCTACCTATGGCCAGACAAGCTGGACGCCTATCACTAGTGTAGCTCCAAACACAGGTTACTTTGGCTGGATCATACCATCGGGGCTTTCCGGGAGTGACTTCCGGCTCAAAATTCAGGTTTTTGACAGCCAGAATTACCTTGTGGGTGTGGATGGCAGTCATGGCTCATTTACCATCAATTCCGGTGGGTCAATAACAGAGCTGCTAAATGACGTGGCAGTTGTGGTTCCGGCCTCCCAGCATTATTATCGGTTCAACAGCAGTTCCAGCGCCTGGGCTGTAGCCGGAATGCGAAAACCGGCAAGTATAAACAATCTTGGGAAACTGACCCTCTCGAACTCATCCTTTACAGCTCAATACGCAAACACTCAAAGCTACGGAAACGTGTGTTGGGTTGCACTTGACCGAAACCACCTGAGCGGAACACAATATGGCCTGAAGGCAGAACTAATCCCCCATACAAGCCAGAATAAAATTGAATTTGAGGGTGGCAATCAGACCCTTTCCATGGGCCAGAACACCGGAATAAACTGGATAGCGGAGGATGTTGTAAAAATCTGGAATGTCACTCTTAGTGCAGGGACCTATTCGTTTGTGCTGAACTTCCCCGGAGCTGCCGGTGATTTGGGATTTGCCCTTGTTTCTTCTCATAATGGAGTGTATTATGCAACCGGCGCGAATCCCCTCAACTACAGTGACTCGGATAATGTGCCAGGTTATGAATCATTCTCAGTCACAGTCCCTGGTACTGATGTATATGGATTGTTGGTATGGTCAAACAGCAACTATGCCGGCACGATCAATATCTCAATCGGCTACAATTCGATCTGGACAGGGCTTGTTGATACCAATTGGAATTTGGCGGACAACTGGTCTTCCGGAAGCATTCCAACATCTATCATGGATGTGTTGATACCCGCCAAACCGACAGGCAACAGCCTATGTTACAGGGTCAAGTGGCAAATTGCAGATCACTGACAACAGGAGATAACTCCACACTGTATCTTTATGGAACCCTGAATGCAAGTGGTTCGGTGAATATTGGGGGCACCCTCAGTATGAGCAATCCTGCAGCAATTCTGAATGTGAGTGGAAATATAACCTGGGAGTCAACATCAGACATCAACGAAGCAACGGCGGGAACCATCACCGTGTCCCGGAACTGGTCAGTAGATTCGGGGGCAGACGTCTCCATTTCATCCAGTACTGTAAACTTTGTGGGGAGCCAGACATCCAAGCTTCTGGTTTTGGGTAATGGTAATTGCTTCTATCATCTGAACATAAACAAGCAGAACTCCTATTTATGGTTTTCTGAGTATTGCAATTCCAACCTGTTGATAAGAGGAAATCTGAATATTGCATTGAACGCTGCTTTGAACTGTGAACGTGATATCGAAATTGAGATCAAGGGCAATCTGGTTTCCAATGGTGGCTTAAACCTGTATGCGGGAGGTGTTACATTTTCAGGAACCAGCCCTCAGACCTCCACAACAGCAACCATGGACTTCTTCCAGGCCCTTACAGTAACAAACAGCACTACATTGGCCTTGAATGGATATACTGTCCTATGGGGATCTTTGAATATTTTGAATAATTCCACTGTGAATTTGAATAATAACATCTCAGTGCGGGGTTCCATCTACATCCAGAATGGAACTCTGAACGCCGGTAGCCAAACTATTAGCGTCTATGGCAGTTGGATCAATGATTCCGGTCCCGGGTCTCTAACCGGTAACAACCATAAGGTAAAGTTTTGTGCCTCGGATGATATTACCTGCTATGAAACAGATTTCAAGACCCTTGAATTATATCTGGATTCAAATGCAGAAATGATCATACCTCAGAATAAATCCGTCATCTGCACAAGTTATGACTGGACACTGGGAGCCATCCGGGTTTCAGAAGGAGCTTTCTTCACAGCCAACGACCTTGCCGATATACGAGTCAAGGGACGTTTTTATCTGGATGGAGGCCAGATCGATCTGCATCAAGACGTAAATGCTTGGGTTGATATTGATGCCGATATCTTCATCTACGACGGTGTTTTCAATATCCATGGCGGGTATAACTATCCCAGCACTTGGGCATATACCCGCGCCATAGTTTTTTATATGGAGGATGGAGAACTGAACTTCCTGGATAATGGCGTTAAACTTAACAACACTGGATATTATCTGAATGAGAACATTTCGGGTGGTATAATCCGCGTAAATGGTGACTTCAAAGTGGAAAGGCCTGGCTTCAACCCTACCGGAGGAACAATTGAGCTCATCGGCAGCAGTGATGCTGCCGTCTATATCAATTCTCCCAGCAAGGCATACAATCTGGAGATCAACAAAACCGCCCGGAATGGAGAAAGCAGAACCAACAAAGTTACCATTACGGCAAATACTCAAATTGACGGCTATTGCAAAGTTCAATCCGGAAGCACCCTGAAAGTGGATAATAATGTTGAGTTCAAAATGGCTCAATATCTTGATGTGTATGGCACATTGGAAATGAGTGGCGCAAACGCGATTATTGATATATATTCTTCTACTGGCTTCAGAAACGGAAGTGTTGCAAATTAAAGCAATGGAGCAGTAAAAATGCATAATACTCTGTTTCTATATAATGGCTGCTCCGTAAACCTCCCGGCTTCTGTCAAATTCATATTCCAGAATGGAGCTGGGCCGGGAGCAAATATCTATAACTATTCCAATTCTCAACTGGGAACAATACAAAATGAGATGACATCCGGGAACCTTTCTCTTTGGAATAATGCCCTGACCCTCAGTGGTGATCTGATTATTAAGCCCTCCTGCACCATGACTGTTACGAGAAATATCAATGTCGGTGGTAAAATCGATATCTGGGATACTGGTTCCTTTAATATGTCAGGAAACTATAGCATCACTACTAACAACCTCTACAACAGTGGTCTATTGAACCTGCCCTCGGGAATAACCGGATCACTCACAGTGGCAAACACCTATTTGCAATACTCAACAGGTCAGCTTGCATTGCATGGTGGCTCCCTGATAATGAATGGCGCATATACCGGTGCCATGTATGCCTTTGGTGGAACCTCCAATATGTCCGGTGGCATACTGCAGGTTACAAATAATGGGATGCAGGTGGGAGCATCCGGATTTACCTTCACGGGTGGAACCATCAAGGTCGGATGGGCCTTTGCTGCCAACAATCCAAGCTCCTTCCAGGCAAACAACGGTACACTGGAGATGATCGGCTCTCTGGCCGCAACCATTGGCCTGGGAACCGGAAACTATCTTCCCAATCTGATCATCAATAAGACCGGCTCTTCCGGATACATCAACCTGATGACAGACCTGACCGTGAAGCAGAACCTGACTGTAAGTGACGGCAAGATATATTGCAACCATCATATCCTGACTTTAACCAGAGACCTTACTATTTCAGCAGCCGGAACCCTCTATGCAAACAACTCCGACGATGTGATAAATATTGGCGGTAAATGGAACAATCAGGGAACTTCCTCCAACTTCAGTGAAGGAAGCGGGCTGGTCAAGTTTGTTAATATCGCCAATAATACCAAACAAATAGATAGCAATGAGACCTTCAATAATCTCATCATAGATACCAGTGGCTGGTATGTATTTGTAGTAGCCGGAAAGACAATAACCGTATCCGGAAACCTGGATATCAACTCAGGAAGATTGCAACCCAAGGAAAATACAATCCTCAACGTTTCAGGCAATTTATCCATTAGCGGAACGAGCAGCTATCTGGATATTGATGTGCGTCAAACAACTCATGCCTTCACGGTATTTGTTCATGGAACTTGTTCTGTAAATGGCGGTTACCTTAGATTATCCAGTATCAACGGAAATGCGAACAACAACTTCTTCACCGTTGATGGGGATTTGACCTTGACTGGTGGTGAACTATACACCAACAGGGTTACTTCGGCAGTGCATGGCAACTTCACAACGACCTCCGCAACCAATGTCGAAATCTGGAGTGGAACATTGGTAAACGATGCCCCATATACCGGAACCTGGCAATTGATCAATTGTTCCTGGACAACCTGGGGCTCTGTGGTTGAATTCACCAACAAGGGCTTGCAGTTCATCTCCGGTTCTGATCCCAATTTTAATTCAAACACCAATATCCGTCTGGGCAGAGGCCTGTATGCCCTTACGTCCGGTGTATTAACAGAGGGCTCGGTAACTTTTGAATTCATCGGCAACATCCAGGCAAACATAAACCTCGGTGGAGATAATGTCATCCCTTCTATGAAGATAAGCAAGACCAGCGCTGCCGTTGTACTTTCCACAAATGCTGTCGTCAAAGATGATCTCACCATCCAGAGCGGAAGTTTCAATAGCAATAACTACACCTTGAGATTAGGTGGAAGCTGGATAAACAACGTTGGCAGTTCTGGCTATTCCTCCGGAACCAGTGAGATTATCTTCGACACATATAACACTGGCAAAGTCATCACAGGAGACCAGACCTTCCACAAACTCAGCATCAGTCATACTGTCACGTCCAGGGAAATATCATTCTCTTCCTCCAATAGCAGCATTCTGAACAATCTGGAGATAAATGGCGGATACCTTGGCATTGGCAACACTGCCACTATCCAGGTGAACGGTAATGTGAGCATTGCCCAGGATGCGGAATTGGGCCTTGATGGATTTCAGGGAACGAACTATTTTCATTTCAATTGGGGCTGGGGTGGATATGCCGATGGATACTTCTATCTGAACAATCTCAATCCTGGTGGTGCAAACTACAACAACTATCAAACCGCACTGCTTTATCTGGGGCCAACCGCCAAGGGTTTTCTGAATGGAACCGTCCTATCCGGAGGAAGCCCTCTGGCCGGAGCCCAGGTATCACTTTCAGATCCGCTTCGATCATTACTCACAGATGCATCCGGTGCTTATTCTTTATCACCTCTGGATGTGGGATCATATCAACTGACTGCTTTCAAACCCGGTTACAGACCCCAGACCTATACTGTGACCGTAAGCTCAGAACAGAGCACAATCCGGGATTTTGATCTGCATTATGACTTGGATCCACCCTCAAATGTGCTGGCTGTCAGGAATGGAAACAGCATATCCCTAAGTTGGGAAGCAGCAAGTCAATCCATTGCAAGTGAATGGATAAGCTGGGCTGATGCAGCTTATAGCCATGCCCTGGGTCCCGAAAGTGCGATGGCAACAGACATTGCCCAGCGCTGGACTCAAACCGATCTGCTACCCTATCAGGGTGGAACCCTAACGAAGGTAAATATTTTTCCCTGCTATGGTAATTGTGTTTACACTGTGAAGGTTTGGTCGGGAGGCAACAGTTCCAATCCCGGCACTCCGGTTTTCTCACAAGTGCTGCAGAATCCCGTTCTCGGTCAATGGAATACGGTTACGCTGCCAACTCCTGTCCCCGTCCCGGCAGGTGGAGAACTCTGGATTGGATACCATTTCAATACCCCGGGGGGAATGCCGATTGGATGTGACTATGGGCCTACCAATATTGGCACGGGGAATATGATCAACTATATGGGGAACTGGATCACGGCCGACCTCCTGAACTTGCAGGGTAATATCCTGATCCAGGGTTATATAGAGTATCCGTCTCCATTGGGAGCTATAACCGGCTATAAAGTCCACGCTTCGGATGAGCCATACTTCACGCCTTCGGGAGCAAACCTGCTGGGTTCGACCGCTGGCACCTCCTTTCTGGACACACAAGCTCCAGCCCTGGGACAGAGGAGATTTTATAGCGTGTTAACTGCTGCCGGAAACAGAACTTCGATATTTGACTATGTCGATAGCGAGTGAGGAAAGATAAGAATCCTGCTGGAAAAGGAAAACATCAGATCTTAAGTTCCATTCCGGCATTGAAGTTGATGCCGGGAGCAGGATAGCCGTATTCGGTCTCAAAGTATTGATCTGTGAAGTTTTCCAGACCTCCGTAGATGCGGATGGACTTCCACTTTTTGTGGAACTGGAGATTATGAACCCAGTATGCGGGAAGGATGTGAGGATTTTGTCCATCATCCATGCTGTGACGGATATCCTTGTAGGAAGAGGAGATAAGCATGCCGATCTGAAAAGGCAGGCGGAAGTTATTGGAGATTTCGATGCTGTGCAAGGGGCTTTCGGTTAAAATATACAAACCGCTTTTGTGGTAATTCAGATAGGCAAAGGCCAATTCGAGCTCCCAGGGCCTAATGGGTATCAGGTTTAGGGAAAACTCGGCTCCGTAGGTGTTAACTGCCTGGAAGTTCTGGTATTTTGTGCCTTGCTGATCAATCAGATCTTTCACAGCATTGTAATACACGCTGCCGTCCATTACCAGATTGGGGGTCAGAAATAGCAGCGGGATTTGGCTTCCAAGCTCAAATTTCCAGGCCGATTGGGCTTTGAGATCCGGGTTTCCCCTGTCTTTGCTATAGAGCTGGCGCATGGTTGGGAAGGCACAGTTTCTGCCAATAGCCAGATGGTATTTTGCGGATTTCCGGCTTTCCCAGCTTATTCCAAATGCCGGTTCATATTGCCAGCGGAGTGGATTGCTTCCATCCAGTTGAAAGGCAGAAGCAGCTTGAACGGTATGTATAATGATCTGGTCAAGCGGATGGAACTCATTCTGGATGAAGAGGTTGTGGGTATTGATAAAGTGCCTTGACCAGTTCGGATAATCGCCATTGTCCTTGCGGGTGCTGTTGATTTGCTCGGTTCGAAAGCCCAGGCTGAGAGAGTTTTTCCGGTTCAGATCAATGATAAACCGCTGGCTGCTGCCCAGGGTGTGGTTCTTCATTTTGGAATTGATCGCAAGATAATGATATTGCGGGTCATTAAACTCCTGATAGGTATCTCCGGCATGATCATAATAAAGCATAGAATGGAGACGCATCAGGTCTGTGAGGTAAATATCTGCCATCAGAGAGGCCTGACCTCGTGTCCAATCGCTGTATCGACGGAACTTGCGTTCATAGACAGAAGCCGGGATCTGCTTGCTATCCATTAAGCTGATGCCGGCAGTGAAACCAAGAGTGTGCAGAGAGAAGAGATCAAAATTCAGCTTGGTCTGGAGATTATATTGGGTGTTTTGAGATTTGTTCCTGACCCCTCCGTTTTCGAGGGCGGTGGGTATGAAATCCCGGGAAAGCACCATTCCATCGCTGTGAGTCCGGGAAGACATAATCCAATAGTTCCAGGCATCGAACCGGTGGAAAGAGCTGAGCTCTATCTGATTGGTGTTGTTGCGTTTGGTTTGCAGCATCAATCTCATCCACTTATTGGCAGAGGGCTCTTTGCTGATCAGGTTCACAACACCACCCATAGCACCTGAGCCATAAATGGCAGAACTGGGTCCCTTGATGATCTGCACCTCCGAGATGCCGGAGAGGGCAATGCTGTTCAGATCCGCGTTTCCGAAATATCCGCTATTCAGAGGACGGCCATCCATCAGGATTTTGACTTCGTTCTTGCGAAATCCTCTGATCCGGATATTGCTTTCGTCCTTGCTGCCAACACTGGCACTGATCCCGGGAAGGTTTTGCAAGGCCTCCCGAATCATAAGGGGAGCACTTTGCAGTCCTTTCTGGATTTCATAATACTTAAGACCCCCAATCGTCTCACCTGGTTGTTCGGCAATGACCCGAATCGCATCAAGGGTGTAGCGTTTGAGCTTCAAACTGTCTGTCGGGGCTGGAGTGGTTGTGGAGGTTTCCATACCTCCCCTGCCTGAAATGGCAGGAGGTAAAATCCAAAACAGCAAAGAGAGAAGCCCAAACGCCAGTATCTTGTTCATGCTTCAGTTATTCCCGTGAACTGGGAACTGGACAGGTATAAACCTGTGTTACAGACCCTGACGGGTGGTCCCTCATTCCCGGGTTCGATCTGGAATCCAGTTCCGTCATTCCCGACCCCGATCGGGAATCCAAGTCCGTCATTCCCGACCCCGATCGGGAATCCATTAGACAAATCACTTCCCGCCATAGTTTTCCAGCGCTGTTTGAACATAGCTGGAGAAATCGGTTGGAACATTTACCACCAGGTCGGCAGCCGTATTGGGAGTGAGAGCAAAATCATGGGGTACTGACACTACAGCTCCGATCACATCAATAAAGGCAACTTTCTTCATCTTTTTCTGGTTGTTTGGTATTGATGCTGTGGGGAAGATCGTCCGCTCGGTATCCAGCAGGTAGTAGCCGTCGTCGATGGCAGCCTGATGGTAATATTTGTCCTCTCCATAACCGTCATAACACACAATCCGGATCGAGTCATAACTCGCAATACCCTGAACCAGATCGGAAAGCTTGATGGCATTTTCGGTTTCATTATCCCAGTTGGT
>Ga0116204_1002115_pt1 | contig 10852 bp, 8 predicted proteins | sample LakKivwa52mmetaG_FD_94481 | JGI IMG/M metagenome (GOLD analysis project Ga0116204, IMG submission 94481) | Anoxic lake water microbial communities from Lake Kivu, Rwanda to study Microbial Dark Matter (Phase II) - Lake Kivu water 52m metaG | ecosystem: Environmental > Aquatic > Freshwater > Lake ... | reverse complement strand
GGGACAAGGTCGAGGAGTTCAACTTCGATATCCGTAAAGGTCCGATCTATTTGAAGTATTTTGAAGGCGCGAAGCTGAACGTCTCTTACAACTGCCTCGATAGGCATCTGGAGACGAGAGGCGACAAGGTGGCGATCCAGTGGGTCGGGAACGAACCGGCAGAAGAGAGGGCCATCACCTACCGCGAACTGCACACCGAGGTGTGCAAGTTCGCCAATGTTCTGAAATCCCATGGAATAAAAAAGGGCGACCGTGTATGCATCTACATGCCGATGGTCCCCGAGGCCGGGGTGGCGATACTCGCCTGCACCCGCATCGGCGCAGTGCATACCGTGGTTTTCGGCGGATTCAGTCCGGAAGCTTTGTCCATCCGGATCCAGGATTCGCAGGCGAAAATCCTGGTCGTTTGCGACGGCTCCTTCCGCGGCGCCAAGGCGGCGCCCCAGAAGAAAGACGCCGACACGGCGCTCAAGGGTTGCCCGTCGATCGAAAAGGTGATTGTGGTCAAAAGGGTCGGCGATAAGATCGGGGATCTCGACTGGACGGAGGGCCGCGACCTCTGGTGGCACGAGGAGATGGCCAAGGTCGATGCGAAGTGCGAACCGGAATGGATGGACGCCGAAGATCCCCTTTTCATCCTCTACACCTCCGGATCCACCGGCAAGCCCAAAGGCGCACTCCACACGACGGCCGGTTATCTCCTTTTCACCGCCTATACCTTCAAGCTGGGCTTCGATTATCACGAGGCGGACATCTGGTGGTGCACCGCCGACATCGGCTGGGTAACGGGTCACAGCTATGTGATCTACGGCCCGCTTTGCAATGGCGCCACCTCTCTCATGTTCGAGGGGGTGCCGAACTACCCCACCTACAGCCGGTTCTGGCAGATCGTCGAAAAATACAAGGTAACCCAGTTCTACACCGCCCCGACGGCCATCCGGGCGATCGCCAAGGAGGGAGACCGGTGGGTGGAGGGGATTGACCTCTCCTCGATCAGAATCCTCGGCTCCGTCGGCGAACCCCTGAACCCCGAGGCCTGGCACTGGTACTACAGCGTGATCGGCCGCAATCGCTGTCCGATCGTCGACACCTGGTGGCAGACCGAGACGGGCGGCTTCATGATCCTGCCGCTCCCCGGCGCGATCCCGATCAAGCCGGCGCTGGCAACGCTGCCCATCATGGGGGTGGTCCCGTGCCTGGTGGATGACACGACCGGCGCGGAGATCAAGGAACCGGTCGGCCGCGGCGCCCTCTGCATCAAGCGGGCCTGGCCCGGCTTCACCCGGACGATTTACAATGATCACAAGAAGTACGAAGAGACCTATTTCGAACCCTTCCCCGGCTACTACTTCACCGGCGACGGGGCGCTCCGCGACAGCGACGGCTATTACCGGATCACCGGCCGCATCGACGACGTCATCAACGTCTCCGGCCACCGGATGGGGACCGCCGAGGTCGAGGCGGCGCTGAACTCCCACGAGAAGGTGGCGGAATCTGCGGTCGTCGGATATCCCCATGAGATCAAGGGACAGTCGATCTATGCCTACGTGACGCTCAAGACCGGCGTGGAGAAATCCGACGCCCTGAAAAAGGAACTGGTGGCGCATGTCCGCAGCGTCATCGGTCCCATCGCCACTCCGGAAAAGCTCCAGTGGGCGGACGGCCTCCCCAAGACGCGAAGCGGCAAGATCATGCGGCGCATCCTCAAAAAGGTGGCCGCGAACGATGTCGACAACCTCGGCGATACCAGCACGCTGGCCGATCCGTCGGTGGTGGTCGATCTGGTCAAGAACAGGCTGTGAAAGGAGGAAAAGGTGAATATTGTTGCATGTGTCAAACAGGTTCCGGATACGGAAGCCCAGATCAAGGTGAAGCCGGATGGTTCGGGAATCGAGGAGGGCGGCATCAAGTGGGTGATGAACCCCTACGATGAATTCGGTGTGGAGGAAGCCCTGAAGCTCAAAGAGAAAACCGGCGGCGAGGTGACCGTCGTCTCCGTCGGTCCGGCGCGCGCGATGGAGACAATCCGAACAGCCCTGGCGATGGGCGCCGACAAGGGGATCCACGTCTGCGATCCGGCCCTCGACGGCGCCGATGCTTACGCCACGGCCTCGGCCCTGGCGGCGGCCATCAAGGGGATTCCCCACGACATCATCTTCTGCGGCCAGCGCGCCATCGATGACGACTCCGCCCAGGTGGGCGCCATCCTGGCCGAGCTGCTGGGGATTCCCCAGACCACCGTTGTGACCAAGTTCGATCTCACCGACGGGGCGGTAAGGGTCATTCGTCCCATCGAAGGGGCCCAGCTCCTGATCGAGTGCCCGCTTCCCGCTCTGGTGACGGCCCAGAAGGGGCTCAATGAGCCGCGTTACGCCTCCTTGCCGGGCATCATGAAGGCGAAAAAGAAACCGGTCGATGTGAAGGATGCCGCCGCTCTGGGCGTGTCTGCGGAGAGTAAGGCCAGGGTTGTCAGGTTTGTCCCGCCCCCGGCGAGGGCCGCGGGGAAGATCATCTGCGGCGACGACCCGGCGGCGAAGGCGGCGGAGCTGGCTCGAGCGCTTCGTGAAGAGGCAAAGGTGATCTAAATTAGGAGGTTATGGATATGGCAAAAGGGGTATGGATCGTTGCAGAACAGCGGGACGGCGCCTTCCGCAAGATCAGTTTCGAACTGGCCGCTACGGCGCGGAAGCTGGCCGACCAGCTTGGCGAAGAGGTGTGCGCCGTCCTCTGCGGCTCGGGGATCGAAGGGATCGCCGGGCAATTGGGAAAATACGGGGTCGATAAGGTGTTCGTGGCGGACAACCCCGCCCTCGAACCCTACACAACGGATGCCCATGCGGCGGCGGTGGCCAAGGTGGTCAAGGAAAATGACCCGGCCATCCTGCTTCTGGGCGCCTCCACCCAGGGGAAGGACCTCTCCGGACGCCTGGTGGGCAAACTGGCGACGGGTTTGGCGACGGACTGCACGGATGTGAAGATCGCCGACGGCAGGCTCCTTGCTATCCGGCCGATGTATGCGGGCAAGTGCTTCGGCGAGATCGCGATCTCCTCGTCCCCGCAGATGGCGACGCTCAGGCCGAACGTCTTCCCCGCGGTCGAAAACGAGAAGGCGGGAGGGGTGGTGAAATTCGATCCCTCCCTCGATGCGGCGCAGCTCAAGACGAAGGTCCTCGAAGTTCAGAAGGATGCGAGCGGCAAGGCGGATCTGACGGAGGCCAACGTCATCGTCTCCGGCGGGCGCGGCATGAAGGGGCCGGAAGGATACGCCATCCTGGAAGAACTGGCGGCGGTCCTCTGCGCCACCGTCGGCGCTTCCCGCGCCTCGGTGGATGCGGGCTGGCGACCCCAGAGCGATCAGGTGGGTCAGACCGGAAAGATTGTCTCTCCGAACCTCTACATCGCCTGCGGCATCTCCGGCGCCATTCAGCATCTCGCCGGGATGAGCTCATCGAAATTCATCGTGGCCATCAACAAGGATGCCGAGGCCCCCATTTTCACGAAGGCGGATTACGGCGTCGTGGACGATCTGTTCAAGGTTGTTCCGGAATTCACGAAGGAGTGCAAGAAACTGCTTGCCTAAGGCAGGATTTCATGGGTAAATGAAGGGTCACAGGTGGCATGGATCAAGGAAAGACCAATCTTTGCCGTTTGCCCCCTGATTTAAAAATAAAGCCAAACGGGTTAAAAAATGAATAGAAGGACATTTCTAAAGGTATCGGTCGTCACGGGTGCAGCCATCGGGGCGGGCCAGATGATAGGACAACCCAATGCCCTTTCTGCTTTGCCCGTCCAGAAAAAATCTCCCGCTGCGGAAGAAAAATGGGTGGCCACCTCCTGCCTGAATTGCCCGGCCTGTTGCGCCATTCGGGTAAAAACAGCCAATGAAAGGGCGATCAGGATCACCGGGAATCCTCTTTCACTGACTTCGGAAGGGAAAATTTGCCCCCGGGCGCACATCGGCCTTCAGGTGTTATATGATCCGGGCCGGATTTATTCCCCGCTAAAGAGGACCAATCGGGAAAAGGGGAAAGGGAGTGATCCGAAATGGACCCCCCTGTCGTGGGATCAGGCCTTAGGCGAAATGAATCAGCGCCTGAAGTCTCTCCGGGAGAGCGATCAGCCGCACAAACTTCTCCTCTTCAGCGGGCTGAATACGGCGAGCAGCCGGGACATGATTGACCGGTTTGCAGGCGCCTTTGGAACCCCCAATCTTGTTTCTGAAAACGGGCTGGACGCTGAGACGGAAAAATCGGGCAACTGGATGGCGGACGGGCATTACGGCGACACCGCCTATGATCTCGATCACACCAATTACATCCTTGCCTTTGGGGCCGACCTGCTCGAATCGTCCAGACCTTTGTCCCGATTCTTGAGAAAGTGGGGGAAACTCCGGCGGGAAAAACCCAACCGCACCAAAGTGGTGGTGATCAATCCAAGGTATTCTCTGACTGCCGCGAAGTCCGACGAGTGGGTGCCCATCCATCCCGGAACGGACGCGGCCCTGGCGATGGCGATCGCACATGTCATCCTCAGCGAGAATCTTCACGATGCCGCTTATGTCAACAGTAGAACGGCAGGATTCGATGCCTACAAGAGGCTGGTCCTCGGTCAATACAACCCGGAGGCGGTATCGAAAGTCACCGGCATTCCCCCCGAATCGATCAAACGAATTGCAAGGGAATATGCCCAGACGAAACCGGCCATCGCCCTGAGGGGAAAGGAATCCATCGCCTGGCCCGGCGGATCGTATGCCAGCTACGCCATCTTCTGTTTGAATGCGCTGGTGGGGAGCATCGACGTCCCCGGCGGGATTGTGTATCAGGAGAAACCGGAGTTTAAAGACATGCCGCGTTGGGTTGAGGACGCTGTGGCCGGAAGAGGCAAGAATCAAACCCCGCTTGATCTTCATGGAACGAATCAATTTCCTCTGGCCGAGGTGGTCACGAATCGGATACCGGAATCCTTATTGGAGGGGGTCCCTTATCCGACGGAGATGGCGATCGGTTTTAACAGCAACTTCAACATGTCCGCTCCCGGCGCGGAACGATGGGACAGGGCTCTGAAAAAATTGCCCTATTATGTCCACATCTCCCCCTTTATCAGTGAAATGGCCCTGAATGCCGATCTGGTGCTGCCATCCACCACCTACCTGGAGGAGTGGGGCTACGACCATTCTCCCGCCGGAGCGGGTTTTGCCGAAGTGAAACTGAAGCAGCCCGTTGTCGCGTCGCAGGGCGGTGCGCGGTCCATTACCGACATCATTTTCGACCTGTCGAAGAGGCTGCAGGGGACAGTGGCGCAATCCTTTCTCAATATAGGAGACCATTCCGAAGGATTTGTCAAATTCCGAACCGAAACGCTCATGCCCTGGAAAGAATGGGTTGGGAAAGGGGTTTGGAGAGGGAAGGCGTATGAATATAAGAAAGAGAAACGGATCTTCAATACGCCTTCCAAGAAATTCGAATTTTACTCCGGGAATCTCAAAGCCATCCTGACCAAAAAGGGGAACAGAGCAAAGGGAGACCTGGATTTCCTGCCCCATTATCAAGGGGTGAAGTTCTTGGGGGAAAAGGAAAAATATCCCTTCATCCTGCTTCCTTACAAACCTTTAATGGCCATGGAGAATGGGAGTCAGAATTATCCCTGGGCCCAGGAGATATTTCTGCCGATGCAGGGGATCGGCTGGGATACCCTGGTGGAAATGAACAGCGAAACCGCAGGGAACCTGAAACTTCGGGATGGCAGTGCGGTATGGGTTGAATCCCCGTTTCAGAAGATCAAGGCAAGGCTCAAATGTTCGGAAGGGATCCATCCGCAAGTGGTGGCCATCGCCTGCGGGCAGGGCCATTATGCCTACGGTCAATGGCAGAAGGGCTTGGGTGTCAATCCCAATGACGTCATAGGGGTCGATTATGATGACCTGAGCGGGCAGGCGGTCTTTTTCAACACAAGGGTGAAGGTGAATAAGGGGTAAGCAAAGGGGACAAGATGCCAAGATGGGGAATGGTTATTGATTTGGACAAGTGCACTGGCTGCCAGGCGTGCACAACAGCCTGCAAGGCAGAGAACAATGTTCCGCACGGATCGCCCGAAGAGCAGCAATTGAGAAGGGAGATACACTGGAACAAGGTGATCGCAGTGACCAATGGAAAATATCCTCGGGTGAGAACGGAGCTCATTCCCATGCCCTGCATGCATTGCGATCATACGCCCTGCGTGACGGTCTGCCCGGCAAAGGCAACCTATCGCCGCGATGACGGGATCATCGTCCAGGATTTCAGAAGATGCATCGGATGCAAGTATTGCATCGTCGCCTGCCCCTACGGGGCGCGGAGTTTCAACGTCAAGGAACAGGAAGAAAAGAAATATCACCGCCACGATCCGCCTCCCGACCGCAAGGCCTGGGGCCCCTGGCCGTTTCCTTCGAGGACCCACGGGGTGGTTGAGAAGTGCACCTTCTGTTTCCACAGGATCGATCAGGGGGTAAAAGAAGGTAAACAAATAGGAAAAGACGTGGTTCCCGCCTGTGTCGAGGACTGTCCGGCCAATGCAAGAACCTTCGGAGACCTGGACGATGCCAAAAGCGATGTGTCCCGTCTGTTGTCTTCAAGAGGATGGATCAGGCTTCGGGAGGAGTTGGCAACCAAACCCAAAGTGTATTATCTCCCCGGTTGAGGTCATTCCAGATGAATGTCACTTTTTCGAAAATGGAAAGCAAGTCGCGAGGGTTTTTCATATTGACTGCAACTCTCGGCGCCCTGTCGCTTGCCGGATTCATCAGTTTCATGATCAGCTATATCCAGGGACACCAGGTCCTTGGGGGCGGCAATGTCATCCCCTGGGGGATGCCCATTGTTCTGGCCATCTATCTGATAGGACTTAGCGCCGGTCTTCATATCCTTGCCTTCTTCATTCATATCCTCGGCAGAAAAGAGTGGATACCGATCATCAGAATGGCAGTCTTCATGGCGGTCATTCTCATTTTTGGAGCTATGGTGTCCATCGCCTTGGATTTGGGAAGGCCGGAAAAATTCTGGCGTCTTTTCATGTTTTTTTATTTAAACAACATGACTTCAATGTTTGCCATCAATGCCATTTTTTATTCATGCTATCTTGCCGCCGCTTCGATTTACCTGATGACGTTATTCGCCGGCAACGAGAGGCTCAGCAAGATAATGGGAATGGTAGCCTTCTGCTGGGCGATGCTCACGCACGGGGGCACGGGATTGATATTTGGCCTTATAGACGCAAGGGAACCCTGGTTCTCGGCCCTCAAACCCTTTGAATTTATCATGGCGGCCCTTACATCCAGCCTGGCCTTGCTGGTCGTGGTCATGTTCGTCACTTTCCATTTCACCCGCCGGCAGTCGCGGAAGGAATTGGTGATCTCCCTGGGAAAACTGGTGACGGGATTTCTCCTGGGCCTCATTTTGTTGATAGCGATCAACGAGTTGTCCCACGTCTATAAACCCGGAAGGGAGGCTTCCCTCTTCATGCTTGCGGGTCCTTTCAGTTGGCAATTTTGGGGCTTTCAAATCTTTCTTGGGGAAGTCATTCCCCTTTTCATCTTGTTCCATCCCCGATTGGGGAAGACGATGAAGGGGGTGGTTACCGCTTCGGCATTGGTCGTCATCGGGGTGTTTTTTGAAAGGTACTATCTGGTCATCGCCGGGCTCGCCTATCCGCAATCCTATTTTCCAGGGAAGATCGAGGGAATATACGGCGCCGTCGGGTCTTTCCCTCTGACGGCTACCGAGGCGGTGATGTCCGTGGGGATATTCGCCTTCGTGGGATTTCTTTTTATCCTGGGGTTGAAACATTTGGAGCTGCTGCCGGTTGATGAAGGCGGAGAATAGATACCCGCACCTAAAGAAGGCTTGGCCGGATGAACCGGGCGGGCATGATTCAAGAGAGTTGAAGGGGAGGCGTCATCTGCCATTGTTGGAATCCCAGGATAAACTCAGCCGGCGCGAGCTGTTGAAGGGCGCCTGGTCGGTGCACGATGTCATACCGGCGATCGATAAAGGGAAATGCACGGGTTGCGGCCTTTGCGCGACGGATTGCCCCACAACCGCCTTGATCGTGTCCCGGAGCGGCAAAGATGATGCCTATCGGCTCCTTTTTCGGCGTGATATCTGCGATGCCTGCCGTATTTGCGAGAAATCCTGTCCGGAGAATTGTCTGAAACTGGAGCGGGCGCCCGAAGGGGATAAAAAGGGTCGCGGTGTTGCAGTTATTTTTAAAAATGAGATTTGCCGGTGCAGCGGGTGCGGCGTTTCCCTGTTCCCTCAGGCGATGGTCGATCATTTAAAAAGTAAAATGCTTGCAGCCGGGCAATCCGCATTGCCGTTTGACCTCTGTTTTTCCTGCAGAATCAAGAGACAGTTCGGAAGAGAAAAGGACGCCGAAAAAAGGGTTAAACCAGATCACTGCACGAGGAAGAACTGATGGAGACATTCACCAGGGTAATCGCGATTGTTGTGGAATTGGCCGTACTGACGGCCGTGTTCTACTCCCTTTTCGCCGGGATGACATGTGAGGCATTCGACTGTGGTTTAAACCAGAAATACCATAAATTTATAAAGTTGGTGATGATGATCATGGGCTGCCTGCTGCTGGTCTTCCTTGTCGCCCACTTGATTGCGTTCTATCCCCGGCTGCCGATCAATGTTTAACTATCGAGGATGATAAGATGGATTCTATAAACCAGCTTTTCTGGGCAGGACAAGAAGTGTATATCATGAAGATATTCCTGCCCGTCATCATTGGTTCCCTGGTCCTTTGCGCCGGGGTGGTCGCCCTTTTTGTCATCGCTTTTCGGTGGCAACATTATCGGCTGTGGCGCCTTGGAAAAGAGGAAGATTGTTTTCATCAAACAGCAGAAAGACTTAAAACTCTTCTTGCCGTGGTTTTTGCCAATTTCCGGATAAGGAAGGAGTTCTATCCGGGCACAATGCATTGGTTGATCTTCTGGGGAACCCTCTTGCTCTTCCTGGGAAAAATCGCAAGGCTCTTTTCATACCCTCTCGGGCTGACGAATCCGCCCCAACACGTCTTTCTATATGCATCTTTTGTCTCGGAAATCGGAGGGGTTCTGGTCCTGATCGGCGGATGTCTCGCCGTTATCCGGAGATATGTCATCAGGCCTTCCCGCCTGGAAACGAAGCCCGACAACACCCTGGTCTTTATCTGGGGGGCTGCGATTTTCATAACCGGCTATTTGATCAAAGGCTTTCGCATGGCAGCCGTCGGAGTCACTGTTCCGCCCGATTGGTTTTCCTGGGCGCCGGTCAGTTATCCGGTGTCGCGTTTTATTTTAGTCCTGCCGACAGAGCCTTTGAACGAACTTCTCATCTGGCATCGGGTCCTCATCCATGCCATTCCGGCCCTTCTGCTGTTTGCTTATATCGCTGCAAGCCGTTCCCCCTTGCAGCACTTGTTCTTATCGCCCTTAAATATTTTTTTCCGCTCGCTCAAACCGAAAGGCGCCCTTGACCCCATCCACAATTTTGAGGACGCGGAAACCTTCGGGGTCAAAGAAATCTCCGAGTTTACCTGGAAGCAGCTACTGGATCTCGAGGCCTGCACCAATTGCGGCCGCTGCCAGGATGTTTGCCCGGCGCACCTTTCGGAGAAGCCCCTGTCCCCCAGACGGATGACCCAGAACCTTAAGCAGCACCTGTGGCGGGAGGGTCCAAAGCTGCTCTCCCTTCCGCCGGAGCAGCGGCAACCCGAGCCTCTTATGGGAACCAGCGTGGGCGAGGATGAACTCTGGGCCTGCACAACCTGCATGGCCTGCGAGGAGGCATGCCCCGTCTATATAGAGCAAATAAGACGGAACATAGACCTCCGCCGCTACCAGGTGCTTGTGGAGACGAAATTTGCGCCTGAAGTTCAATTGACTTTGAAGAACATGGAAAACAACTCGAATCCCTGGGGCATCGGCGCCCACCTCCGGGCGGACTGGGCCAAGGACCTCGGGATCAAGACCCTTGCCGAGGATCCCCATGTGGAGTATCTTTTCTACATCGGCTGCTCCGGATCGTTCGACGACCGCGGGAAAAAGGTCTCCGTGGCCTTCGCCAAGATTCTGAAGGCGGCGGGGGTGAGTTTCGGCATCCTCGGCACGGAGGAGGGGTGCTGCGGCGATTCGGCGATGCGGATCGGCAACGAATATCTCTACCAGACCATGGCCCAGGCGAACATCGAGGTGATGAAGAACTATAACGTCAAGAAGATCATCGCCACCTGTCCCCACGGCTACAACGCGATCAAGAAGGACTACCCCCATTTCGGCGGGGAGTTCGAGGTCTATCACCACACGGAGATCATCGCCGACCTGATTGCGAAGGGCAAAATCACCCTCAAAAAACCGGTTGCGGGCCTCTTCACTTACCACGACTCTTGCTTCCTCGGCCGGTACAACGCGATCTACGACCAGCCCCGTCGGATACTCGAGGCCGTGCCCGGCCTCAAACTGACGGAGATGGAGCGGAACCTTGCGAAGAGCTTCTGCTGCGGCGCCGGCGGGGCGAGGATGTGGATGGACGAGCATATCGGCGTGCGGATCAACAACATGCGGACGGACCAGGCGATCGCCACGGGGGCCAAAACGATCGCCGTGGGCTGTCCCCTCTGCCTCACCATGTTCTCCGACGGGATCAAGGACCGCAAGAAAGAGGAGACCATGGCCGCCCTCGACATCGCGGAGATCGTCTGGAAGGCCATGGGCCTGGAGGAGGAAAAGCCCGCGGCGGATGTCTGCGCGGCGCCCCCGGCGTAAGGCTTCGCAGTCGCTACCGGGTAGATGGGGACACTCGTCCTTCTGCCAGCCGGGCAGTCCATCAAGTCG
>Ga0116204_1002114_pt1 | contig 10853 bp, 14 predicted proteins | sample LakKivwa52mmetaG_FD_94481 | JGI IMG/M metagenome (GOLD analysis project Ga0116204, IMG submission 94481) | Anoxic lake water microbial communities from Lake Kivu, Rwanda to study Microbial Dark Matter (Phase II) - Lake Kivu water 52m metaG | ecosystem: Environmental > Aquatic > Freshwater > Lake... | reverse complement strand
GTCTAAAACATCACAATGATATTCAATCTCCTTGATGCTTTTATTAACAATTTCTTTGCTTAAAGAGTTAATGACAACAAATTGGTCTGGATGCATTGATATTCTCATCTTCTTGCTAAGAATATATCGGCCAATTGATTTAAATTTCTTCCTGAAAACACTTTTCCATTTAGAAGATGAAATATTATGAGAAGCAAAGGGAACTAAACCTGAACCAATTCTAAAGAAAAGAATCTTGTTCTTGTAATTAAACTCAACAATCTTTTCTAAGCAATCTAGATTCTTTTCTACTTTTTCGATTAAATTGTTTTCAGAGTAATTAATTAAGCGAAAAGTATTATTACTAGTGCACTCCAGCTTATTATTAATGCAGGGATAGCCAATTTTCATAGTTGATATTATTAATTAAAGAAGTATAATGCAGGTATTAATAAGATAAGTTAAAAAAATGAAAATAGTCAAGAAGATTAAAGAAAACAAAGCCATTTTAATTGGTGCTTTAATTGTTGTTGCTTCTGTTTTTGCTTACCAGTTTGTCAATCCTTCGCTAGATAAAACAAGCCGTTACCCCATGACTGAATATGCAATGCCTGGCGATTATAGGATGGTTAGTGATTATGAAGCATCTTTTGATACAACAACAAAGAACGAATTAGAAGTCAGACAAGGATCCATGGAAATAAAGTCTAAGAATGCTGAAAATGACTTTAATTTAATCAAAGAATCTATTGAAAAGAATAATGGTTACATTGAAGACAAAAGAAAGAATGAATCTGACTCTTACATCACTGTTTCTCTTACTTCAAGGATTCCTGTAGATAAATTCGATGAATTAAGCCAAGAAATCCAAGATTCATTTGATGTCAGGAATTATTGGGCCCAAGATTATCGTTTAAATGTTCAATATCAAGTTGATGAAATAACTATTATCAAGAAAGCATTAGATAATTATAATCAATTACGACAAAATGCTCTCTCTTTCAGAACTGACAAAGACCAGATTATGATTCTAGCTGATCTCACTGAAAAAGAATTAAATCTTGTTTCACGTCAGAAGATGTTTCAACGTGATTTAGCTGAAATGCAAAAACTTGCTGAAATGGCTACTTTAACTATAACTATTGAAGAAAAAGTTCCAGTTAAAATCTGGCCTGAAGAAATAGGATTACGTTTCAGGGAAAACCTGCAACAAGCAGCTGAATCAATAACTTTAATCTTAACTTCAGTTGTCTTTAATGCCTTTGTTCTAATCGTTAAAATACTGGAATACTTAATCTATCTAGCCATAATCGCCTTCATTTTAATCACAATTAAGAGCTGGCTGGAAAAGAAAAACTTTATTAAATAGAGCAGTCTTGAGGGCAAGTTTCTGGAGTTTCAGAGCAAGGACAGCCGACCGCCATGCAAACAATTTCCTGACAGATTCCATCACCACATAAATCTTGGCAAAAATTCTCTCCTTTAGAGCATTCTTCTTGGAAGAATTGCCACTCTTCGCATTCTGAACCATCGCTGAAAAGACAATAACCCTTCTCGTTTCCTTGACTATCTTTCCTTATCTCTATTATTCCTTCTTCTTCAGTGCAATAAACTGAAGCTGGATTAGCTAAACCAATCTTTTTTCTCTTCTCAAGAACAACTATTTTAGCTGCTGAAGCTTGAGCTGGATAAGTTTCTAGAACAAAGCCAGTTGACCAAACAGACACTAAATCTCCCACTTCTATTTCCTCTTGGCTATCTATCTCAGTTTTTGCATCAATTTTAAACCAAAAAGCTTGACCTTCTAAATTATCTAAAGTGCCACCTTCGGCAACCAGAATCTCATTGTTTTCTATTGAAAGAACTGTGCCTTGCATTTCCGGTTCTTGAACTACTTCTAATTGTTCTGGTTTAGGTCTAAAAAAAAGAACAGCTGTTGTTATTAAAACAACTGCAACTGCAATGATTATGATTTTTTTGTTCATATAGTTTATTTTATCTTTTTATATTCAAAATATGAATAAAGATTTATGTAAAAAACAAAGAAAAGAGCTGGGAAAATCACTAAGAATATTGCTATGTCTGGCAAAACCAAACCACCGAAAGCGATGAATCCAGCTATTCTAAAAAGCTGACTACCGACTTGATGAGTTTTCTTCCAAACTTCATCATTGCTTAAAGTCCAAGGATTTCTGATACCAATAAACCAATTCCTTTCTGCTTTTTCTATAAGCTTACTGCAATAAAGAAAAAGAATTCCAAAAGCTGGCACTAAGAATTGAACCATATTAAATCTTAATCCTAGATTCCAAGATATAGTTAAAAGATAAAGATAGAAAAGAAAAACAAAGAGAAGAAGAATAAATGAGTCGAAATACTTTTTGAACTTCTTGATATTCTCTTTCAAGGGGTCTATTCTAGGAATAAAGAGGAAAAGAAAAAACAAAAAGAGAGATATTATCGGCATTAAAAACAAGCCCCAAAACTTTGACATATAGCCATCAACTTCTCCTTGACTATTCCAATGAGAAGCTATTGTGTCTGGCATTTGGGGATAAAAGTAAATGCCAATACTAAAAGACAAAAGAATTAAAAGAATAGTTATGTTTCTTTTCATGTTAATTGTTTATTTATCCTTAACTTAACACGAAAACAAAGCCCTATCAATAGGAAGTCTTTAATTCCTGCTCTTTTTTGAATCTTTCAAAGGCTAATTGAATTAATCTGTCAATAAGTTCGGTATAGGGAATTCCGCTTGCCTCCCACATCTTAGGATACATACTTATCTTGGTGAATCCGGGTATTGTATTTATCTCATTAACAAATATCTCGTTGTTTTCTTTAACAAAGAAATCAACTCTACCTAATCCTTCACATGACAAAACTTGGAATGTTTTAATGGCTAATCCTTGTATTTTTTTGATATTTTCATCTGATATTTTCGCTGGAATTTCTAAAATAGCTCCCTGTTCATCAATATATTTAGCATCGTAAGAGTAGAAGTCATGTTTTGGAATTACTTCACCAGGAATTGAGGCTATTGGATTGTCGTTGCCTAAAACAGAACATTCAATCTCTCTTCCTTCGATGTTTTCTTCAATGATAACTTTAGTGTCAAAATTAAAAGCTTTAATAACTGCTTCTTTGTATTCGTCTTCATTGTTAACCTTACTTACTCCAACCGATGAACCCATATTAGCTGGCTTAACAAAGAGAGGTAAGCCTAATTCATTTTTCACTTCCTGAAAATCTTTTAATTCTTTTAGAACAATGAATTTGCCAATCTTTATACCACTATCACGCAATAAGCGCTTCATTAAATCTTTATCCATACCTACTGCTGAACCAAGAACACTTGAACCAACGAAGGGAACATCAGCTAATTTAAGCAATCCTTGAACCGTGCCATCTTCACCAAAAGGGCCATGGAGAATTGGAAAAACAATATCAACTTTAAGATTTTTATTGCTATCACTAAGATTATGAATTCCTCCTTTGCCTTGGGGAGGAAAAACAATTAAATCATCTTCTATAAACCATTGACCACTTTTATCTATCTTAACCATAACTGGCTCATACTTTTCTTTATCAATAGCATCAAAAATATTCTTAGCTGATTGAAGAGAAACTTCATGCTCAGCAGACTTGCCACCAAACAGAATAGCTACTTTAATTTTTTGGTTTTCCATAGTTCAAAAAAGATAAAACAAACTCCAAAGAAGAATCATTTAAGATTAAAACGTCATAAAAATCTTTGAAAAAATCCTTTTTTTCTTCTGTCTTCTGGTTCAAGAAAGCTATTTTAATTAAATTATCATATTCAAAGCTATCTGCCATTTTTACATCATCTAAACTATCGCCAATTAATATGATGTTCTTTCTGTCTTTTATCTTCTCGAATATCTCAGGAAAGTCTTTAATTAATACCTCATCTTTGTTGGCACTATGGATAATTGGCTCTTTAACAGCTATTAATCTTCCTTGGTCGTCCCACTCAAAACTATTAGAGATTATGTGAATATTGCTATATAACTTATCCTCATTCTTTAATTTCCCTGAGATTGATTCCTGTCCCAATCCTGCCGAAGATATAATAATTAAAGGAATATCATGCTTTCTTAGAAAATCCATTAATTCCGAGAACTTATCTCTGAAAACGATCTGCTTGGATTGAACTGCCTTCTCTATGTCTTTCCTATTTAATCCAGATTCAATTAAAAGTTGAAAGTGCTTAAGCCACCACTCATGCATTAACTTTTTCTTTTCTTCTTGGGAAATATCTTTATCTTCTTCTATAGGACGGTATTCATTGTAAAGATTAAAAGCCTTGTCAGCATAATCTGGAGTTAAATAATTTTCCTTTCTTAAAACAGAAATGATTGAAGGAACTTCCTGCCCATCCACAAAAGCTCTGGTTAAAACCCTATCAAAATCAACTAAAAGACAAACTTTGCTTAAGCCGCCTTCATGAAACTTTCTTTTTGTTTCTTCAAATTTTTCTTTGTTTGAGAATATCAAGTTTTCCATGTTTTTTCTTATTCTACCAAAAAACCACCCGAATTAAAAGGTGGTCTTTTATATTCGAATCAGAACCTGTTCTAATTCTTTTTAAAAATCTGCAATAATTCCATTGGGAATAAAATGGTTGTATTCTCTTCTCTTGCAGCATCAGTCAAGGTTTCTAGGTATCTCAAGATAATTGGGCTTGCCCCAAGTATTTCTCCTGCTTCTTTAAGCTTCTGGGCTGCTTGATATTCTCCGTCAGCTAAGATAATTTTTCCTCTCTTAACTCTTTCTGCTTCAGCTTGCTTAGCAATTGACCTCTGCATAGAAGCAGGAATTTCAACATGCTTAACTTCAACCGTGGTAACTTTTATTCCCCAAGGATCAGTTGCTTCATCGATAACTTCATGAAGTTTATCATTAACTTTCTTTCTTTCAGCTAAAATTTCATCTAAATCAGAAGCTCCAACAACTCCTCTTAAAGAAGTTTGAGATATTTGAGCTGTAGCTTTGCGAAAGTTTTCAACATCAATAATGGCTTTTTGCGGATTAGTGATTTTGTAATAAACTACAGCATCCACTTTTACAGGAACGTTGTCTTTAGTGATCACATCCTGTGGAGGAACATCTTGAGTAACTATACGTAAGTCAACTTTCTCCATTCGATCAACTAAAGGAATGATAAGGAATATTCCAGGACCTTTAATAGATGAAAATCTTCCTAGTCTGAAGATAACTCCTCTCTCATACTCATTAAGAATTCTAATTGAAGCAATTAAAACTACTACTAGAAACGTTACAAAAGGCAACATGTTTAAATTAATTATTTACTAAAAACTTTACAGAAAAGCTTTAATGTTGCTAAAGCAAAGATTAAAGCATACCAATACCAGTCTAAGCTGAGCAGTGGACTCCAAAGTTTTGCTACAAGCAAAGTAAAGCCAAAAACAGCTATCTTCACAAACTGGACATCTAGCCAGTTAAACTTTTTAATTTTTGAATCTGCCCAAGATGTAATACTCATACTATTACCAATTAAATTTATATTCATGAAAAAGATCTCCCGCATGAATGCATTTCGTTTCTTCGATGAAAAACTCTTTGCCAAAAACGTTTTTTAATGTTCCATAATAATAACCGGCTTGGAAAATACAAGAAATAGAGCTTTTATTATAACCCTCGATCTTAAAAACAACTTCCTTTTTCTCTTTATCTATTTTAGTTACTTCAAAGCTTCCGAAATCAAAAACTTTGTCCCAATATCTTGGCCCGTGCTTTTTAATTGTTTCAAAAGAAATAAAATAGCTCATCATCATTTTAGAGAATAAAGAAAGTTTTGAACCATTCATACCCGAAAAGAAAATATCACGATCATTCATCTTAAAAATTTCTTTTTTAACAAGATTAATTAACACATTCAAGGACTCTTGATAATACTCTTCTGATCTAATTTCTTGTAATTTTATTGGATAGCCAAGTTCTTTCATTCTCTGCTCGATTCTTTTCAAGCTTTCTTGGCCCTTTGACTCTTTTGTTTCTTTCAGGTTACTAGCTATTATTTCTCCTCTAGCATTACCAGGCAAACTCATAATTTTATCGGCCAAAACCTTTAAGCTTTCACCTTGACCTAAATCATTATACCTTGGCTTATTTCGAGTAAATATTCTTTCTATTTCTTGTTCTTTCATGAAATTAATTACAATTACTTAAACAGTCATCTTTATCAGGCCCATCTGGAATAAGATTACATACTTCACATAAGTTATCTAAAGAAATATTAGCTGAGTCACTAGAGGAATCACTTGGCGAAATATTCAAATTATCCATCATACCTGACAAGTCTCTAAAAGACTTGTCTTTTGGTAAATCAAACTTAGTTGAATCAACTTTCCATTTCTTGCAAACAAAGTCAAATTTTAAATCTGAATCTTCTAAGGATGGATTTTCTGTGGGATTAATTGAATCTTTTTCTTCATCAAACTTAATCTTCATGCCATCCTTATTCATTAAATCATCCCAGAAATAGTTCCAACTGTCCCTAATAATACTTACTGTGTTAGTAGTTAATCCAGTGCCTTTATCAATTATTTCCATTTCAACTCTAACCATCTTGTTTTCGTTGTCGAAATAATAGACGGCCTTTATTTGACCTTCCTCGTTATTAACTTCAGCGGAACACTCTAATGGTTTTCCTTTCTCAAACATGTCTGTAATTTTATCAGAGAAATAAGATTCTTCTTTACTGTCATCATTAGACTGATTAATGAAATAAATTCCTCCACCAACAACTAAAACTGCCAGAACAATAACTATTATAATGTTTAAAGAAAATCCTTTGTTTAAGTTTTTCATATTACTATTTATTTCTTTCTAAAGATTTCGTGCAAAGCGAAAAGAGCAAAGCCAAGCCCAAGGCCTGTGAACATTGACCCCGGCATACTTCCTGTCAAAAAACCCACTCCCATACCAGTTAAAACACCAGCTGGGATAAAAAGAGCTCCTGGGCTATCAACTTCCTTTTCTTTGCTATTCTCTTTTTCTTTACGATGAATAAATCCAAGAAAAAACAAGAAAAACAAGAACTGTAGAAAGTAAAGATCTTTATGCAACAATCCCAAGAAACCTAAAAAGCCAAGAAACCCTATCAAATTAAACTCTTTTTTCTTCATTAATTAATTTAATTAATTTTTAAAAATCCAACCACATAATTTTTGCCCCATTTTTTAATACACTTAGGGCAAGTTGTGTAATAGAAATATATCTCACTGATATCTACTTTTCTTTCTTCAGCTATCTTCTGCATTTCTTTATGCCAATTTTTGACTTCCCTGTAAGGACCTTCAAAAACTTTGGTTAAAAAAGTACCCGATAACTTAACATTATCAGAATCAGGAACCTCTTTGTTAACCGCTAAATAATGTTCGCATTTCCATGGTGATAAATCCCTTGAAAGCAAAGCCCAATCTTTCATTTCTGGTGAAGCTCCTGCTTTCTCAACCTTGTTCCAAGCTCTAGTCATCATGGATCCCATATTAAGAGGGACATAGAAAAAACTACAAGTTTTTTCTTTAATAAACATCTTATCTTGCCAATTAATCTCTTTGTTATCCCAAAGATCTGGATTGAATTCTGGGCAACATATTTTTTCTTGATTCATGTTTTTTTATTTTCTTTATTGTAACATGCAATAATTATAAGATAAATAATCTAATGATTCAATGCCCTAGCTATAATGAAAAGCACTCACCAAAAAATCTTTTCGAAAAACTACTTACCTTCTTTCTTTCTCTCACCATACTTAGAATTCTTTATTCCACCAATCACAAAGCCGATTAGCAGGAACAAAACAATGCTTAAAGCAGGACAAGGCAATCCTCTTATCATACAATCAAAGTCTGTTTTCCCCTCTAAGAGAAACATTCTGTTATTCTTTAATTGCAGGGAAGCAATAAAGCCAATAAATAATCCTATATAATTAAAAATGGATAATTTCATGTTTTAATTCTATCAAAAAACCGCCTTAATTAAAAGGTGGTTTCTTGGCTCGCCATTCCGTAGCCTTCTTGTTTTTCCAAAGCTTTAGCGTAGGAGGAAGCGAAGGATGGCTCCGGGAAATGGACTATGTCCGAACCTATTTTAAATTTTAATTATTCTCTTTTCCTAATAACAACAATACTAATCTAATCATCTTGTCTTTATCTCTTGGATTGCTTTCTGCTATTAAAATAGTTAGTGCTGTTAATGCTTCAGGAGTGAAGGCTGCTCGCAAAACACCCGTCTTTCTCAAAAACCAAACAAACGAAAAAGCAGCGCTTCTCTTATTCCCATCAACAAAGGGATGGTTCTTAATGATGAAATAAAGAAGATGAGCAGATTTTTCCTCTATGCTTGGATAAACATCTTTCCCTCTAAATGCCTGAAAAACATTTCCCATTATTCCTTTAATTACTTCCTTGCTTCTTTCTTGACCAAAAAGTTCCGATGCTTGTTTTTTCTTTTTTAATTCGTACTTGAAATCCTGAAGAGCATCTTCCAATTCTTCAGTAGTAACCTTTATTTTCTTCTTGGAATATATCCTTTTGGGAAATTTTTCTTTGTCATATGCGTCTAAAGAAAACCAAGTACTAGCGAAAGCATTGACAAGCTCCAAGATGTCTTCATTTCTAACTTTTTCATTTTCAGGAAGAAGAACTCTCACATTTGATACCGCATCCATAAAACTTTGATAATTTCTACTAATCTGTTTTTCGTTGATCGTATACCCTTTAAGTAAATGTTGTTTTAGGGTTTTTGTCGCCCAGATACGGAACTGTGTGGCTTTTTTAGAATCTACCCTATATCCAACAGATAAAATAACATCGAGGTTGTAATAATCAACTTGATAGGTTTTGCCATCATCAGCAGTTGTTGCAATTTTTGCAACAACTGAATTTTTATTAAGCTCATTAGAGTTAAAAATATTTTTAATATGCCTCGAAATTACCGACTTGTCTCGTTCAAATAAACCTGCTATTTGATTTAACGATCCCCAAACAGTTTCTTTTTTAAGGTCGCCCTTAAATTCAATCTTTCCTTCCTTGGTTTGATATATAATAACCTCTTTTTTCTTTTTCATATAATGTCATTCTACCAAAAAACCACCTTAATTAAAAGGTGGCTTCTTGGCTCGCCATTCCGTAGCCTTGGCGAAGGATGGCTCCGGGAAATGGACTATGTTCGAACCTATCTTATTTAATTTCTTTCTCAAATTGTTTTATTATCTCGCTAATAAAAATGCTTTTTTTCTTAGTGTATGTATCGCGATTGTCTTTATATTCTTTTGCGAGATTCTCTTTCAGCTCATTATATTCCCTAATTCTTTCTTTATTTCCCAAAAGATATTCTCTAAAATATATTAGATTCCTCCATTGTTTGCCGCCAAATTTAACCATATGAACATAGTGAGTCCTATTTTTTTCACTTCCTTTTGCAAAAAAATGTCTCCCTCTTACTCCTGCCTCATGCTTATACTCATAACCCAGCTTCTTCATAATTTTTATAATTTTTTCTATGTCCTTTGTTCTCTTAACAGCAAACGCTATGTCAATTATTGGTTTTGATTTCACTCCAGGAACCGAGGTACTTCCAACATGCTGAATGTCTAAAGCTTGATTTCCAAGAACAGAAAAAAGGAGAGCTTTTTCTTTTTCATAAATCTTCTTCCATTCGAAGTTATAAGGAGAAAGCACGACTTTTTTTCTTTGTAGACCGACTATCTTCTTTTTCATAAATCCATTTTACCAAAAAACCACCTTAATTAAAAGGTGATTTTTATGCATCTCGGTCTCTCGAACCGAGCACAAGCCGGCTCCGCGGGTAGGACTCGAACCTACAACCAACCGGTTAACAGCCGGACGCTCTACCATTGAGCTACCGCGGAATATCTTTTTTAATCTTTGTGAATATATAATATTTTCAGTGTTTTGTAAATTAATATCCCCTCAGCTTGTCTAAGTCTTTGTGCTGCCTAATCCTTTCTAAGGCTTTGGATTCAATCTGCCTGATTCTCTCCCTAGTTACTTCAAAAGTATTGCCTACTTCTTCTAAGGTATGGGTCACTCCATCTTTAAGTCCAAATCTCATTGCTAAAATATCCCTTTCTCTAGAACTTAAGTCAGCTAAAATGCCATTGAGCTGCTCTCTTAAAAGACCTCTTCCAGCTTGACTTGAGGGAGAAATAGCTTTTGTGTCCTTAACAAAATCAGCTAAAACACTACTGTCAGAATCATCACTAACTGGAGCTTCAAGAGATGCTGTTCTTTGGAAGATCTTTGTGATGTGACTAACTTTTGCTATTGATAAACCCATTTCAGCTGAAACTTCCTCAATAGAAGGCTCTCTTCCTAATCCCTGCAAAAGATCTCTCCTTATCTTGCTATATCTTGATATTGTTTCAATCATATGAACTGGTATGCGAATAGTTCTGGCTTGATCAGCTAAAGCTCGGTTAATTGACTGCCTAATCCACCAAGTGGCATAGGTTGAAAACTTGTAACCTCTTCTCCAGTCAAACTTCTCAACTGCCCTGAAAAGCCCAATATTTCCTTCTTGAATTAAATCAAGAAGAGTGAGATTGCTTGCCTTGCCAATGTACTTCTTGGCAATTGAAACAACTAAACGCAAATTAGCTTTGATAAGCATGGCTGTTGCCTGACTATTACCTTTCTCTATTTCCTTGGAAAGTCTTTTCTCGTCATCAGCAGTCAAAAAAGCTGTTTTTGATATCTCTTTAAGATACATTTGAATTGAATCTATCTTAAGTCCAGATTGCATTTTAGCATGCTTTTCTTTGGAATCTTTGAGCTGAAGATATTCAATCTTTTCTTTGATTT
>Ga0116204_1002113_pt1 | contig 10854 bp, 18 predicted proteins | sample LakKivwa52mmetaG_FD_94481 | JGI IMG/M metagenome (GOLD analysis project Ga0116204, IMG submission 94481) | Anoxic lake water microbial communities from Lake Kivu, Rwanda to study Microbial Dark Matter (Phase II) - Lake Kivu water 52m metaG | ecosystem: Environmental > Aquatic > Freshwater > Lake... | reverse complement strand
ATGCCTTTACCCCTCCGACATTAAGGTATTAAAGGCTGTTGATTTGCCATAATTTAAGCATTACTTGAATGTTATAGTCTTCCCAATTAAAGGAAAGCGACCGCACCCTAATGAAATATCTGGCTCTGATTTAGACGGTGATAGATATTTTGTATATTGGGATCAACGGTTGATACCAAGTATGATGCAAGATCCACCTGAGTTTCCTTGTGCCATTGCATAAACTACAGAGGATAAAATTTCCTTATATGACATAGCCAACGATTTAATAGAGTATCATTGTTCTCAAGCTAATCTGGGAAGAATTGCAAACGCGCACATGGTGATTGCGGATCAATCACCCCTAAAAGCCAACGATGAGCTTGCACTGGAATTAGCCAGACAGCATTCCATTGAGGTGGATTCTGCTAAATCTGGCGTACATGGAACAATACCTTAGGAATGCAGATATAAATTATGTAGATACCCACATTTTATGCCAAAAAAGAAGAAATATTATCACTCCAAGAGTGTCAATGGCTAGATTTATGACTTAGTGAATGTAGAAAAACTAATGGAGCAAATAATAGAATGTCCTATCTAAATGGATGAGAAGTTTGGACACTTAGATGACTTACAATATTTCTAAGATGCATTGAATGATCTTGAGCTTTATACGACTCAATTATAATAAATAGGATATGAAGAGGGAATGAGTGAATATGATATTGTATGTGGAAATCTAAAAGAAAACAATATCGTAAAAGAAGATAAGACAGAGAAGGCTGAAAGGGTTTATAGAAAAAGCTAACGTCTGATTGAATCCGCCTAAAAGCAATATGAAGAATCTACTCTCGACCACTAACGACTCGCGATTGCTTATATGCAAATGTCGTATATATAAGGAAGCTACTTATCATTTGCATGGGCCTCAGCTCACACAGTACTATGCTCAATATATAAAAAGACGACGGCCATAATTAAGCAATGAATAATAATAATAGCATTTCATGTTATCATATTCTGTCATTCTGATGGGGTGATGTTCACACCTTCGATGTTCTTCACTCTGTTGAGTTTTGATTGATATGATGAATAAACATTGCTCTATGCATTCCTGGCCATTTCTAGAGGAGTATAAGTTTTGAGGAATTCCTCTAATGACATATATCCACCACCCACTCTGATTATCGCTCTGCCATTCGCTATCATAATGCCTAATTTTGTCTTCCCATACATATATACTCCTTCCTTCATTCTGGTCATTTGAACATTAATCTCAGGGTTCTTCATAAAGTATTACGCCAGCTCATCTGAGAGAACCTAATCGGTTTTACTTCCTTTAGCTGCTCTATAGCCACTTAATGGAATTGGCAATTCCTCCATTCCGATTTCCCCTTCGTTTGGTGACTTAATTTCCTCATTGTTACTTATTTCATTTTCAGGGGTCATCAATTTGGTTGAAGTAACTGTGACATCTGCGCAATGAGTCTGTTTAGTATGCAAATCTACTTGATATTTATAGGAGTCAATGGTTAATGAAGAATGGTGCGGGTTTATAGTTTGATCGACTGTGATTTCCTTTCCAGGCTCTACTTTGCAGTTCATGACTTTCCTCTTCTTCCTTCTATGAATTATGACAAATATAATGATCACGGAGATTGTTGCGAGGGTTAGGAACACAATGATTAATATTATATACCATGGGAGTTTAGAAAGGGTGCTGTTGTGATTGACCACGAGATCATATTGCCATAATGCTGATGATAGATACATCCCATTGTTGTCATAGGAATCCACCTTATACTGGACTGTTGCCACTGATAAACTGGTAGAGTTAAATGTTGCAGGGAATGGAGAATCATACGCATCTGCGACTATGTCTTTTGCCTAAAACACACCCCAATCCATCAAGTTGTTTATCCTATTTAGTTCTACCTCGTCGCTCATCATTATGTTTGATATCTTCTTCTTAAATTGATAGTAAATTACTGCATTTGCATCTACATTTATGGTTGAAGCAGACAGATGTATCGTCAAGTTATTTGATGATACAAACCCAGTAGCCTCTCCGATTAGTGATGTCTTTTCTCTCAATCCAGTGGCCATCAATATCTGGGTAGGGGTAGAAATGATCTGGTTTACTTAGCTCTATCCATACACCTCTGTTAGATCGATTGAAGTGCAGACTGCTTTTACAAATTTCCTATAGCTCGTGATAATCACTACAGTATCCAATTTCCTTGTTGCGCTGAATGGGGAGAATAATAAATATATGTCTTCTGAGTACAATTCTCCTGTGGCTATTATCTTTTAGGTGTTCATCAAAAAGTAGTTCCCTGTGCCATTGGAGAATACTAAATGATCCCCAACTGTCATATTTTCAAGCACCTCAGTATTATCTCCCAGCTATATAGTAAAGTTGACATTGTATGCAGTGGCCGAGCCAATATTAGAGGCAGTAATTCGCAGCCTTAAAACTCCACTATCGCCTGAAAATATTCTCTGATCAGGATTCTCAATATATACCCCATCCTAATCGGTCACTACTTTAGTGCTATAAGTGGCTGATATCCATGCTCCTCTCGATTTCACAGTCCTATAATTAGGAGTCGATATATTTCCATACTTGATGTATCCATAACTGTGTGATCTCACTAATGGGTTAGACATCACTATATTGGTGCCATGCGCAATCTGAGATGCACTCATTTTCATGAGTACATTATATGTAGCAGTATCGGGTGTCACATTATTATGGATAGGGAACTGTTCAATGAATGGGCCAAGTGTGACATTGTAAAAGCCAGAAGCCGAAGCATTTGCAATATCAATTGTATAGTTAATAATGGGTAGTGTCTCCCACTGATCATTCATTAGTCCATCATAGTTTTCTGAATCTGAAGCAGCATCTCTGAAATCTTGAATGGCATCGGTTTCTATTTGCCTGAATTCAATGTTTCCCATGTAGTTTGGTACTAACATTGTGAGGGAGATATTCTGCGAGTAGCCAATAGTGTAAAATGCCTTACCCGCTAAATCTCCATTAGAGTATGGTATTGCGAATTTGGCACTGGGTATTAATATTCTATAGTCGTGATAGCCTTCTTTAGTTCTGTCATTATACCCAGGTAGGTGATCAAAATAAGTCTCGTTCAATTGGAAACTTATTTCGTGTACTCTTCCTTGATATTACAGTGGTAACTCTCCTATTAATTTAAGCTTATAGAAGTAATCTCCCCTGAAACTATCCCTTATCTCAATCACATTAAAATTCATGAAATCAAAGAATTATGGTGCCACATCAATATTGTGATCTGATGGCTCTATCTCTATATAATCCTTAAGGTATTGTGGAATAGTCATTATCAGAAAATTGTACTTCACAGGTTTCCTAATCGCATAGCTAAACTCTTTTGAATAGAAGAATGCGAATGAAGTAGGTTTATCCGGCAGTTCAATAAACTCTATTGCATCATCACTCATGTGCCAATCATAGCCAGCATTATTATATAAGGTGATCTTGATATATGTTGTTTCCCCTACGGTTAATATTGCTCTGCTTCCTAATTCCCCTCCAACAAACACTGATATAGTAGTGTCACCAAATCCATAGTGGTTATCAAATGTCAGATCAGTCCATTCTCTTTTTTCTTCCTCCGGGTCTGAAATCACATAGAGATTATAAACATTTGCGTTAAAAGTAGGAGTATATTTTGGGAACACCTCCGCTGTAAGCTTTATATTTGTGCGATATGCTTCTATAATATTCACTACATCATCCACAATTAAGTAAGTATTAGGACCGCAACATGGATTCCAATAAACAAACCTACCTCCATCGTTAACCTTCACCAAACCCTCAATTTTGCTATATGATGTCATATGAAGTGGGATATTAATCGTTTCAAACCCTTCCCCTCTTAAGTTTGCAGAAAAGTATAAGTAATCTCGAATGGTAGGTGTGACGACTCTGTTGTCTACTTAGCTAATATTTTCTGGGCTATACTGATAGAAATCAGTACAATTGAAGTTGGTAAGTCGATCATCGTATCTATCCATATTAGGCATAATAGGGATAATATTGTTTTGTAGGACATTGAGTAGTTATGCAGCTTTGGTATTGTTCACCGACATCTTGACCCTGTGCTGATTGAACATGCAGGCATATACATTCCTAAGCACTGATAGTGATACATTGCTTCCATCATAGTTTAGATCCTTAATGTTTATCCATTTTTCTGATGGCAATAATGTTTCTTTGTCGACACTTACTAAGTTTGAAGTTGATTGGCCTCCAAGAAGTGTTCTGTCCTTATTCTATAGATTGTCAGACCACCAGCCTCTTTTCTCAGGATGCTTCGCCACATACATATCCTATGTGTAGTTTATAATATATCCCAGTCCTTTATAAAGTGGCTGCGCTATTATATTCTATGGTTTGTTGATTCCAGTGTCTATCTAAGGCAACCTATTATCTAAGTGAAGCGGCCATGCCTTAACATATACACTATCAAGATATTGCCTGTGTGTCAAATCAAACATGTGCTGCCACACATAATCCTTTGGATAGTATGCATAAACCTTAGGGCTATATGTCCATTGGGTGACGTTTGGCCATGTTGAGCTAAGAGTTGTTACTATAGGCAGATTCATAGCAGCCCTCTCTTCTGCACATTGCTTCATTTGAGTTTCATTTAAATCTTCCGCACATTGATGTGCTGTACTGATTATATCCCTCTATTCGACAGTCAATTATTACCCTTTAAGTATAGTCCCATCAGCATCATAGCACATACCATATACTGATCGATGCGCTAAATTGATAAAATAGTCGTCAGAAGGACAGGCTTCTTCATCAATTTGGAAGGAATATGTACCATTCGCATTTTCAGGAGGAGTGTATATTCGCGTATGCATTGGTCCCCTTCCTTAATTGTAATAGTACACTTCATTATCTTTGCAGACGAGCACATCGAAATATTTCGGATAATTGTTATAGAGTTTGATGTGGAGGAGTATATCAATCTCTTCTTCAGTGTTCCAGGCGAGCACACGCTCGGTAGTATTAGCCTTAGTCATTTCAAATGTAGTTGACATCATAAAGTTAAGCACTGGTGCTCCCCCACACAAATCCATAAACATGCTACGCTGTGGCTATGACCATCTTCTGCCCCATATATCAGTCCATTCGACCCTTGATGTTCCAGCAACAAATGGAATCAGTTGTCCAGTTCCGGTAGTGACATATTCAATGAAGGGGATTGATGATATTCCAATATTGATGATTTCGCAGTGGGCTCCATAGAATGTATTGATTCCAGGATCTGCTCTGTGATTGCTTTTTCTTACCCACAATGTGCTGTGTGAGAGCAATTCTTGATAATATATTCCAAAGCGAGTGTATGGATTAAGGAGTTCATATGGTTAAACATAGGAGCCATTTTCTCTTTATAGCTTAATCTGCATTTCTATTGCAGGTAGGCTGAAGAACTGTTTCCTATAAAACGTTTATGCGATATATGATCTCCTATAGAATATAGTCTCATAGCCATTTTCTTTTTATGATAAGTCGAACTTCATTTCGTATAAGTCAATATCAACAGTAATATCAGTATCGCTTTCAATTCCTTCAATGCAAATACTGATATTTGATGGCTTTCCATATGCCTCATTAGAAAACAGCCCTCTTTTAAAATGCGCCTTAATAATGTTATTAACAATGTCATATTCAACAGAGTAAAATGCTACTTAATCAGCTGAGAATGTTGCAGACTCCTGTTGTATTTATTAGCTGAAGGTCATTTGAATAACACCTCCCTGTCTACTCTCTTCTCCTGGGATCATTAGATATGATGTAAATCCATTGATGAACTTAATGTCTGGATATTCTTACAGATACCCTTCATTAGAAGTAGTCGGAGTAAACCCTAATAGATCAGTGGCAGTCTTTACTCTTTCTTGATCATTCTAAGGAACTGGAACCAGGTAATGGACTATATGCACGGTGTTATTTGTAATGTCCTGGACATTTCTGTTTTCGGTAATATTAATAGGATTCTTTTCAGAATACATCAACACTGCGTTATTCCATTTATTCCTCTTCAGTCCACCCGGTAGGCTTGAATTCCAATAGCCTTAGGAATATCTAGTCACAGTTCCCGAACCCCATTCAGCAGTAACAAGTGGGGATTACCTGGGGATTTTATCCATAGTGAATATGTCATCTGCGCTTACATTATCAGGCCGTGGATATAAGTTGACATCATAGAAGTATATATCCTGTCTGCACCACAAGTAGTTAATTTTTGCTACATCTGCCGCCGCGTTAGGGTTCTTTACTCCATCAGGGAAAGTGCCGTGATATATAAATTCTGCTCCCTCAGCTGTGGTATCATCTACCCACACCATCTATCTTGGGACAGCGCTCTCAAAGAATAGCTCCGCACTCTTGAAATAGACTTGTTTGATGACAAAGTTTATATTATTAGCGATAGTAGTTGACCCCAGATTTTCAATATTAAGATCAGAGTTTGCTTATGATTCGAGGTCTGGAAGTTCTGGATAAGTAGTAGTATCTCTTACCTTCTTCCCTGCTTTTACTGGATCCCCAGCTTCGTTAATAAGAATTACACCTTTATTATTGATATATTTCAGATCCACTAAATCGTAATTTATTAGGTCCGTAAAAGGGAATATGTAGCTATAGTTTTGATAGTACTCATTCACGAATTCGATTTACCTAATAATCTGTGACTGATCCACTGTGTCTACTATTGGGGTAATCAATGGAACCACTGCATAATACACTACATCCAGTGCTTATGTTGCCTCTTTGTTCTCAACATTCAGAACATTGTCACCATATTATCCTTTCCCCCATAAAGGAGACCAACACACTGGGTCTGGATTCAATGTTGTCCTAAGCAATGCTGCAGCCTTTGCATTTGTTAAAGTGCCACCATAATCCATTACGGTAAGCTCTGAGTCCTCGATAAACTCCAAAATTGGGTACAGTATCATCACATCATATAGCATCTGAGTTGCACTTTAGTCTAATATTTCCAATCGTAGTGGATACTCCAGCTTTTAGAAGGCAAATAAAGTATCGGCAGTGCAGATCAAGTGATTGGATTTGTTAACTGATGTGATATTTTCAAGGTATTAGAACTTTTCATAATTCTCTTCGTCAACAACACAATTTCCCGGATATGGTTCAACTGCAGTGATATTGTTAGGGAAGTAAATATAGAGTTTCATTTAGGTGACATCCACTTCAAAGAGATTGTATATAGTAATAAGGGAATTTATAATAATCCCTGCTTCTCCACCAGGAACAGGTAGGCCATCATCTAATTTCAAGTCAGCATTAAAGAGTACTTTGCGTGACATCCCATAGAGTAACACATTATAAAGCAATTGCTTGTAGGTGCTTTTAGAGACAGGATTTCCATTAAATACTAAGACAGTGCCACTACCATATCCTTTCCGAAGCAAAAATGGGATAGAGCTTTTTTCCTCAGATGTTAGCTCACTAAATATCCCAGTACGTGCATTCTTTCCTCTAATATTATTATCATTAGGGTCTACTTACAAGAGAGTGTCCATTCCTTCTGTTGATACAGCTCTAAATGAAGATGTGATAAATGTGCGATAATTATTATCACTTTGCCTCATATTTAGACAGAGTGTCCGGAGAGTAAAATCATCATTTTCTTCTGCACATCCTACGAATTGCGCTATTTAATCTGAATCAATAGAAGAAATCAGCTTGCTAGTGTCGTAAGTGCCTGCAGTAATAATCCCCCATTTCTCAAGTAAATATCCGGACTTCCCTGAAGCAATTACTCTTCCTCCATTATTCAAGTATTCCTTCAATGAAATTATTCCTTCTGCATATGTTTGCGTGATCATGTCCTCAGTTCCAAAGGCATAATCAGGAATTATAATTAAGCCAAATCGCATTTCATTGTCATCTGTGAACAAGATCCCTCCATTTAGTTCATCAGGCGCCATATACACTAGAAATGTTTTGCCTACGTTTGCAATATCGGACGCAGCTGCATCAAAGTCCACTGATTAAATGCAATCTCCATATTTTGCACTCAAAATGCTGCAATAGGAAGCTGCCTCCGTAAACACATCCATGGTTACTGACTAAGTGCTTATATCCATAGAAAGAATCCCTACATTGATGCCATAAATTGGCTTAGCCTTGCTGAATTAGATATCGTTATCTACCTTGAAATAGGCAAATGATGTGCCTTCGCCTGGGAGACTTGCATTAGGAAGGGTAATGATGGCTCCATCGTTTAGAGTAATTTCTTGTTCTTGAGATGTAAAGGTGAGGCTGTATGGATAGAGAATGTACTGAGTAGAGAATCGTTTAGGTGCCTTGAGAACATGGATGTATGCAGCAGACTGTAGGCTTGCACTTGATTGGTTAGAGAATGAAATGACAGAAGCATTAGTGAGTGTGTTTTCCTATTCAAGGAGCCTCCTGCTGGGTGCCTTTAATGTAGTAGCGTAGGGATTATCAATGAATTGGTTTCTGATGATAGTGTCCCACTGTTCTTGTGTGACATTGTAGAGAGCGAGTGAGTACAAGAGAAAGCAAATGGGAATAATCATACGCATTTATTATAATGTGGAGATATATTGAATGCAATTGAATACAATTGAATGAATGCTTTGATTAATTTATTTCTTTAATTTTTCATGAAATCAATAGGGCGCATATCGTTATATGATAGATCATTAAAAACATGCAAATACAATGTTTCATACAATTTCTTAGAAGCAATGATGCTTACAGTTTATGCTACTTCCCTTATGGGGCTCATAGTGCTCTATATTAATTATCAAAAAATTCAAATAACTTGAACACAAAACATCATCACAATCCCCGCCCAATGCTCTCAAGAGCCTTCATTCTTTTGAATGTTCCCCATATTGTAATCCACTACGTTTCCCTCACTTGTTGCTAGTTTTTGGTGCTCTATTGATTTGTATGGCTCCTTGATGCACACTAATATTCCCCAGGCCAATCACCAAATCCATCCAACGATCTCAAATGCCATTATCAGCTAGAACAACCCAATTAGTGCCTGACTCTTGCTGAGACAGCACTATTGTGCCTATTCCAGGTAGGATCAAATTCAGGAAGAAAATAATGCCCTTCATTGTAGTGCTCAGCTCTGGAAACCTAGTGACTAATTCATAAACCTTGTTGTCATAGTCGGTAGCTTTAATTAAACCCTTCACAAACACCTGAGTGTCTGGGTTTGCAAACTGCTCCTAAATATCTTTCTTGATATTCTCCACCATAATGCAAATGCAAGCAGATGACTGCACACTACTAGGCAGATTATAAAGCCCAGTGCTATCATCGCGTAATTGATGATAATGTAGCACAAAGCAGAGACTTCGACTATGTATGGGCATTCTCCTCCACACATATTGAGCTTCCGTTTAGAAAAATATATGGTCTGATGTAAATCCATATAGCGAGACTAGCGACGCTAATAATGCATGAACCAGAGTAATATGCAAATTGTGTTATTGCTCTCCACATTGGGAATCCCAGATAAAGTGTTTTTAGATATAACCAACGAGAGCATAGCAAGCATGCTGAATATGTGCAAACATGGAGTAATTAGTTCAAATATTAGGTTATCATCACCATTTAAGACAATGATAGAAGATATGATTCAGACAGGATTACATCCAAAATCAGAGCCTTTCTTAAATAGAGTACTCAAAGAAATTGCTAAATTCAATTTGTCGCTTATTAAAGCAAAAGGCAGAGTTCCATTATCCAAAAGTGGCGTTATGATTGGAGTTGCAGATAGTACTGGCACATTAGAGTATGGACAAATATACTGCCAGATCGATTACTCAAACAGTAGGACTGTGCTTACTGGAAATGTAGTAGTGACAAAAAATCCATGCCTTTACCCCTCCGACATTAAGGTATTAAAGGCTGTTGATCTACCAGAACTAAAGCATTTTGTGAATGTTATAGTCTTCCCAATTATGGGAAAGAGACCACACCCTAATGAAATATCTGGCTCTGATTTAGACGGTGATCGATATTTTATATATTGGGATCAACGGATTATTCCAAGCAAGATATAAGATCCACCTGAGTTTCCCAGTGCTATTGCATAAACAACCGAGAATAAAATCACCTTATATGATATTGCCAAAGATTTAATTGAATATCATTCTTCGCAAGCAAACCTCGGAAGAATTGCAAACGCGCATATGGTGATTGCTGATAAATCAGCGCTAAAAGCTAATGATGATCTTGACTGGAATTAGCCACGCAGCATTCCATTGAGGTAGATTCTGCTAAATCGGGCGCTCATGGGAGAATTCCATAGGAATGCAAATACAAATTATCTAGTTATCCCCATTTTATGCCAAAAAAGAAGAGGTATTATCACTCCACGAGTGCCAATGGATAGATATATGACTTATTGAATGTGGAAAAGCTAATGGAGCAAATAATAGAATGCCCTATCTAAATGGATGAGAAGTTTGGACACTTAGATGATTTACAATATTTCTAAGATGCATTGAATGATTTGGAGTTTTATACGACACAATTATAGTAAATAGAATATGAAGAAGGAATGAGTGAATACGATATTGTATGTGGAAATCTAAAAGAAAACAATATCATAAAAGAAGATAAGACAGAGAAGGCTGAAAGGGTTTATAGAAAAAGCTAACGTCTGATTGAATCCGCCTAAAAGCGATATGAAGAATCTACTCTCGACCACTAACGACTCGCGATTGCTTATATGCAAATGTCGTATATATAAGGAAGCTACTTATCATTTGCATGGGCCTCAGCTCACACAGTACTAT
>Ga0116204_1002110_pt1 | contig 10866 bp, 12 predicted proteins | sample LakKivwa52mmetaG_FD_94481 | JGI IMG/M metagenome (GOLD analysis project Ga0116204, IMG submission 94481) | Anoxic lake water microbial communities from Lake Kivu, Rwanda to study Microbial Dark Matter (Phase II) - Lake Kivu water 52m metaG | ecosystem: Environmental > Aquatic > Freshwater > Lake... | reverse complement strand
ACTGAATGTAATTACGCCAAAACCACCCATCCCCGCCTGAGCCAGATATATATGGCGAAACATATAGATAGCGACCATCACGAGACCAATGTTCAATGTTTACCCAAACATCGCCCCCGGAAAAACCGGTAATCTCATGAAAATAAATGTCAATCTGTTTTTTGCTATCCACATTAACAATATTCAATCCTCCAATGCCATTTTTTGCGTTAAAAAATACGGCCCACTCTTTATTGGGTGATAAACCCAAAGAGTCATTGGCATAGCATGTATAGCCATAAACGATACAAAATCTACTATAAAAACTTCCCAACTCAGGCTTTTCAGTGACAAGGGCTTCTATCGTCGCTACGACAGCCATGGTTGCCGGAGGAATGGTAAGCGTCGGTTCCTGGGTGGGGGAGATTTGACCTGTTCTTGTTGGTGGTGGCGTTCTCGTAAATGCAGGCATAGCCGTCTCTGTAGGAGTGTTCGAGACGGACGGCATAGCCGTCGCCGTCGGGGTTGAGACCGGGCTGCAAGCCGCATTGAGAAGGCAGGTGAGAATTAAAACAACCAATTTTTGCGAGGAGTTCATATCTGATACTCCATCCGATGCCGGTGATAGCGGCCTTCGGTGAAGGTTTGGGTGATGGTAAAGCCGAATTTGGTGTAGAGGGCGAGGGCGGCGGGATTGTCGGTTTCGACGCTGAGGGCGACAGAGGCATAACCAGCGGCGCGGGCGGCGTCAACGAAGGCGGTCAGGATGAACTTGCCGAGGCCTTGTCCGCGCGCCTGGGGGGCGACGCCGATGTAGGTCAGCTCGATTTGTCCGGGCTGGAGGGTGTTGGCGTCAGAAGCGGACAGAATGGATTGGGCGAGTTGGAGCAAGACGCCAGGACGGGTAACGGCGAGTCGCAGCATTTGTCCGGCAAACCAGGGGAGGGGAGAGCGCAGGCGGGCATTGAGGGAGGAGGGGTTGGGAGAACCGAGACAGTAGGCCAGTGGGCAGTAATCAGTAATCAGTGAACAGTTATCAGTTATCAGTGATTGGTCTTTCGTGCTGGGTAATGCGCGCGGGGCTGCGGATGAAGCAACGAAGGCGATAACGGAGGGGTCGGTTTGGGCGAGTTGGTAGTAGCGCAGGACGAAGGGTTTGCCCAGGTCGGTGAGCAGGGTGGGCATGGTGGCGCAGTGCAGGTCGACCAGGGCGGGGAGGAGGGAGGCGGGGAGATGGGAGAGGGCTTCAGTCATCAGTCATCAGTAATCAGTAAACAGTATTCAGTGACCAGTAACCAGTGAGACGAAACACATAACATGTATTACGCCAGGCCTCGGATGAGAAGGGGACCCAGCGGACGAATAAGAAAGGCGGGCAGGCGCTTCCACAGGGCGATGGCGGCAGCGAATTTGGGGTTTTTCTGGTTGAGGGCGGGCAGTTCCGCGCCAGGTTGGAGGGCGTACCAGTAGGCGAGCGGCTGCTGGCGCGGTTTCCATTTCATTTTGAAGGTTTCGTTGCCCGAACCTACCAGGCTGCGGCCAATGTCGTAGGTTTTGAATCCGCGTTGGGCGTAGCGTTCGATGACTTTCCAGTAGAGGCATTCCCCGGCGTAATCGGAGCGGGAAGCGCGCAGGATATTGGCGTGCAGGTTGGTGACTACCTTGCTGTGCTGGATGAAAACCCCGGCCCCGGCCAGTTTGCCGTTGGGAGCATATAAAACCGCGAATTCGAGAGTCTCGCCCAGTGAGTCGGCCATCGCTTTCAGGTAGGATTTGGCATGGTAGGGCGAACCCAACTCGTGCATGGAGCGCGCCAGGGCTTCGTAGGCGTCGTCGAGCAGGTCGATGCCGCCAAATTTGACGATAAACCCTTTTTTGAGCGATTTGCGGATGTGGTTGCGGTGGTCGGAGGAGAAATTCGATAAGAGAGATTCGATATTCGGGGATAAATCCATCAAGTAAGTGCAGTAGGCGGGATGTTGAACCCAGCCAGGGGGCGGGGGCTGGTTGCCAGCGTCGAAACGCAGGTTGGTGTATTCGACTTTCAGCTCGGCGGCCAGGGCGCGGGCGGCGTCGAGCAGCAAGTTGCGGGATGTTTCGTCTGCAAAGGCGAATCCGCCATAGGAGCCGAAGGGCGAGGTGGTCAGGTAGTGGCCGAAAATCGGATGCTGGACATGCGTCAGGGCGAGCAGGCCGGTCACCTGGCCTTCGACCTCGGTCTCAAAGCGATAGACAGGGAATTTGTAGATGCTGCCGACAAAGTTTGACCAGGAATCGAGGGCGGTAAAGGTGGCCGGGTCGGTGAGGGATTCGGGCCAGTTGGCGGGTTCATCGAGGGCGAGGCGGCGGAGGGTGACAGTCATCAGTGATCAGTTTTCAGTAATCAGTGGTCAGTGTTGAAGGTGAATTCTTGAACGTAGTCGATGAGGGGGGAGACGGGGAAATGTTTGAGCAGGGTTTTCAGGAATGCGGATTTGTTCAGGGTGAAGGGAAAAAGCAGTGGGTGCGAAGCCGCGTCGCGCCCCAACCGGCGCAGGAAATGCTGGGGGCGGACGAGTTCGTAGGGGTGCAGGATGATGACCGGGCTGAATCCGGCGCGAATTTCCCGCTCGAGGATTTTCAAAACCAGGTTCGGCATCAGGCCAATCATGAAACTGGAGCCATACGGCACTTCTCCGGCGGCCAGCAGTTTGGTCGAGAAATGACGCGGGGCGGTGAGTTGCGAGGGGCGCTGGAAAAGCGACAGGGTGCTGACGGGGAGTTCCCACAGGTCGTTCCTGCGGTGCAGGCTGCCGCTGGGGGCGTAGATGGAGGAACTGTAGAGAAAACCGGCCCGCTTGAGCAGGGGGTAGGCGGCTTCGCTGATTCCGACCATCGGGGCGCGGTAGCCGCGCACATCGTACAGCGCGCGCCAGACGGCGGAGGCGGACAGGTCGAGGGCGAGTTCGTTTTCATCGACCAGGGGGCGGTGGAACTGGCAGTGCAGGCCGAGTTCATGCCCGGCAGCGGCGATTTGCTGCGGGATTTCGGGATACCATTCGGCGATTTCCCCGACCAGGTAGATGCTGGCCCTGGCGCTGCCGAGCAGGTCGAGGATGGGGTCGAGGGCCTGGCGGGTAAAACCGCCGTCGAGGGCGCGGCGCTGTTCGGGGTCACGCCAGGAATCGTAGCGGCGGGTGAGGGCGAACCAGGGTTCGTAGTCGAGGCTGAGGAGGACGCGAGGGGAGGGCATGTCGGTAATCAGTGATCAGTATTCGGGTTTGAAGGCGAGCGGAAGTATAACGCAAAACAGGCTGCCTGCCCGAACTTGCCCGGCAGGCAACCTGTTCACTGATTACTGATAACTGATTCACTGCCCGTCTTGCACAACCCAGGTGCCGGTTTCGCCTTTCAGGGCGCGGCCAATGTTTTCGGGATTAGTGATGAGCGCCTTGCCATTGGGGTTGGCTTCGAGGAACCAGATGACGGCCTGGATTTTAGGCGCCATGCTGCCTTTGGCAAAGTGCGTACCTTCTGCCAGATAGGCTTTGGCTTCAGAGAGGGTGATTTTGTCGAGCCACTTCTGCTCGGGTTTGCCGAAGTTGATGGCGACCTTTTCGACAGCGGTGGAGATGACAAATAGATCGGCTTTAATTTCGCGGGCCAGCAAGGACGAGGCAAAATCCTTGTCGATAACTGCGGCTGTGCCTTCGTAATTACCATCACCGGGGTCGATAACCGGGATGCCGCCGCCGCCAACCGTCACAGTGATGATGCCAACATCCAGCAGGGTTTGGACGGTTTACAGTTCGACAATTTCCTTGGGAAGCGGGGAGGCGACCACGCGCCGCCAGCCGCGCCCGGCATCCTCGACCACGCTCCAGCCTTGTTCCGTTTCGCGGCGTTTGGCTTCGGCTTCGTCCATGAAACTGCCAATCGGTTTGGTGGGTTTGGCAAAAGCCGGGTCATTTTTGTCGACCAGTACCTGGGTGATGACAGTGACGACCTTCTTCTTGATGTTGCGCTGATAGAGGATATTTTGTAAATTCTGCTGGAGGGCATAACCAATCGCGCCCTGGCTGTCGGCGCCGCACACATCCAGCGGGACTTCGTGCATCCCGGCAGTTTTGGCGGCGATCTCAGAACGGCGCAGGATATAACCAACCTGCGGGCCATTGCCGTGACCGATGGCAACGTCCCAGCCCTGCTCAATCATATCGGCGATATGTTCGCAGGTCTCTTTGGCGGCCTGGTACTGGCTGTCAACGGTGACGTTCTTGTCATCCTTGATGAGCGAGTTGCCACCAATGGCGATGACGGCGAGTTTTTTCTGGGTCATGGGTTCTCCTGGAGGAAATTTTTGGAAGAAGAAGTTGTCAGACAAATTGTATCTTGGATATGGAAACAAGTAAATAGGGAAACAGGGAAACAAGTAAACAGGTATGCGCTTACTTGTCTACCTGTGTACCTGTCCACCTACCTATAGATCCACATCGTAACCCTCGCCCGCCTCGCGCGCGACTTTTTCGCCAAATTCCTGTGAACCGGCGCGTTGACGGCGGACATAGGCCATGTATCCATTCAGTAATTGTTCGGTTTTGCGAATGAGTTGGTAGAGTTCATCAAAAGCTTTCTGTTCGATGAAATTGAGAACCCTGGCATTAATCAGGTGCGCAAGTGTCTCGTTCAATTCGCCGCGCACTATCGAATAAGCCCGCAGGCTATCGAGATAATGATAACGGCCATATCCCTCGGCAATATTGGCCGTTACGCTTTTTGACGAACGGCGAATTTGAGAAAACATGTCGAACTTTTCTACAGGAGGCAGGCTCTTGGCAAATTCATGCACCTTCGCCATTACTTCCAGGGCGAGTTGGTAAAACTCCAACTCTTCAAATCCACTCTTACCCTTCTCGCCCAGCGAAAGATACAAAGCCTTTTTCTCTGTCATGCCTGCCTCCTTGTTTACTTGTTTACGTGTCTACGTGTCTACATGTTTACACGCTTACCTGTTTACGATTTTACTCCCCCCGGCTGCTGCTGCGTGATACAGTGGATATTACCCCCGCCCAGGAGGATTTCCCGCGCCGGAACGCCGACCACCCGGCGCTCGGGCAGCAGTTTCTGGAGCGTTTCCAGCGCTGTAGCGTCATGCCGGTCGCCAAAGGTTGGGACAATCGCGCCGCCGTTGCAGAAATAAAAATTGATATACGAGGCTGCCATCCGGACGCCGGCTTCACGCGGCTGGGTGCCATCGACCACGTCCACGCCTTCGGCTTCATCGGGGGTGATGAGAATCGGGTCGGGCTGGTGAATCTTGTGGACGGTTAATTTCCAGCCTCGGGCGTCGGTCTGGCTCATCAGGTGGTCATACGCTTCGGCAGAACGCTCGTACTGCGGGTCGCTCCTGTCATCCGTCCAGGTCAACGCCACTTCAGCGGGACGCAGGTAACAGGCCAGGTTATCGACATGGCCGGTGGTCTCGTCGTGGTAGACGCCGCGCGGAATCCACAGGACTTTTTCGACGTTGAGATAGTCCTTCAGGTGATTTTCGATGTCGTCCTGCGTCAAATCGGGATTGCGGCCCGGGCTGAGCAGGCATTCGGCGGTCGTGAGGCAGGTTCCTTCGCCATCGACGTGAATCGAACCGCCTTCCAGCACCAGTGGGGCTTTGTAGCGAGGAACGCGCTCGATTTCCAGCACCTTCCCGGCTACAGCGTCATCCAAATCCCAGGGGAAGTACAGGCCGTTGTACAGGCCGCCCCAGGCGTTGAACATCCAGTCGATACCGCGCACGCCGCCCCTGCCATCGGTGAGGAAGGTTGGGCCGCAGTCGCGCATCCAACTGTCATTATTCGATAATTCGATAATTCGGACTTCAGGAGGCAGCATCTGGCGGGCGTTTTGATACTGGCTGTGATTGACTCCCATTGTGACCGGTTCAAACTGCGCGATGGCGGCAGCGACAGCAGCGAAAGCCTTCTGCGCCGGTTTGCCGCCCAACCGCCAGTTATCGGGACGCTGCGGCCAGAGCATCCAGGTTCCGCTATGGGGCGAAAATTCGGCGGGCATGAAAAAACCGTCGGCGCGAGGGACGGAGTTGAGGATTTGAGACATATTTCATCCAGTGCAGGACGGAATTAATTCCGTCCTACCGGTTCAAAAACGCTTCAATCTGGCCTTTGTGGTAAGCCTTGAGTTCTTCCGAGGGGTGTTGGAGGCGCGGGTAGAGGAAATAGGCCAGCAAGCCTTTTTCCGCGTGCAGGCGATTTTCAGACTGGTCGAAGATAATCGAGCGGGGATGGTCCATCACGTCGTCAGTGGCTTCCACGCCGCGCGAGGCGGGCAGGTTGTGCATGAATTTGCAGTGCGCCGGGGCTTTGCCAAACAGGTCGAGGTTGACCTGGTAAGTCGGCATGAATGCGGCGCGGCGTTCGGGAATCTGGTCTTCCTGGCCCACCCACCACCACAGGTCGGTGTAGACGAAATCGGCATTTTTGACGGCGGCGAGAGGGTCTTCGGTGATGGTCAGCGTCCCACCCGATACGGCGCAATTCTCCCGCGCCATTTTGACCCATTCTTCGGGCGCCTGGTATTTCTTGGGGGCAGCATGGCTAAAGTTCATGCCGAGTTTGGTACACATCAACATCAGCGAGGAGAGCACGTTGGTCGCGTCGCCGATGAAGGTCACGTTCAATTCTTCCAATTTTTTCCCGGCTGGCATGTGTTCAATCATTGTGGTCGCATCACAGACAACCTGGGTTGGGTGGTTGTAATCGGTTAGACCGTTGAAGACCGGCACGTCAGCGTGCTTCGCCAGTTCGGTTACGGTCTCATGCTTGAGGGCGCGGCAGAAGATGGCATCGCACATGCGCGAGAGGACTTTAGCGGTGTCGTACATCGACTCGCGCACGCCGAGGTGGATTTCTCCCGGCTTGAGGTAGAGGGCGTGACCGCCCAATTCGGTCATGGCGACCTCGAAAGAGACGCGGGTGCGGGTGGAAGGTTCCTCGAAAATCATCGCCAGCGAAGCGTCTTGCAGCAGTTTGGGTGTGCAGCCCTGCTTATCGGCAGCCTTGATTTTGCGGGTCAGTTCAATCATGTCGAGCAGTTCTTTTTTGGTGAAATCTTGCGTGTCAATGAAGTGGCGGATGGTCATGGGGTTCATCCTTTCGCATGGGTGAAAAAAATCCTGTTGTTCCGTTTCGGAATTATTTTATTCCGATTTTTATATTATATGTGTTTCCAGGCATAAAATACAGTGATAAATGTCATGATTCGCAAGAAATAAAGCCGCCCCGTTTTTGACGAGGCAGGGTTTTGCGAAACTCGATACCCAGGTTCGGGAGAATAAAAGGGATTTTCATCAAACCATAACTGGGCTTGAGTTCAATTTGCGGTAAACGGTTTTCATCTGTTTATAAATTTCGACAAAAGCGGCAAAACGCTCATCGTAGATGGCGCGATTCCCGCCATCCGGTTGGTAACTGCGCCTGAATTGCACCAGCCCCGGCACATCGCCAAACGAGATTTCCCCCAGACCCACCGCGCCAATCCAGGCTGCGCCGCGCGCATTGGCGTAAACAGGGTCGGCCACCTGCTTGATTTCCACATTCATTACATCGGCGAAAACCTGGCACCAGACATCCGACTGCGCCCCGCCGCCGACGATGTTAATCGATTGGGTCTTTCGCCCCAGGAACTTCTCGACCGGCTTGAGCAACCAGCGCGTATTGAAGGCAATCCCCTCCAGGAAGGCGCGGATGATGTCTTCGCGGGTGTTGTGCAGGCTCAGGTTATACAACCCGGCCCGCACAGTCTTATCATCCACCGGGGCGCGCTCGCCCCAAATCCAGGGGGTGTAAAGCACGCCGTTGCTTCCGGCTGGCACGCGCGCCGCAATCTGGTCGAGCACCTTGAAGATGTCCGGCACATCGGCTTCATGCAACAATTCGTCCTTGTGGTAGATGATGTTGTCGCGCAGGAAGGTCAGGTTGCCGCCGGCCGTCGCCTGGAGCGCGGTCAGCAGGTATTTGCCCGGCACCGCGCAAGGGATGGAAGCCATGCTGGAGGCAATATCGGTTTTCTTGAACGGAACATGCGCCGTCATCCACGACGAAGTCCCAATATACAGGTGCAGGTCAAAGTCGCGCACCGCGCCCGCGCCAATCGCCGCGGCGGTATTGTCAATCGCCCCGGCCACGACCTTTACAGCGGGCGAAAGCCCCAGCGCGGCGGCCACCTCCGGGCGCAGGGTCCCAATCACGCGCGTACACGGCACAATCTCGGGCAGTTTGGCGCGCTCGAGGCCGAGGGCAGAAACCAGCCCGTCGTGGTAGCGAACCGCATCCGGGTTGCGGTTGTCGGTCACCCACGAGGTGACGATAGAGTCAAAACTGGCGACAAATTCCCCGGTCAGGCGCAGGTTCAGGTAGTCCAGTACATTCAAAAACTTGTAGGCGCGCTCGTACAGGTCGGGACGGGTATCGCGGATAAACAACATGTGTCCCGCCGGGTCTTTGCCGGTCATGGAGGGCATCCCGCCGGTCAGGCGGATGAACTGCAAGACCTTGAAAAGTTCGGCCCCGTCAATGTTGACCAGCCCGCCGAGCTGCTTTTTCAGGTGCGGCGCGCCGCGCATGTCCATCCACAGGATGGCGTTGGCGAGGGCGTTGCCCGCTTTGTCGACCGCGACCGTGCCTTCGCCCTGGGTGGAGCAACAAACGGCGGACACGTTCCGACCCGCATCCGGCTCCCGTTTCAGCAGCCGTCTCGCCGCTGACAGGAAAGCCGCCCACCACTCGTCCGGCGACTGCTCCGCGCCGCCATCGGGAGTGATGATGAGCCGCACAGGTTCGCTTTCCCACGCCAAAACGCGCCCGTCCACTGTGATGAGCGCGACTTTCATACCAGATGTGCCGTGGTCTACGGCGAGGAGCAGGGGGGAGGTCATTTATATTATCCATTGACAGAGATTATTCGAGGACGTTTCATCAATTATTCAGAAATATTTTCCCGAAACATCTTGATGACAGCCCCAATAAGCTGATTACTGGTTTTCGTGTTCAGGATTCCAATTGTCCCCGCAACCAAACTCTCGCTGGCGGTGAATAACTTTCCCGGCCTGGCATAACTGGTCAATTGTAATGAACCGGAAGAAAAATCCTGGTCGGTGATTTCGAGCGTTTTTTCGTCGCCGTAAGGATTGCTGGTGACCTGGCACAAAATCCAGCCTTTGCGCCCGGCGTCTGCCAGCACGATGGCGGGTCGCATTTTGGCGCGCGACAGGTCAGAGAAAGGGAAGGGGATGAGAACTACTTGTCCGGTTGTAAATGCGCCCATGCTTCCTCCTCCTCAGGACGGCTCCAGTCTGTCGCCAAGGCAGTTTCACTAAGCCAGGCAGTTTCTTCCACACCTTGAAATGGCTCGTGATAAATAATGGGGGTGCCACGCAAAGGATGTTGTTTGTCTGCTGTCACAACGTAGTTGCCGGGCGCATCTTCAATCGCGGTCAACTCCTCGCGTATCCCCAGGCTCTCTTCGAGCAGGAAAAGAATCTCGTTGTTCAAACTGCGCCGGTTATGTTGGGCGCGCTTTTTGAGCAGGTCATACAGGCCCGGCGGGACGTTTTTCAACGTAAAACTGGTCATTTCTGCCTCCAAAATGGTTCCATTCTGGTTTCATTATGGAATATTTTTAACCCTGTGTCAAGTGCCTGGCAAACCCTGTTTCCAAAAACTGCGGCGAATCAGTATTTTTTGCTCCACCAGTACAGCCAGGCCTACACCCAGCGCATACATGACCAAATCGAACCAATCAAAAACGCCAAAGAATAGCATGTGGCTTCTGTAAAAATATGCCGGGTAAAAGAACTGACCGACTTCCATCAGGGTCGGGATTCCAAACGCCAAGGTGGCTCGAATCTGCCACTTTCTAATCCATCTTTCGCCGAGTGAAATGAAGAAATAAAATGCAAAAGGTTGGATCAAATCTTTTGCATAACTCATCCACAACGTCCAGCCTGTGCTTTGCGGCTCAAAAAGGGCATAGACCGGGTATTCTTCCGAAACCCATAACAGCCCGAATGATATAACCAGGGTCAGGATAATGCGAAGAATCATATCATGCCCGGCCTCTATGAACACGCGCTCAGCACATTCTCAAAGCGATTCAGGGCATCGTCAATCACCTCTTTGCTGTCGGCCATCGAGGTGTACATGCGGCTCCCGGCCAGGGTCACCAAGCCGCTTGCCATGTAAGCCGCGCCCATCTCCTCCAGCATGTGTTTGCGCGGCTTAAGTTCCTTCGCCAGCCGCAGCGGATTGCGCAAATCGAGCAGCATGACCCCGGTTGTCTCAAGGTGAACGATACTGCCCTGGTTGTAGGCCACAAAAGGCAGTGAATATTTCTCGATCATGGCCTGCAAGCCGCGGGTAAGCTGGTCGCCGGCCTGGCCAGCGATGACCGGCGCATTGGTTCGTTCCATCTCCAAGAGCGAATAATAACCCGCCACGCACGAAAGCGGATTGGCCGAAAGCGTCCCGCCAATATAGGCACGCTCGCCGATGCCGCCAATGCCCGCCGCGAAGCGCTGGATGACCTCGGCCCGCCCGCCAACGCCGCCCGCCATCGGGTAGCCGCCGGTGATGCACTTGCCGAACACCGTCAGGTCGGGTCTGACGCCGAAATAGCCCTGCGCCCCGCCCAGCCCCACCCGGAAACCGGTCACGACCTCGTCGAAGATGAGCAGCGCGCCAAATTCATCGCACAGTTCGCGGACTTTTCGGTTGAAATCGAACGGGACGGGCCGCGTGCCAGATTCCGGGCCGAGCGGCTCGACAATCACTGCCGCTGTTCCGCCCCGCAGCCGGTTGAGCATCAATTGAGCTTTGAGCGCCCCCAGGCTGT
>Ga0116204_1002107_pt1 | contig 10879 bp, 8 predicted proteins | sample LakKivwa52mmetaG_FD_94481 | JGI IMG/M metagenome (GOLD analysis project Ga0116204, IMG submission 94481) | Anoxic lake water microbial communities from Lake Kivu, Rwanda to study Microbial Dark Matter (Phase II) - Lake Kivu water 52m metaG | ecosystem: Environmental > Aquatic > Freshwater > Lake ... | reverse complement strand
GTTTTGCAAATGGGGTGGAGTTATTTCAGAATACGTGCACGGGCTTGGTTGGTCAGATCGAAAAAGGAGCATTGGATTCGCCCGAGACGCGCGCCATTCTTGAATCTGCGTTGCTGCCGATGCTTGAAAAAAATATTGATACTGTTGTACTGGGCTGCACACACTATCCATTTGTGATTCCGCTCATCGAAGAAATTGCGGGGAAAAATGTTCGGGTGATAGACCCAGCCCCCGCAGTGGCGAAACAGGTCAAACGTCTGCTTGAGGCGGGCGGGTTGTTGAGTCAACGAGCGGAAGAAGGACAGTTCCGCTTCATGACCTCGGGGGAGGCTGATTCTGTCCGAGTAAGTTTGAATCTGCTGTTGGGGATCGATGGTGAGATCGAAACTGTCACTTGGATGGATGATCTTATAATTCGATAATTTCAACGCCCATTTTTTTCATATCGCTGAATAATCTGACAGGTTCTGCAATATGACCCATCATATGAATTCCGTTTTGCCGCGCCGTACCCTCGAGATATTGTTTTAGGCAGGCAACGACGGGAATTGCAGTGAGTTCATATCCATCTGGGTGGGAAATACTCATGTGAACTTGAGTCTGTTTACCGTTTGATTCACCGTGGGCTTCCACTTTGAGCATAACTAAAAAGGGCGGCTTGGATTTTCCCATGCCCCACCACATTAACTTCCCAAGCGGGCGGATGCCGCGTTTTGGCGCGAATTTCAATCCAAGCAGGACGAGAGGGGTGATGATGAGGTCTGTCAGCAGGTTTGAACCTGAAATATAAAAGCCTGCTTCTTTGAGGTGTGGATATATGGACGGCAGGGCTCGCAATTCTTCGAAGAACATGGAATAGCAGGTTCGCTTTCCGATCGTTTCGCCGAAATTGAATTGGCGCATATCCCATGCGGATGGTTTCGTCCATGTGCCATTTTTATAGACCTGTGCCTGATAATCGAGAAAAGCTTCCATTAATTCATCCACGGCTACTGTGTAGGGGATGTTTTTCATATTGAGGTATCCCGCTGTAAGTGCAGATTCGATGATGTCTAACTTTTTTGCGGCATAGTGGACCATGGCGGAGGGCAGCCCGGGATGATAGCCAGCTTCGGTAATAAAGCACAGCCCCGCTTGCACTATCTCGTTTTCTGCGGCATATAGCGCACTTAATTTTTTGGAGGAGAATTGAACATCCAAATAATCAGCACGGGCGTGGATACAGGCGCGGATGACTGTTTCGGCGTGGTGCGTGGTTGGGGCGGCGACCAGGCATAATGTCACGCCTTGAAGCGCTTGATGCAGACTGTCGAAATTTGCGGCGTCCGCTTGTCTGGCGGTCACGTGCGGGTTATCAAGTTCGCTTGCGAAGGTTTTTGCTTTTCCGAGATCGCGCCCGCAAATAATGATGTTTGCATCTGTTTGTGTGAGCAGGTGGCGTGCCAAAAGTTTCCCCGTGTATCCATAACCGCCGAGAATGAGAATGGTTTTCATGTTTCCTCCTGTTTTAGTATAGCCCCGATGTATTGCCGTGTCTACAGGAAGAAAATCTTAATCTGCGGGTGCAACTCCCAAATCATCTGCTGTGATGTGGATCGACTCAAGCGCCTTGAAACTAAGCTGTGAAGATTCCAGTTTGAACTTTCCTGCGACGCGGTCGAATAACGCGTGATAACCAGCTTTTACCATTGCGTCCCATTTTAAGTTCAGGAGATTTGCGGTCTTTTGCAGGGTGTCGATATTTTCGCCTTCGATCTCTACAAACTTGCCGTAGGGAAGTTCATCCAACATAATGTGGATATTTCTAAACTCATAGGTGGTACGAAATTTTTCGTAAAAGACCACAGGGGTGTAGCCAAGTGCTTCCAGAAATTGTTGGGCTTTGTCAAAATCGCTGACTGTAAATTCGATCTCCTGCCTGCTCAGCACGCCATTCTCCCGCTCGTGGCTCGGACCTTTAAATGTGAATTTTGCCTCGGTGTCTTTGCGTAGCCGCAACACATGGTAGTTCTTTCGCAGGTCGCCAGTTGGGGTATCAAAGCGCAGATTGGTTTCATGCACACGCGGCTGAATCAAACGCGCCTTCAATTCAAGAAGGCGCGTTTCCATGCGTTGTAGATTATGAACGTAAAACTTGACTTCGGTTTCGGTTCCGTTCATGGATTTTATAGAATGCTCAAGATGGTCTGTTTTTGTTCCACGCTTTCGCCCGTCTTCACGCGGATGCGCTCCACCACGCCGTCACGCGGGGCTTTTAACTCATTCTGCATTTTCATGGATTCGAGGATCAGCAGAACTTGTCCCTTTTTGACCGTCTGACCTTCTATGACAGGGATCGCGACCACCAGCCCCGGCATGGGGGCTTTGAGATGGAATTCGCATCCTTCCGCCACGCCGCCGCCTGCTGCTGCTCTCAGACGTTTTTCTCGCTCATCCTCCACCCGCACCTGGAATTGCCTGCCGCGCAGTAAAACTTCCCAATCTTCGTCACCTTGGTAGACAAAGGATTCGAATGACTTTCCGTCGAGAATCAGGGAAAAGACGGGCTGCCCGCTCACAGACTCAAAATCCACCGTCAGCAAACGATCGCCGATGCGAATGTGACGTTCGTCCACAATTTCGATCTCGAATTCTTTACCATTCACAGTTGTTATATATTTCATGCCATGACCTCAATCGTCAGTAGTAAATTTAGCGGTGCATTCGTTCCCAGCGCCCAACCCACTTCCAGTTGCTTGCGTCGCGTTCGTTACGGCGGACGATGTGAGTGGAGCGTTCGGTCTCTTTGTGAGCGACCAGGGTGGCAAGGATGGCGGCGATTTCGGCTTGCGCTTCATCCACCTTTTCGGCTGCTGATTCCATGGAGAAGCGTTCCTCCACGAAGCGCGTATCGAACTGCCCGCCCATGAAGCGGTGCGAATCCATCAAGGTCTGGTGGAAAGGGATGTTGGTGCGGACGCCGACGATGCGATATTCCTCAAGTGCGCGGCGCATGCGCAGAATGGCTTGTGCACGGGTTTCGCCCCAGACGATCAACTTGGCGATCATGGGGTCATAGTAAGGCGTGATCTCAAAGCCCGGGTACACGCCTGTATCAATGCGCACACCTGGTCCTGTGGGCAAAATGCTGTGGGTGATGCGGCCAGTGGATGGCATGAAATTGCTGAACGGGTCTTCTGCATTCACGCGGCACTCAATGGCATGTCCATTGAATTGGATCTGATCTTGCGTGTAGCTGAGTTGGCGTCCACGGGCGATACGAATCTGCTCGGCAACGATATCCACACCTGTCACCATTTCGGTGATGGGGTGCTCCACCTGCAGGCGGGTATTCATTTCGAGGAAGTAGAAATTACGGTCTTTATCGACAAGGAATTCAATCGTCCCTGCATTGATGTAATCCACTGCCTGGGCGGCTTTGACAGCTACATTGCCCATCTTGGTGCGTAGCTCTTCGTCAAGGAATGGGGAGGGGGATTCTTCCACCAGTTTTTGATGGCGGCGCTGGATGGAACATTCTCGTTCTCCAAGATGGATGACGTTGCCATGCGCGTCTGCCATGATCTGGAATTCGATATGGCGTGCGCCTTCGACTAATTTTTCCAAGTAGACATTGCCGTCGCCGAATGCTGATTCTGCTTCGCGTCTTGCGGACTGGAGCAGGGTCGGCATTTCCTCGATGTTTCGGACTTCTCTCATGCCTTTTCCGCCGCCACCCGCCGTCGCCTTGATAAGAAGCGGGAAACCGATCTTAGGCGCGACGCGGAGCAGATCATCATCGGTCATGTTGCCGACATCCTCAGTGCCAGGAACGACGGGAACACCTGCCTTGATGACGGTTGCGCGGGCTTTACCTTTATCTCCCATGGCTGCGATGGATGAGGGCTTGGGGCCGATGAACTTTATGCCAAGCTCATCACATTTGGCAGAAAAATCTTCGCGTTCGGCTAGAAAACCATAGCCGGGATGAATGGCATCTGCGCCTGATTTTTTGGCAACCTCGAAGATTTTATCGGCGCGGAGATAGGATTCACGGGATGGCGCAGGACCAAGTAAATAAGCTTCATCGGCATAGCGGGTGTGAAGCGCGTTGCGATCGGCTTCAGAAAATACAGCAACGGTATCGATGCCGAGTTCGCGGCAGGCGCGAATGATGCGGACGGCGATCTCGCCGCGGTTTGCGATCAGGACTTTGTTGAACATATCACCTCATTGTGTCATTGCGAGGCGGTGATCTTCCGCCAAAGCAATCCCTGATTTAAGATTGCTTCACTTCGCTCTGAATGACGTTCTATAGCGGAATATTTCCGTGCTTTTTGGCAGGGTTCGCATCGCGCTTGTTGCTGAGCATTTCCAGCGCATTGATCAAGCGCGGACGGGTTTCCTTCGGCTCGATGACATCGTCAATGTAACCTCGAGAGGCCGCCACGTAAGGATTGGCGAATTTTTCCTTGTATTCTGCCACCAATTCCGCCTTGCGTTTGACGGGGTCGCTTGCGTTTTCCAATTCCTTGCGGAAGATGATATTCACTGCTCCATCAGGGCCCATCACTGCGATTTCAGCAGTCGGCCATGCAAGGTTCAAGTCACTGCGGATATGCTTGGAAGACATCACGCAATACGCGCCGCCATACGCCTTGCGGGTGATGACTGTCAACTTGGGAACGGTCGCTTCGCAGTAGGCGTAGAGCAGCTTAGCGCCTGAGCGAATGATGCCGTGATGTTCCTGATTGGTTCCAGGCAGGAAGCCAGGCACGTCTTCAAAGGTGATGATGGGAATATTGAAGGCGTCGCAGAAACGCACGAAACGCGCGGCTTTTTCGCTGGCGTCAATGTCCAAGACACCTGCCAATACGGCTGGCTGATTGGCGATAATGCCTACTGAATGTCCGCCAAGGCGGGCAAAGCCGACGACGATATTCTGGGCGTAGTTTTCGTGAATTTCAAAAAAGTTTCCATCATCCACGATCGGGCGGATGATGTCTTTGATGTCGTATGGTTTGTTCGCGTCATCGGGGACGATCTCGTTGAGAGATTCGTCCATTCGAAGCGGATCATCTGCAGTGGCGAATGGGGCGTCTTCCATATTGTTTTGTGGAAGGTATCCAAGCAGTTTGCGGATGAGGTACAGCGTGTCCGCTTCGCTGTCTGCAGCGACATGACACACGCCTGATTTCTCGGAATGCACACTCGCGCCGCCAAGTTCTTCCTGCGTCACTTCTTCGTGGGTAACAGCTTTCACCACATCGGGACCCGTCACGAACATGTATGATGTATTGCGAGTCATGAAGATGAAGTCGGTTAGCGCAGGTGAGTAGACTGCACCGCCTGCGCAGGGTCCCATAATGGCGGAAATTTGGGGGATGACACCCGAAGCCATGGTGTTGCGCAGGAAGATATCTGCGTAGCCGCCAAGGGCAACAACGCCTTCCTGAATACGAGCGCCACCCGAGTCGTTCAAGCCAATAATGGGTGCGCCGTTCTTCATTGCCATGTCCATGATCTTGCAGATCTTTTCGGCATGTACTTCACCCAAACTGCCGCCAAAGACGGTGAAATCCTGCGAATAGACATACACAAGTCGTCCGTCCACGGTACCCCAACCCGTTACTACTGAGTCGCTCATGAACTTTTGTTCGTCCAGCCCAAAATCGTGAGTGCGGTGGACGACAAAAGGATCCACTTCGCGGAAGGTGCCTTTATCCAGTAAAAAATCCAGTCTTTCGCGGGCTGTCAGGCGTCCCTTTTTGTGTTGCGCATCAATGCGCGCCTGTCCGCCGCCAAGACGAGACTGCGCCTTCAATTCATTCAGTTTTTGGATTTTCGGTTGTTCGCTCATATGCCTCTCTCAACATTGATTTACTTGCAAGGAAAATAATGACCAATACTCCCAGTTGTACTATAACAGCGAACCAGGCATTTGGTCGCGGATTTTGGAAAAAGAACCGCTCGCACCAAAACCAGACAACGTAACCTGCCCCTGCCCCGAGGAGCATTTTCCCAGCCCAGGCTTTTCTCTGCCATATTCCCCACCACAGAATAAGCCCGACCACAGCCCATACCCCGCCGATGGCAGCACTTGTTACAGGTGCAAGGCTGGCGGAAAACTCTGTCAGCACCTGCTCCCACTCAAGGGAGGTCCAGAAGCGCAGAATATTCCTCAATGTCAAAATTAACACCAGCCATAGAGACAAGGTTACTGAAAAAGGGCGCATGGATTAGTATTTCGGCTCTGGCAGGAGGTAGAGCAGATCCTTGCCTCCGTAGCTTTCGAACCTTAATATATATGCTTCAAATTGACCGAAGTACGGCGGGTACGTCAGCAAGCGGGGATTAAGGAACACAATGGTCATGCCCTGCTCGGTTAGAAAAGTGGCAGCTTCGCCATTTTTCAGAGCCTGAAAATATTCAGGGCTGTTGATCAATCCGTCCATATTGACTATGGTGCGATCCTTGATGAAATATCCATTGTTGCCGCCGCCTGTCATGCCGATGATGCTGCCGGGCGGGGTGTTTTCCTCCAAAAAGACCAATACATCCATGTACGGTGCGTCTGCAGGGAAACGACCCTGACGCATGATCTGGTAGATGGTTGTGCCAAAGATATTTGCCATGATACCGCTGAATATCAACGCGCCTGTTACGAGTGCAATGCGGGTAAATTTTATCTTTTGCAGCGGCAATAGAAGCACATGCAGGATGAAACTCCCCGTGAAAATCAAAAGCAGGTTTTCGCTGACCCAGTACCATTCCTTGGCCCCGCCATATGCTGTCGCTGTGTAGGAAAGAATGTGAACGAGACTCCCCGCGGCAAGCGGCAGTAAGCCTAGATTTGTCGCTGCCTTCATGGAGGTTTTTCTATTCAAAACGGCAAGCAGGACGGTAAATATTGAAAGGATCAATAAGACCAAATAAAAACGTTGGTTGACCATATGCGCGCCTGGGAGAATCGGGCGCACCCATTCTGAAGCGCTCCAGATCGATTCAGATAACGGGTAGGGGAAAATCATGAATTGTTTGAGACCGATGCCAAAGAATGAGAACCAATCGGTGGGCGGGCGTTCGTACATAATATCGGGGATGCTGCCCCACCAGCGTTTGACCTGTCCACTGACAGGGCTGGACGTGCCGAACATGATCTTGTTGAACAGCATATAAGCAGCCAGAAGCCCGCCGACAATGCCGTAGTAGATCGCGCCTTCGGTGAGCCATCGCTTCCAATTGGACTTGAATTCGGATACGGGTGTTTCAGCGGCAGCAGGTGTCTGGGAGCCGAACCAGTAAGCGGCGAGTCTGACCGCGAAGATCAAGGTCAGGCTTATTCCAAAATCCAGAAGAAATGCAGTGCGGGGGAATACTTTCCCAAACCCGATCTGCACGAGCAGATAGTACATACCAAAGATGATGACTGTGCTCCCTGCAAGGGCAAGTGTGATCTGACGAAGCGTTTTCCAGAGCGGCTGACTGCGCGGGTGTTGATACGCGCCAAGGAAGTACAGCAGGATCGGTTTTACGATCGCCCCCAGCACGACCACTTCAATGGCTGATGATGCATAAATATAATTGTACGCATTGAAATCGGTACGCAGAGTGACCGCACTGGTCATTGAAATGAATATCACCGCAATATCGAGAAGCAGCAAATGGCGGATGGGCTTGCCGCGCAGAATCAACCATGGACCGACCAGCACAGCCAGGAAGATCAGGTCGAGGCGGCTGAACATGACAAGCGCGGCCAACAAACCAAGCCCTGCCAATTCCTTTTTCGTAACTCCATTCTTGCGCCATGTCGTTTCGAATTGCGATAATCGATATAACAACAAAACGACTGTGAACACCGCTAAAGGAGTTTCCAACCCTATTTGGTAAATGGTTTCATGGGTATAAAAATCAAACGACCAGTACGCCGCTGCGAGGATGCCTACTGACTGCGAAAAATGTTTCTTTACCAGCCTATAGATCAGCACCGATGTGCCTGCGTGAAAAATAGCAATGACAACCAATAGAACACGCAATGGGAGGATGAGGTCAAACCTTGCCAGCGCAAAAATTGGGATGCAGACAATCATCCACAAGGGATGATAACCATTGGTCAGGTTGATGCCGTCAAAGGTGCTGCCATATCCTTCAGAGATATTTTGCGCAACCTTGTAATAGTAATAGGCGTCATCGCGCTTGAACCATGCGTTTGGAAAGGCGTAGGCATCTGCAAGAGAGGCATATAAATGAATGCCCAAAATTACAGCGACCAGTAAAACTTCAAAGAGAGAGAATTTATTTAGAAAATTTTTCATGAAATATCGAGAGTGATCTTGCCGAAATTTTCGCCATGCTCCAGCCGTTCCTGTGCGGCGGCGGCATCGCGAAGCGGGAAGGCTTTATCCAATACGGGGGCAAGTTTGCCTGAAACGATCAAGTTCATTACTTCGGCGAATTCGACGCTTGTGCTCATGGTCGAGCCGAGGATCGAAAGATGTTTGGCGAAAATATAACGATTGTCAATTTCAAATTTTGGCGCGGCGCTGTTTCCCACGGTCAAAAGCCGCCCGCCTTTTCCGAGCGCGCGCAAACTCAATGGGAAGGTCGAGCCGACATTATCCACAACCACATCCACGCCGCGTTTTTCGGTAGCGCGAAAAACTGCCTTCGACCAATCTTCTTCCAGAGAACGGTCAATCAAAATGTCTGCGCCAAGAGATTCGGCTTGCTCCAATTTTTTGGAATTCAAACCGATGACAATGACTCGTGCTCCAAGGCACTTCGCGATCTGGATGCTGGCGGAATTCACGCCTCCCCCCGCGCCGACAATTGCTACTGTTTCTCCAGCTTGTACCTTCCCGCGAGTGACCAATGAATGCCATGCGGTCTGATACACCAATGCCGCTGCCGCCGCTTTGTGAAAGTCAAAGCCATCAGGCAGTTTGTAGAGTTGTCGGGCTGATACACAGACATACTCTGTATACGTACCGCGGATGGTTTCGCCGAGCAAATGCCAGGTGCGGCATTTGTTGTCCTCGCCTTTTTGGCAGAAGTCACATTCACCACAGCCGACGTTGGCATTGATGACAACTCGTTCGCCAACGTGAAAATCGCGAACACCTTCTCCAAGTTCAGCAACTTCGCCTGCGCCATCTGCGCCATTGATGTGGGGAAGTTCCAACTTCAAGCCTGCCCAGCCGTTGCGGACAAAAATATCCATGCGGTTGAGGGCGGCGGCACGCAGACGAACCAGCACCTCGCCAGATTTCGGTTGAGGTGTTGGAAAATCTGTGTACTGAAGGACTTCGGGTCCGCCGTGATTGTGAAACAGAACTGCTTTCATTGGGCGTTACTTGATTCCCAATTCCAGCCTGGAAATGACCAAGCGTTGAATTTCGCTTGTGCCTTCGTAAATTTCGGTGATCTTCGCGTCACGGAAATACCGCTCGACGGGCAGTTCCTTGCTGTAGCCCATACCGCCGTGTATTTGCACCGCCTGGTGAGTGACAAACATGGCTGTTTCAGAAGCGAATAGCTTTGCAGTGGATGCTTCAAGGGAATATCGTCCATTCCCTTCTTTTGCCTTTTCCTTGGCGATGGCGGCATTGTAGATCAACAGGCGCGATGCTTCGATGCGGGTTTTCATATCTGCGATCTTGAAACCTGTACCCTGAAATGCACCAATAGGCTGACCGAAAGCTTCACGCTGACCTGCGTACTGTCTCGCGGCTTCGTAGGCGGCTTCGGCGATGCCAAGTGCTTGCGTGGCAATGCCAATGCGACCCGCGTCGAGGACGGTCATGGCGATCTTGAAGCCTTCGCCTTCTTCACCGAGACGGTTGGCGGCGGGGATCTTACAGTCTTCAAAAATTATTTCGCTGGTGGACGAGGCGCGGATGCCAAGTTTTGGCTCTTTCTTGCCGCGAATTAACCCGGGCGTATTCCCTTCAACAAGGAAGGCTGTGACACCTTTTTGTTTTTTCGCTGGGTCGGTCATCATAAAGACGACAAAATAATCTGCCACAGGTCCGCTGGTGACCCAGGATTTGCGTCCGTTGAGGATGTAGAAGTCGCCATCGCGGGTGGCTTTGCTTTTCATCGTTCCAGAATCCGAGCCGCTCTGGGGTTCGGTTAGTGAATAGCCACCAATGGCTTTTCCCGATGCAATGGGTGTGATGAATTTTTTCTTTTGTTCTTCGGTGCCGAATTTCAAAATGCCATGACAATACAGCGAATTGTTGACGGACATGATAACGCCGTGTGAAGCATCCACTTTACAGATTTCTTCGAGTGCTAGGACGTAGGCGAGCGTATCCATGCCTGCGCCGCCGTAGGCTTCGGGGACTTCGATGCCCATGAAACCCAGTTCCCCCATTTTTTTGATGGTTTGGTGGGGGAATTCACCACTCTCGTCGAACTCTGCCGCAATAGGGGCGATTTCTTTTTGAGCAAAATCTCGTGCTGCATCGCGGAGCATTTTGTGTTCGTCGCTGAGAGGGTAAATGGGAAGATCTGTCATTGTTTTTCTCCATGAAGTTGAATTGGTTACAGGATTATACCGCTATGGGCGGAGCCGTGGATTTGTCGGCGTGGATCTATTGGATGGGGCTGTAGGCAGGCTTGGTCGAAATCGGAGGCGTTCTGTCTTAATCGGAAATTAATGATTGGCTTCCATTTCCCATTCCGAATAATTGCATACTTAAATATACCGTAACGGATAAAGATACTTGAAAGGAGGTGGCTGTGGGGTCTCATCTGTGTTCGTTTGTCTGGATGCAAGTATCCTCTCAAAAATTCGGGGGGGGAGAGTCTCTCAAGCCCAGGAGCCACTGAGGTTGAGTTCATGAGCGCGCTTTGTCACCAGAAGGGACATGGGTGGGATCTGTTTTGTTTCGGCAAC
>Ga0116204_1002106_pt1 | contig 10880 bp, 20 predicted proteins | sample LakKivwa52mmetaG_FD_94481 | JGI IMG/M metagenome (GOLD analysis project Ga0116204, IMG submission 94481) | Anoxic lake water microbial communities from Lake Kivu, Rwanda to study Microbial Dark Matter (Phase II) - Lake Kivu water 52m metaG | ecosystem: Environmental > Aquatic > Freshwater > Lake... | reverse complement strand
TTTTAGTCCCAAGCATTCATAGCATATTGAATTTATTCTTCTTTCACCTTTTTTCATCAATCTTTGGCATTTGCTACAATGTCTTATCTTTGTAAATGTTTTTCCTTTTATTCAAGGAGATTTTCCTCTTAGCTTTTTACCAACTTTTTCATTTATTTCTTGTCTTTTCTCTTTTGTAGAAAATCCTCTTGCACATTTTGAAGAACAAAACCTTCCAGAGCCATAATCTCCATTATGTTCGCTTTCACAATTTTCACACTTCATATTCAAATTCCTTTTATTGTTATATAGTAAGAAATTTGAATCTACATAAAATCATTTTGATTTACACCGGAGACACGATTCGAACGCGCATTGAATGGTTTCATTGGCACTCGCTTATGCTTTCGCCAACTTCAAGTGTCAATGAAGACCACGGTTTTACCAATTAAACTACTCCGGTCTGTTGAACTCTATCATGCCCCTTAATATAAGCAATTCCTATGTAATTGTCAAGCTCTTTTGCTTCTTTTGCTTCTTTTCTCGTTCCAAATTTAATCATCTCTTTTTTATACCAAAAGAAGCAGCATTTACTGGACTTTCATTGTTTATCTTATCAATGATCTCATTATTTATATTTTCTTCCAAATAATGATGTAATTTTCTATGACAATTTGAACACAAAGGTACACATTTACCTATTTCTTCTGCAAATACTTTTCAAGAATAACGATCAGCATCAGCTATCTTAAATTTCTTTGTTACACCCTTTTTGTGATGAAAATCAATACACTTAGGATGATCCTCTCCACAAACACAACATACCAATTTACTTTTTATTTCTCACAATAATGATCTTCTTACTTTTCTTCTTAGAGATCATTCTATCTTTGAGCATTCCTTGCAGATAGAAAGTCTATGCTTTCTTTTTATAAACGCATCAATTGGAAGATCTATTTTACACCTAATACATTTCTTTGTTGTTTCTTCCATATATCTCCTATAAAATATGCCACACCAACAATACAACTTTATTTAATCTACAGACTCTCAAAAGGAGTTCTCTTTTGCTAAGTTTATGTATTGTGGTGTGGCTATTTTTTTATTGTCACTCTTCCGAGTCATCTTTTTCTATATCTAAATCATCATACCTACTTAAATCACTTGATGGAAAATCGTCTGGCTCATCATAATCTTCATCTTGCAATAGGCCAATATCATCATCCATTTCAAATCCATAAGGATCTGATGCTGTTTCCAGAGATTCATCTGAAAACTCTTGATCACCATCAAAATAGCCAACATCCTCAACACCAATTTCTGTATCAGCTATTTCATCAAGAAATTCTCTAGCACCCTCGATATCCTTATTGTCACCATTCCACCCAAAATATTGAGCTACAGTTGGAAACTCAAAATCTGTTTGAATAAATTTGGTTTCATTTGTTTCGTCATTGCTTATGATGTAAGTTCCATCAATATCACCAGACTCTAAGTAGATCTTCATTTTATCTATTCTCCTGTTCAAAATTATATACCCAAACATCAATGCCATGTTTTGCAAAAATTTCATCTATGATCGTACAAATAATTGACCAATTTCCCTGAGCCAGTCCAGATCCCATCTTTGGCATGTGGATTTCCCATTTGTTTCCAAACTTATTATTTGCATCATATAGAACTTTTTCACAACCATTATATATGGCATCATAGCGTATCGGTCTAGGATTATGTATTGAAACAACACCATCTTGCCCGACGATATTATATACTCCAATATTTTCTTTTTCATTATAGTATAGGCTTATATCGCCTAGCTCAAGAGAATTTTCTTTATAGATTTTTCTAGGCTCTGTTCCAAATCTATCATTTAGAGCCAAAACAAATCCAGATCCCCATGCTCCAATGTTATTGCAGCAATGAATTACAATTGCAGTCTTGAAAGGATCACGATGTTTGAAATCAAGACAATCGCCAAACACTTCATTAATCATTGTAGTTTCCCCATCTTATTCTACCAGCAAGAACATAAACCAAAGCATCATCAATTTTATAATTCATATTTGCACTTGCCCAAAAACAACTTTCTTTCTCTTCTAGACCACCATCAGGTTCAACATCTCCTTGTTCAATATCGGTTAAATCAACAGCAAAAAGATGATATACTGTATCTTCAGCCTTTGAAATAAAGATCATTCCAAGATATTCTAAATCACTTTCTTTGACCGTATATCCAGCTTCTTGCTTAATTTCTTGAATGGCTGCTTGTTTTGGAGTCATTCCTTCATCAATGCCGCCAGTAATAGCGTTTACCTTATATCCAAGAGGTTTCCAAGCTGGAGTTAATTCTTTTCTCAATAGAATTTCAAGTCCGTTTGGTGTGCTTCTTACTGGTATGATAGCTACATCTTGTCCATTACTTCTTACCTTGTGAGCATATTGATAACCATGAATTCCAAACTCTGGATCTTTGGTTGTCCTAATCTCTAACCATTTTGTAGTTACAAGAGTTTCGTCCATTTTTATTCCTTATGGTTGTTTAATAAACCATACGCTTCGGTAGGTATCAAATTTTTTGCTTCTTCTACACCTAATGCGTGATTGATATGACCATAATGGATTGGATCAAAAGATCCACCATATAGAAGTAAAATTTTACTATTACTCGGCATCATCATACTTGTTGAGAATCCAATTGATTGCATCTTGTGCAGAATCAAAATCAGAAGTTTCGGCATTTGCTACAGCTTGAAAGTATGTTACATTATTTTGCCTATACATATACTTTCCCCTTGGTGCTGCCTTCTTTCTATAATCATAAGATAGACCTACCCAACCATCTCTAAGTGGTGCCCATTCGTACTCTTTCATACTCATTCTCCTTATTTATTCCAACTCTTTTCCACAAACAGTACAACGAAACTTCTTTCTCGTTGCTTCCTTTGCAGACTTACATTCATTTGCTACACGCATATTTTCACCATGAATTTGATCTTGTGCAACATGCTTACAATTACATTTCTTAATAGCCATTATTCAACTTCCTTTTTATCAAAATAAATTCTCTTTGCTACAATATCTCCATGCTTTCCAACTCCCAATACATCTTCTGGATAGATTTTTACTTTAAAAATTTGCGCGCTTCTTGTTATAAATTGTGAAAATACACTATCCTCACCTATCAGATTCATTGCATCTTGTTGGCCTAAAAATGCATGAATCCCCTCATCCCAATACCCATAACGATCTTTCTTTGCATTAATGGAACTTTTTGTAGAATACTCAAGCGTATTTGGATCAATATAAATCAACTCATCTCTATATGGAGCATAAAGCTTATCCTTAAACAATTTACAAACTTTATAGGCAATAATTGGTGTCTTACGTCTTTTATAATTCTTTGTACGTCTTGAGTCATGTTTTAAACACATAGTTATTCTCCTTCTTTTAACAAAAACTTATTATTGATACACTTCACACTCAATCTTCCATACAATCTTTGCGAATACATTTCCTTCTGTGGACGAATTACAATTCCCTCTTTTATATTTCCTGAACTATACCGCCCATCTGCTTTTTGAAGCAATTCATCCAATGTATAATTGAAACCTCCACCAATTTCTTCAATTGGAACTGTTTGTAGATTAAGTTCTTGACATACATCTAGCATATCATGAAAATCATAAAATCTTCCTGCTTTGTTATCATAAACATTAAATACAAACAATTCATGATCTGATAGTTTCAATCTATTCTTTTGAATTCCTGGCCCAGCAATTTCTCCTTGAATCGATAGGTAGATTCCATAATCAAGATAAAACTTCCTTAGCTTATCCGCAAGCCCATATTTGACTCCTACTTGCCAGAAAACGCTATCTCCTTCACATACCTCAAGTCTACGAGAGCAAGCCCCATATCCTTTCTCTGGATGATAGAAATAAGTCGAAGATGATCCATCAATCTTTGTTGAGATGTAATAAGGAATTCCTTCAAGTTCTTCAAGAACAGACTTAACAGATTGAATCATTGTCTCGTCTGTCTTTGAAATAAATGATGGGAAATTTCCCTTTGCAATTCCAGACATTGTTGCCGAAATTGGTTTCTCATAATGAGATGCTCCTACAATTTCCGAAACATCATCTTCTAAATTATATTCTCCATCTGGAAGAATTGACATTGGGAAAACAATCCCCTGACTTAGACACTTTCTAATTTTTTGAGATTTGATACGAAAATTCTTTGATCTTAGAAATTCATATTCAGGTCTTTCTTCTAAGACAGAATCGATTTCAATGTAAACGCATTTATCACCAATTGAAAATTCTGATTTTTTCACAACTATTTGTCATCCTTCTATGACAACTTTCTCCAAAAATTCTGCATCTTCAATTGGCTCAATGTTATCAATCTTTTTAATAACTGCTACTGGCATTATTCAATCCTTTCAAATGTCATTTCCAATTCTTCCAAACTTACCATTTTAAAGTCCCATGCGTCCATTCCTACGTTTATAATGGGATTCTTGGTAATAAATCCTTCCTCTTGATGCTCTGCCGTATTGTAAGCTGGAACCAATTCTCCTACAGCCTTTACCTTCCACTTTTCATGAACATGACCACATACAATACGATCACCCTTCTTGATTTGGTGAAGTTTTTGTGAATCAAAAGGAGAATGAACCATCCAATAACGATGTCCATTTATCAGAACAAATCGATGATTTGGAAGATTTCTTGGAGCTTTCTCATAAATCAAATTCTTTCTCCAAGTCAATGAATCTTCGCACTTATGATCATGATTACCACGAATCCAAATAATCCATCCATTAAGCAATGGAAGAAAGTGATTTCGAACATTGTGATTTAGTGACCAATCACCCAGAAAATAAACAAGATCATTTTCTTTTACAGTAGAATTCCAAATCTCTACAAGCATTTCGTTCATAGCATCACGATCATATTCACCATTATCCAGCTTAAAAATGCCTCTCGTTTCTGGACAATAATCTATGATTTTTTTATGATTGAAATGAAAATCTGATGTAAAAAACGTACTCACTACTTATTCTCCATTGCTTTTTGTGCCATTTTAATAACTTTATCGCTTATCTTTCGTTCATTCTTTCGTTCAATAGTAGCAATTGTACCATTACCAGTCGAATAGTGAATCTTTTTAATTCCATACTCTTCGATAATTCTCATACAATTTTCACAAGGTCTGGAATTTCCCAAAGATCCATCCTTTCGAAGAACTCTAACAACTGTAATCTCAAGATTCTTAAGATCATAATGCTTAATTCCAGTCAAAGCAGAAAGTTCAGCATGATGACCTACATTAAACCAATCTATTTTAGATTCGGGATGAGTCTTTTCTCCATCATTATGTCCAACAGACAAAATTTTGGATTTATTATGAATAACAGCACCAACTAGATAGGTATCGTTAGACCTTACTGCTTCGTTGATTGCTGCTATCAAGATCTGATTCATCTTCATCATCCTCTTCATCATCTGGAAACATTTCAAAATCTTCATCTTCATCCGTTGCTGTTAGAGAAACATTATTTAAGTTCACATTTTCCCTCTTGTAAGGTTCCATCCTTGGCTTCTTTGCAGTATTGTCTCTCTCTTCCTTCTTCTTCCAATCCTTCATTGTCCTAGACACTTTCTTTTCTCCTTTTATTCTTTTTGTAGATCAATGACTGCAATAGCATCTGCTAGCAATCGTCTAATTTTTGCCAATTCCTTATTTGCAAATACCGAGCTTCCAGCATTGATATTGTTTCTTAGAGCGGGAAGCGATTTATAAGCGTTTTCAATACTTTGTTCGAGTCTCTGAATATGATGCTGCTTCATCATCTTGGAACTCCTTGAATTTTCATCAATATAGCACATTCCATCGACATTTGCAAGTCTAGCTGTTCAATTCGATCACATATTTGATCGTACATTGATCTGAACGATAGATGGTAAATTCATCATTGATCAAATCTGCTCCACCATGAGCGTGAACAGAATCAAATCCTTCACCATTAACCCTATTCCAATTTAAAGAGTAACATGAAGAGTCATGTTTGTAAATGTGCTTTTGTTTTCCAAGCTTAAAATTAAATAAAGCCATAAATGCCGTATGATCATTACCCTTGGCCCAATATGAACCTGCCAATGATGTATAATTCATAGCCTTTCTGCATTGTGAAGCTGCATAGATAGCATCCCCAAACATGCTTCCCGTATAGGCAGCATCAGAAGGACGAATCAACAATCCAGTTTGAAGAATATTATACCAATTTTGATTACGGCTACCATGCCACAAAAGATTTTCGTTTGGAGTTCTTTCTTTAAACTGATTATACAAACCTTCTGTCTTCTTGTTTTTTACTTCAAATAGCTTCTTGAAATGACGAGACTTATCACCCATCATCTTTTGAATCATTGAAATAATTCTTGGATCTTCAACGTGAGAAATGGTCAATCCCAATGCCTCTAGTAAATCCTCAGAATCGCTCTGAGTGTTCGATTGAACATTAACCTGTCCCGCCATCGAATCCAATGTATCTTGTTCTGAAGTGATTATTCTATCAATAACTCTAACATCAGCATTATATACGAGATGATTTCTCACATCTCCCATTTTTCTAGGAATTACTTTATACAACTTCAACAAAAGTTGATTTGTGTCATTGACAAACCACGATGGATTATTGTCATTTGCTATCTTGTTCTTGTTTCTGCAAATCATATCCAAAATTCTTTGAGCTTCAGTAACCATTTGTGGAGTTACATCCCTTGAAGAAATGGTATAATTTGCCTTTACAGAATTGCTAGAAAATAGCTGAAGTTGATTAAAAAAAGCTGCAACTTCTCTCGAAGCATTCTTGATAGATCTTTCTACTACATTTTCTGCTCTAAGGGCAGTAACGTCTTTATATCCCTTTTTAACCTTTGACTTCAAGGTTTTATCCCAATCATACATAGGATAAAATTTAGTAGAAGGGGCAGAGCATCCCACCCTACCCCATTCTGCTAGAAATTGTCCATTTGGTTGCTCGCTCATATTATAAAACTTATTGCTTTGAGCAGTTTTGCCATCATTAACTTCTACATAAATTAAACGAGCAGACTTCATTATTTATTACTCCTCATGATAGCGACAGGCGCGAACTTCATCATAATCAACATCAAATTGATGAGAGCCAATAACCCTTGCCTTGCTTCGAGTTACACTACCATCAACATAAATGATGTCTCCCATGTAATAAACTTCCCAATCACCATCTTCTTGCTCTCCATCAATAAGAATATATGCCTCATCATCAGTCTTTACGCGAGCAGGAACCTTATCATCTTCATCACAACAACAAGTTTGACATCTATAATCATTTTCATTATCATCTTCACAATTGCAATCATCTGGATCTTCTGGATTTACAAAATAAACACGATGATTACCTTGAATAAAATAGTCAAAATGACCTTCGGTGAAAAACTTATCCATACAATCAGAAATTTCCTTTTGAGTAATCCAATCACCACATGCTCTCATGGCATTCTTAATGTCAAGAGTAGTAGTTTCATCATTCTCATCAATAAGATCTACAGCGGTATTATAAACCCTATCCTCTACTGACAATTCTTCTTCATCCTTAGTGTTATAAACCTTATCCTTATTTGTAGAAATACCAAGATCAAATCCCAATTCCTTTTGTGCAGCTTCAAGAGCCTTTTGAATAATTTCTCCAAGAGTTGCCTTTTGCAATTCATCTTCAGTAATTGCAATACCGATTACCTTAACATTCATGTCCATTTGAACCTCCAATTTGTTTTGTTTTACTTGTTTAGAATCTCTTCCATCTCTTTCCACAATTCATCAAATTTCACATTATAAAATGCATTCTTGAAACTTGTATGTTCTCCTCTATACATTTCAAGAAATTCTTCCTTTGCCTGTCTTAAATTAACAAGCCTATCTGCTGCTTTGAGCAAACATGCACATTGTACCAATCCTTCATCAAAAGAAGAGAAGCTTGCATTTCTAAATTTCATATACAACTTCTTCTTTCTTTCTCGTCTATTTCGACCTTGAGGATCTGACACCATCCATACAATTACAGACACTTCTTTTCCAAAGTGATTACATAGTATATCAAATGTACATTGAGTATCTTCAAGAATGTCATGCAACCAAGTAGCACTCAATAGTTCGTTTCTAAATGCAATATTATTTCTTGATAGATACTTTCTAACAGTCTTATCTACTTCTTCCAAATGTTTTACATAAAGATCATCACCATATTCTTGACCATCGTGATAAATGGTTGCAAATTCTTTTGCACTAAACATTTCTTTCTCCTTCTTCCCAAATATGTTTGATTGTTGGAAATCTCAATGACAACTTTCCATCCTTATCTTGTGACTCTTCAAAATACGAAACTGTGACCTGTTTTCCAACAAGAAGCTCAGGATTATTTCTGTATTTCTTTCTCTCATCTAATGACCAGCCAGAGCCAATTCCTACAATATTTCCCTTATGCAAAATATTAGCTCTTGCCATGACTTCAATTGTTTCTTCGAGTCCTGTTTCTGAACTGATAACTCTTGCATTATCGGTTTCGATTCCAACGATTACATATTCATCTTCAATAAACTTCTTTACCTTAAGCATATCATTTGATCGCTTTGCTACATAAGGTATATCTCGCTTAATTATTAAACCTTCCCACCCTTGAGAGGTAGCATAATCCATCATTTCATTTAGATGCTTAACTGATTCTACCTTAATTTGTCTTACGGTTTCAATATGCTTAGGTCTAAATTTCAGCATAAAAGAAATCATCGTCTGAAGTCGTTCTGAAAACTTTCTATGATAGATTCCTTCTCTAAAATCTCTTGTTGGTAGAATGTCAAAGATTTTATACTTTGGATTTTGAATAGTATAATCTTTTCTCTTAATTTGGCTTACTGCTGATTTGAAGTCTTCTTTTTCATTATCATCTACGATACAAAGTTCACCATCAAGAGTTATATTCTTTAAGTTAAATTGACTTAATTCTTGCTTTAATACATCTAAAGTAGTAAATTCATTACCTTCTCTGCTATAAAAATTTATATTACCATTATCGTCTATAGTAGTAATAAGCCTAACACCATCCAACTTACGACTACAATACCAATCATCCTTTTCAAAATCTACCTTTTCAGCGAAATCACCATAAGACTTGGCTAAACATACCTTAAACTCTGGAATTAGATTGGGCCAAACCTTATTTATTTGTGAGGCTCCCATTCTTACTTCTATATTCTTATCAAGAATCATATAGATGAGATCTTCATATTCCTTGTTTTCTTCAACAAACGATCTAACAGCAAATATAGCATCGTGACCAGTTATAATTCTGTCTTTCAAATCATTTAACAATTCAAAAATAGATACATTATAGTTATTAAATAATGCTCTATTGCCAATATCCTTAGTCTTTGTATTTGACGTTACTCCATATCGATAATATGGATTAAAAGCATAGAAAAAGTAATCCTTACAATCATCATATTTAATCAAAATATTTAACTTATCATTTGCGCTGTTGGTAGAGCTTAACTCATTTACGCATTCTCTTAATCTTTCAAGTGACATTTATACTCCTTTTCTGCTTGTTCTGCTATGTTATTTGGAAAATATCTCGAAGATAAATAAAATTGCCAATATATAGTTCCTATTGGTTTTCATAGATTATAAATTGTACGTTTTTCTCCAAAAAAGAATCTTTTATTTATTTCTATCAAATCAGCAGTTTCATACTTTTTTCCTCTAAATTTCTTTAAAGATTTTGGAATGAACTGATAGGTTTTCATTATACTCCCACATCTTCTGGATGAAAAAAGATTCTTTTTGCTGCGATTTGAGATTCTCCAGAATTAACTCCAATAATATCTTCTGGATAAATATAAGCTCTCACTTGGAAGTATCCATAATCCTCCCTATTTAAATATGCATGAATTCCATAACTCACATATTTGCTTCGTTTACATCCACCTCTCAAAGAGGATGGAGTAGAAAATTCTAATGTTTCTGGATCGACTTTGATATCACCTTACATAATTGGAGAATATAAAATCCTATCAACCCCTACTCCAACCCATTTCCACACCAAGATTGGTTCAGTTCTCTTTTTATATTCTTCTGTCTTTTTCCTATCAACATATAAACACATAACAACCTCGGTGATTTTATAGATTTTCATTTATTCGCTTCTCTGCAATTTTGAAATACTCAGGGTCAAGTTCTATTCCAATGAAGTTGCGGTTAAGATTTTTACAAGCAACTCCTGTTGTTCCTGAACCCATGCAGTTATCTAAAACTGTATCGCATTCATCTGTGTAGGTTTGAATGAGATATTCACAGAGTTCTACTGGTTTTTGTGTCGGGTGTATTTGCGATACTCCTCTTGTAAACTTTAGAATATTTTTTGGATATTTTAGGTTACTGTCAGGATTATTTTGATAACTTGTTTTACTATCTGGTAAATTACTTTCGTTAGATTTATTTCGTATTCCTTTACCAACAGAATGATTTTTTTCTCCAACTGTCATTTGTGGATTGTATAAACATGTTTTCTTATAGAATACACTTATATTTTCGGAATATCTTAATGGCTGATATTTTGCAGATGCAAAGTTACTTGGTCTTTCCTTTTCCCATATCCAATCATATTTATAATTAGATATATTACTTAACCTTAAATAACTGCTAAAAGGCTCACTTCCAAACAGCACAATAGCTCCACGGTCTTTAATAATTCTCTTGTATTGTTCCCATAGTGGTTCAAACGGAATTATTACATCCCATTTGCAAGCAGTAGTTCCATAGGGCAAATCGCAAAGAATCATATCAATACTCCCATC
>Ga0116204_1002104_pt1 | contig 10886 bp, 20 predicted proteins | sample LakKivwa52mmetaG_FD_94481 | JGI IMG/M metagenome (GOLD analysis project Ga0116204, IMG submission 94481) | Anoxic lake water microbial communities from Lake Kivu, Rwanda to study Microbial Dark Matter (Phase II) - Lake Kivu water 52m metaG | ecosystem: Environmental > Aquatic > Freshwater > Lake... | reverse complement strand
GTTACATGCAATCTGACCATTCTATCAGATTTTAACCTGTTGTCAGGAAGCATTCCTGAAATTGCAAATTCTAAAATTCTAGCAGGATGTTCTTTGCTCATTTTTTCAAAACTTACTTCTTTAAAACCACCTGGGTAGCCAGAGTGACTTCTATATACTTTCTGTTGCGCTTTTTTACCTGTAACTTTGATTTTTTCTGCATTTATGACGACAACGTTATCACCTGAATCCATGTGCTGAGAATAGGTAGCTTTATTTTTCCCCATTAAAAGCATTGCCACTTTTGAAGCTAGTCTACCTAAGACTTCACCATCAGCATCAATTAAATGCCATGATCTAACTACTTCTTTCTGTTTTGGTTGAAATGTTTTAATCATTTTGTCTTAGTTTTTGTGACTTTTTTAGTTTTAGAAACAGTTTTTTTTGCTTTTTCAGTTTTCTCCACCTTCTCAGCAGTTTTTTCTGTCTTTGCAGCTATTGTCTCTACCCATTCTAACCTAACCATTTCAGCCATATCACCCTTTCTTTGGGTTAATGGAACTATACGTGTAAAACCACTAACTCTATCTTTGAAAGTTTGAGCAATCTCAGTCCATAAACGTGTAGAAACTTCTTTGTTACCTTTTAACCTCTTTAGAACTTGTCTTTTTGAAGCAAGCGTACCTTTCTTTGCCAAAACAACTACACGATCAATTAAACCAATTATGGATTTGGCCTTAGCTTTGGTTGTCTTGATCCGCCCATGGCGGACCAAGTCACCAACCAAACCTACAAACAATAATTCTCTGGAAGACCTTTCGCGAGAAAGCTTTCTTCCAAAAACTCTCTTGTTCATATTAAAAACTTACCCCTTTCTCTCCTAAGGCTGCAGAGATAATCTTCAATGATTTTTCTCCCAAGTTTCTAACTTTTACTAATTCGTTCTTATCAGCTTTAACTAAAGCATCAATTGTTTCAAAACCAGCTTTACTTAATGCATTAGCAACTCTAGTTGGAAGACCTACTTCTTCTACAGAAAGTCTACCTACTGGACCCAATTCACTAACCACAGCTTCTTCTTTTACTTCTTTAACTTTTACTGGGTTAACTATTTGGTTAAAGTAACTAACTAAAGTTTTAGATGCTTCAACTACTGCGTCTTTAGTAGAGATTGTTCCATCTGTCCAAACATCTAGTGTCAATTTATCGTAGTTTGTTAATCTACCAACACGAGTTTCCTCGACTTTGTAGTTAACTCTGACGATTGGTGAAAAAGATGCATCTAATGGAATCACACCTATTTCAGATGAACTTCTTGAATCTGCTGGAATATAACCTGTACCAGATTCAATAATTATGTCAGCATCAAGTTTTGCCCCTTTATTTAAGACTGCTAAAACTAACTCAGGGTTTGAGATGGTTACTCCACTTGGAAGTTTAATATCACCTGCTTTAACTTCACCAGCTGTTGTTACTTTTAAAGATGCAGATACTGGTTTGTCACCAGAATAAGCGACTCTAACTTTCTTAAGATTCAAACAAAACTCAACAACATCCTCTTTCATTCCTGAAAGACTTGAAAATTGATGATTAACACCTGCAATTTTGACTGAGGTTATTGCAGCACCTGACAAAGATGTCAACAAAACTCTTCTTAGAGAATTTCCTAAGGTAAAACCATAGCCTTGCTCCAAAGGAGTAATAACTAAACTAGAATAATTTTTTTCTTTCTTTTCTTCTTTTATTTCAAATATTGGTTGCGACATAAAATATCACCTCCTTAAAGGTTTTTGTATTGTACCATCATCTGTAGTCAGGATCAATACTAATCACTGACTAGCTTATAATTAATTATCTTGAGTAAGGATCAATACTAATCCTTGGCTCAAGTCAACCTTAGTTATCTTGAGTAAAACTCAACGATATCTTGTTCAGATACCAATTCAGTAATGTCAGATCTATTAGGTTCATTTTTAACATTTCCTACTTGGCCTTTTCTAGTTAACCAAGATGGAGTTACATAATCTTCTACATCAATTAATTTTTTTAGATTTGTGTTACTTGCAATTTTTGGAGAGAGACTAACAACATCACCAACTTCAACTTGATATGATGGAATGTTAAGTTTTTTACCATTAACTAAAATGTGTCTATGAGAAACTAGCTGTCTTGCCATTGGTCTGCTTTCAGCAAAGCCTAATTTGTAAACAACATTATCAAGTCTCTTTTCTAAAAGAACCAAAAGTGCCTCTCCCGTATTACCCTTTGATTTTAACGCTTTTTCAACATAAATTCTGAATTGCTTTTCTAATACTCCATATATTCTTTTAACTTTTTGTTTTTCTCTTAATTGTTTGCCATACTGGGACTGAGTTTTCCTAACTCCTTTTGGACCATGGACACCTGGGGTTACTAATAATCTTGTTAATTTTGCACCCTTACCAAAAAGGTCTATACCTTCTCTTCTTGATAATCTGTCTTTTGGTCCATTATATTTTGCCATATATTTATTATTAAATGCTAAATTTCAAAAAACTAAATGCTAAATATTTTATTGTTTTATTTGTCATTTGCATTTTTATCATTTTTATTTTTAAGCGTTATACGCGTCGTTTTTTCTTTGGTCTTGGTCCATTATGTGGCATTGGTGTAATATCTGCAATTAATGCAATTTTAACACCTGAAGCCTTAATGGCACGTAAAGCTGCATCTCTACCTGGTCCTGGCCCTTTAACATAGACTTCAGCCTCTTCCACACCTTTTTCTTTTGCTTTTTTAATTGCTGCTTCAAGAGCCGTAGTTGCAGCAAATGGTGTTGATTTCCTTGTACCTTTAAAACCAGATGCTCCAGATGAAGACCAAGAAATGGTTCCACCGTCTGCGTCGCAAATATTCACCAAAGTGTTATTAAATGAAGCAGAAATATATATTTTTGCTACTGTTTCACTATTTATTTTGTTCTTTTTGCTTGCCATTATTGTTTATTTTATTTTGCAGCTGTTTTTGCTTTAGCCAAAGCTTCCTTCTTAAAGGCTCCAACTGTCTTTCTCTTACCTCTTTTTGTTCTAGCGTTAGTTTTTGTCCTTTGACCTCTCACAGGTAAACCTTTTGTATGTCTAATACCTCTGTATGAACCAATTGCTTGTAACCTTGCAATATTTGCCCTAACTCTTCTAACTAGATCTCCTTCTGTTGGAAACTCTTCAATTTTGCTTGAAATTTTGTTTAAATCCTCCAAACTAAAATCTTTTACTCTTTTTGAAAACTCAACTTTTAGATCTTCAAGTATTTTTTTAGACATGGTCCAACCAATACCTTTAATCCTAGTTAAGGCGTAATCTATTCTCCAGCTGTCATTTAGTTCTATACCTGATATTCTTGCCATAATATATAAATGCTAAATTATAAAAAATTAAATGCTAAATTTTGTTTTATTTGTCATTTGCCTTTTTATCATTTTTATTTTTAGGGCTTTAGCCCTGCTTGGCCTTATGTCTTGGGTTCTTGCAAATTAATCGCAAAACTCCAGCTCTCTTAATAAGCTTACAATCTTTACATCTTGGTTTTACTGATGCTAATACTTTCATAAATCTAATTTGTTTCTAATAGTAATTTACTATTATAAGTTACTTTTTTTAAAATTTAAATACTATTCTACCCCTATCCTGATCATATTTAGTCATTTCTACTTTGACTCTATCACCTGGAAAAACTCTGACATATGCCTTGCGCATTTTTCCTTTTAATGTTGTCAACAAACTCTTTCCATCAGCTGTAACCACTCTAAACATGGTGTTTGGTAACAATTCTGTAACTGTTCCCTCTAATTGATAAGTGTCGCTGCCAGCATTCATACAAAAAAATCACTTACGTGATTAACTTACATCCTTTCTCTGTTACTAAAATTGTATCTTCGAAAAGCCCTGCTATTTTACCATCCTGAGTGGCTATTGTCCACCCATCATTTTCTTTGATTAAATCTGGATCTCCCATGACATACATTACTTCAACAGCTAAGGCCATTCCAGCAACTATCTTCTCTGATTCAACCCTTAAACCATCTGCAAAACAAGGAATATATGGCTTTTCATGCAAATTCTTACCAATTCCATGACCTGTCAAGTCTAGCACTGGTGAGTAGTCATATTTTGTTAAAACATCTTCCATTGCTTTGGATATGTCATAGATATAGGAATCAGCCGGTTTAATAGCTGCAACAGAATTTGCAAAGGCTTCTTTTCCTGCAGCTAAAAATCTAGAAACTTCTTTACTAGGGTTGATTGCTACACTAGTTGAAGTATCTGTATGAAAACCTTTATAAAAAAGTCCTAAATCAATGCTAACTAAATCACCATCTTTGAAGACCAAACTCTTATGAGGTATACCATGTACAACGCCATCATTTACATTAATACAAGTAGACCATGAATACTTAGGTACCATCTTGAAAGATGGTTTTGCACCTGATTTCAAAATTAACTTTTCAGCCATTTGGTCAATTTCATGAGCAGAAACACCAGCCTTTACCATTTCAACTAGAGACATTTTAACGTCGTGGAGTTTTTTCCCACCCTCTTCCATGATTTTTAATTCTGATGGAGTTTTAATTGATATTCTATTCATTTTAACAAGCTTTCTACGATAGTTACTATCTCAGCATGAATATCATTTATTGATTTCAAACCATCAATTCTGACCACTTTAGAGTCTTTTTCTAATTCTTCAATCAACACTGCTGTTTTTGCACTGTATAACTGTAAACGTTTTTCAATTGATTCTGGTTTATCATCATCTCGTTGTATTAATGAGTTTAAATCGACATCTGCAGGAGGCAGATCAGTAATTAAGTTGTATATTTTACCTGTTTTAGGATCTTGTCTTCTTGCACTAAGTCTTTTGATTGTTTCATCTTTTGGAATTTCTAAAACAATACATAAATCAATCTTTACATTTTTATCAGTTAACCAATTCTTTAAAAAATTGTATTGCTCTAGAGTTCTTGGAAATCCATCAAAAATAACATCATCATATAGATACTCCCGATCTAAAAAGGCAGTCAAATATGAAGTCATTTCTTTGTCTGGGACCAACTTACCAGAGTCCATAATGGCTTTCACCTCAGGATGCTCGTTTGCGATTCTTCTTAAGTATGCCCCTGATTCAAAATAGAAAAAGCCAAATTTATCACACAGAAGTCTTGCTTGAGTACCTTTACCTGAACCTTGTGGACCACATAATATTATGTTCATAACAGAATTATATTTATATTCATTTTGAATACCTCTCGTAACTATTCATTAACATATCCCCTTCAATTTCTCTAATTATCTCTAAAATAACTGAGATTGCAATTAATACCCCAGTTCCACCAATGGCTAAGTTAGATATACCAATTGTTCCTTGGACCATTGAAGGAAGGACGGCAACTAAACCTAAAAATGTTGCCCCTACTAAAGTAATTCTATTCAAAACAAAATTTAAATACTTTATAGTTGACGAACCCGGCCTGATTCCTGGTATAAATCCGCCAGACTTTTGCAAGTTTTCAGATATTTTTTCAGGATTAAAAACAACAGAAGTATAAAAATAGGTAAAACCAACAACCAGCAAGAAATAGATTAAGTTATAAACTAAAGACTGTGGATCAAAATATCGTTGAATGTTCTCTGCAATTGAAAGAACTGTGGTATTTGATGAGGTACCAAAGAACTGAACAATCATAGAAGGCATCAAAACCAAAGATACAGCAAAAATAATTGGAATTACTCCAGCTTGGTTCAATCTTAAAGGTAAATAGGAAGCACTTTGTCTCATTGTTGACGAGTTTTTGGCATAATTAATAGGTATTCTTCTTATGGCCTCGTTGACAAAGACTATTAATCCCATAACTACTAAACCTAGAATGGCAAAGATTATGTATTTTAAAATATCGGCTTGATTAAAAGTAGAAAATGTTTGACCAACAACCACGGGCATTCTAGAAATAATACCAACAAAGATTAGAAATGAAATTCCGCTTTTAAATGCATATTCTGTTATTATGTCTCCCAACCAAACTGCAAGCATTGTACCGGCAGTCATTGTTAAACATAAAAATATAAGTTGTGAAATTTCAAGGTTACCAATTATCGACTGTGACTTTAGTAGAGCATACATACCAAAACTCTGCATAATAGCTAATGGGACTGTTAACAATCTTGTATATTGATTTATTTTTTCTTGACCATATTCACCTTCTTTTTGCAGTTCCTCTAGTTGAGGTACAACATAACCTAAGATCTGAAATATAATCGAAGCATTAATATAGGGATTTAAACCTAAAGCCATTATTGAGAAATTTGCAAGTGTTCCACCTGAAAAAACATCTAAAAGTGAAAGTAAGGGACTACCTGAAAACAAAAGGGTCAAACTTTGTCTATCAACTCCTGCTGCAGGAATATGTGCCGCTATTCTAAAAACTATTAATACGAGTGCAGTTATTAGAATCTTTTTTTGAAGCCTAGGATTAGAAAATATCTTTTTAAAAAATTGGGCAATGTATTCGATCATTTGTTGATAAAGACTACTTTACTTCAGTTGTTGGTACTAAAAATTCCAAATCCTTTTTAATCGGACTTTGACCAACAATTTTGACGCCATATTTATATGCATCTTTTTTGGTGACTAATTTATTTTCAATTAACGAATCAATAGTAACCTTGTCTCCCTTTTTAAACATTGTCAATTTATTGATGTCAATAATTATTGCTTTAGCTTTAGCCAAAAACTTACCCCTTCCTCTTAATAGTGGGAATTTCTTTAAAGTAGACTTTTTAACCTTTAGACCTTCAAACAAAATATGAATCTTAGATCTAGTTTTCTGACCTTTTTGACCACGACTGGAGGTGTGCCCACCTTTTCCGCTACCACAACCTCGACCTAATCTTTTTGTTGACATATTTATTTACCACCTTTCATACCATTAGACTTTATATAATTCTTTTTCTCCAATAATTGAGATGATTTCTTTAATGCTGCAATAGTTGCTCTAACATTTGAAATCTTGTTGTTACTTCCCATTGTCTTACCAACCACATCTCTTAAGCCAGCAGATTCTAATACAATTCTCATTGGACCACCAGCAATAACACCTGAACCTGGAGGTGCAGGTTTTAACATAACTTCAGACGCTCCAACTTTAGCCATTACAGAATATGGAATAGTAGTTCCTTTCATTGAGACAGTTATTAGGTTCTTTTTGGCATCTTCAATTGCTTTTCTAATTGCATTCCTAACATCAGTTGCCTTTGAGTTTCCAACCCCAACTTTACCTTTTTTATCTCCCAAGACTACAACGGCACCAAACCTAATTTGATTACCACCTTTAGTCTTTTTTGAAATTCGATTTATCTGAACTACAGATTCACTAAATTCTTTTTCTGGTTGTTGATAATTATTATTATTCATATTTTCATTAATGATTAGAGATTAAAACTCTAAACCTCCTTCTCTAGCACCATCTGCTATTGCCTTTACTTTTCCATGATAAGAATATCCACCTTTATCAAAAACAATCTTCTTAACCTTTAACTTAATCGCCTTTTCTGCAATCATTTTTCCAATTTCTTTTGCTTTCCCTAGACCGTCTTTACCCAACTCACCTAGTTTGCCTAAACTTTTTTCGTTAACCGAAGCCAAAGTAACAGATTTTGAGTCATCAATCAATTGAGCTGACAAATATTTATTTGATTTATGCACTGTCAATCTTGGTCTGTCTACAACAGCCCTTACTTTTGATCTAGTTCTAATTTGTCTTTTTGTATAAGTCATAATTAAGCTGCAGCTTTGGCTGCTTTTCCTGCCTTTCTTCTTATTACCTCACCTACGTATTTTACCCCTTTTCCTTTATATGGTTCTGGTGGTCTAGAACTTCTAATTACTGCTGCCACCTGACCCACACCTTGTTTATCAATACCGTCTACATTAACAATACTTTTTTCAACCTTAAAAGTAATATCCTTTGGCGCCTCAATCTTGACTGGATGAGAATATCCAACAGTTAAAACCAAAGTATTTCCTTGTACTTCAGATCTATATCCAGTCCCTATCAACTCTAATTGTTTCTTCCAGCCTTCAGTTACCCCGATTATATTATTAGCTATAAGCATTCTAACAGTACCCCAGAGGGAACGAGCCACCTTGCTCTCTTTTTTAAGAGAAACGACCACCTCTTGATTATCGACTTTAATCGCGATTAAACGATTATCATAAGCAACTTCCAGTGTACCCTTTGGGCCTGTTATTTTAACAGCCTTGTCTGATACTTCAACTGTTACAGCTGCTGGTATTATTATTGGTAATTGTCCGATTTTACTCATATATTAATTTCTATATTTAGATTACTTTTGCTATAACTTCTCCACCGGTTCTTTGCTTTATTGCTTCTTTATGCGCCATTACACCTTTAGGTGTACTTAATATAAATGTTTCAGGTGTTTTAATTGCCAAAAGTTCATCAACATTTTTATAAATTCTTAAACCCGGTCTTGATATAATTTTTACATTAGACAAAACTGGCTTTTTCATAAAGATAGCAAGGGTAACAGATATTAAGTTATCTTTTTCTGTCACAGTATCTAAAAACCCTTCTTTCTTCAAAGTTTTAGATACAGCCAAAACTAAGTTAGTTTTAGGAAACTCAACAGCCTTAATCCCCGCCATTGAAGCATTTTTAAGTCTGATTAAAAAGTCTGCTATTTGATAGTTTGTCATAATATTAATTTATTCTTTATTGCTTTTCTTCAGTTGGTTTACCAACTCGCTTTGCGTACTCCTGGGATTTCTCCTTTTAGGGCATGTTCTCTAAAACATAGTCTACAAAGACCATATTTTCTCATATAACCCCTTGGACGTCCACAGAGCTTACATCTATTTCTATATTGCGTCTTATGTTTTAATTTTTTTGTTTCTCTAGCTATTTTTGATTGTTTTGCCATAATTTTATTTTGTAAAAGGCATACCTAATAATTCTAAAAGTCTTGTTCCTTTTTCAACAGATCCTGCTTTTGTTACAAATGTTATTTCCATGCCATGTGCAGGTGCTGCCTTAGTAATATCAATTTCAGGAAAAACTGTATGATCTGTTAAGCCTAATGTGTAATTACCTTCTTTATCAAAACTTGTTCTCTTAACACCTCTAAAATCTCTGAGTCTAGGAAGGACTATGTTAACAAATTTGTCATAAAAATCATACATTCTATTACCTCTCAAGGTAGCTGCCAAACCAACAACCATACCTTCTCTAACTGTGAATGCAGATACTGAAATTTTTGCTTTTCTTTCTGACAATTTTTGACCAGTTATTAAACTGAAATCACTTATTAACTTTTCTTTAACTTCTTTATTTTTAATGACATCTCCAATACCTACATTTATGTTTATCCTCTTCAATGCAGGAATAGCCATCACATTATCAATTGCGAACTCCTCTTTAAGAATTGGCATTATTTCTTTAATATATTTTTGTTTTAAACTAGTCATATTTGTTTTTTACATTTAACACAAACTCTTAACTTAACTTCTTTTTCTATTTTTACTGCTACTCTGGTTTGCTGCTTACAGCTTGGACAAATTAAAGCTAACTTAGCAACATTTAAAGGTCTTGGTAAATCATATATTCCACCTTTTTGCCCTTGAAAACCTTTAACATGCTTTTTATACATATTAACTTCAGCAACAATCACTGAGTCTCTTTTTGGTAAAACTGCTTCAATTTTACCCTCGCGACCCTTGTCTTTTCCTGCTGTTATTTTTACTGTATCTCCTTTTTTAAATTTCATATATCTTTTAAATTAAACCACCTCTCTTGAGAGAGAAGCTATCTTATGAAAACCTGCCTCTTTAACTTCTCTAGCAATTGGACCTAAAACTCTTGTTCCCAATGGCATACCTTGCTTGTCAATTACAACTCCTGCATTATCATCAAATCTTATGTATGTTCCATCAAATCTCTTAACTTCTTTTCTAGATCTTACTATTAAAACCTTTACTTTTTCATGATCTTTAACTGCACCGTTAGGATCACAACCTTTAACTACACATAAAACTACTTGGCCGACAGTTGCAATTTTTCCAATTCTACCTGGGACCCCAATTACCATAAATTTTTTAGCCCCTGAGTTGTCAGCAGGAGTTAAATATGATCTTAGTTGTATCATTTAACAACCTCCTTCCATTTTTTGGTCTTACTAATTGGTGGACATTCAACAAATTTAACAATATCTCCCAATTTATGATCTTTCTCGCTATGAACTTGGTATTTCTTAGTTCTCTTAAACCTCTTCATGTACAAAGGATGTGCTAAAAATCTCTCAACCTCAACGGTTAAGGTCTTTGCCATTTTCATTGATACTACTTTACCTTGATAAATTTTCATTTAGATATTCCTTTCATTTTTAGTATTGACATTATCTGTGCAATTTCTTTTCTAATCATCCAATTTTGTTTGGTGTTTTTTTCTTTGCCTCCTGCAATTTTAACCTTATTTTTCATAAGTTCAAGCTTTTTGTTGTCAACTAAAGTTTTTAGTTCAACTTCTGTCTTTGTTTTAATTTCATTTAAATTTTTGATTTTCATATTTATAACTTTCTAATTTACAGTTTAACAACCATTTTTGTTGCTACTGGCAACTTTGCACCTGCCCTGATAAAGGCTTCTCTAACTAAAGCTTCTGGTGCTCCTGCTACTTCAAACATTATTCTACCTGGTTTGACAACTGCTACATGTTTTTCAACCTCACCTTTTCCTCCACCCATTCTTTTACCTGCTGCTCTACCTGATATTGGTTTGTCTGGGAAAATTCTGATCCAGACTTTACCACCTCTTTTAAGGTGATGTGTTATAGCTTTTCTAGCTGCCTCAATTTGAGC
>Ga0116204_1002103_pt1 | contig 10888 bp, 10 predicted proteins | sample LakKivwa52mmetaG_FD_94481 | JGI IMG/M metagenome (GOLD analysis project Ga0116204, IMG submission 94481) | Anoxic lake water microbial communities from Lake Kivu, Rwanda to study Microbial Dark Matter (Phase II) - Lake Kivu water 52m metaG | ecosystem: Environmental > Aquatic > Freshwater > Lake... | reverse complement strand
CGACTAAGTAGCGCCAGCTCTTTTCGAAATCAGTTTTATTGTGGATTTCAGAAAAGGCAAAGGAGGCAGCGAAGTAATGATTTTCAAATCGTTGGGCAGTCCGCCTTCTTCATCAAGGAATCTGAAAATCTGTTGGATGGAATTGTTTTTGAACATCGCGGTAAAAATATTTTCGCTGAGATGCCCTTTGTTTTTCAGGATATTGAGCAAAACGGCATCATAGAAACGATACCTTGCTGTTGAGTTTGCGCTGATTACCGGTGATTGCCCGGCCTCCATTGCCCTTACGAGCTTTTGAATATGCTTTTGAATCCGCAGAAAAGTGTAGCCGGAAGAGGGTTTGGAACTTCCGCCCGCCGAGCCGGTGTTGATAATGTGGCGTCCTCTGGTTGTCGGGAACAGATAGTTGGTCATCGGAATTACCCCGAATTCCTCTTCCATTATTTCGTAATCATTGATTTTCAGCACCGAAGCGATGTAATTTTCGATGGCCTCGTCGTATTGTTCCTGACTGAGCAGATGTTCCGAAAAAAGCGTGTATTCCACCAACGCTTCGTTGGATGAGGATGGGATTACATAAAAGAAGCGCATCAGCCCTTGCTGCGGCGTACGAAAATCGAACATGCGAAAAGAATCTTTGCTGAAAACGGGTTCCTCAGTTTTGATGAACAACCCTTTGAAATGCTGCCTGAGGTAGAGTTTTGCGCTGGCAGCCCTGAGAATCTCCTTTTCGTCGAATATACTGCTGAAAACCCAACCCGCTTTGAAATCGCCGGAATCGGTCTGTACAGCAGCGCCATCTTCGGAATCCTGAAAACCTTTTACATCTGCGGTAAGAAATTCGAAATTCGGAAACCCTGACAGGTGGTTTCTGATGAAGTTGTAAAAATCAATTCCACGGATGATGTTATAGCTATAGTCCTTAAGATCAATGGTTTTGCTAAATGTGCTGCTGTGGAATTCGAGTTTTTTAAAATTCAGGTGGACGATTGGTTCGAAAGCGGTTTTTTGATTTGACCAGAATCCCCAGGTACGATCGTTTTTGGTTTTTCTCTCTTTGTCAATGATGAGCACGCTTTTTTTTCTGAGCGAAGAAAGACTCAGATAGTAGGCGAGACTCAGGCCAGCAGCGCCACCACCGGCAATTATCAGATCGTAGTTTTTCATTATCAGTCGGTTAGCATCAGAGCGCAGAGAGCATCGGCTACCCGTCCCTTTTCGATCCAGTCTTTGGCAAGCATGTGCAACTCTTCGGTGAGGGTTTCTGGATTGTTTGCCAGTTCATCCAAAAGTATGGTAATTAAAGGGTCATTTTTGATGCGGTTGAGATCGCTTACATCCGGGAGTTTCTCAAGGTTTCCCAATTGACCCAAATCATTACCGGTCAGGATGTTACTTAGTCTTACCTCTTGCGGAAGTTTATCTACACCGATACCAATTTTTGTCAAAGGCTTTTCGACCTCAAACAGGCTTTTACCAAAGGCTTTCACATAAAAATCGCCGGTATGACGGCCAACCAGCCTGATTTTGTCGGGATCGGGCAAACCGTTTTTGTCGAGAATCTCCTCATTGATATGAATCATTACAATTTCGCAGATCACGAGGTTGGCAGCGCCACCGCCATCACCGGTCTCGATCACCTGCCGAACTTTACATTCAAACTGAACCGGCGATTCCTTGACCCTCGGTGGCCGGATAATTTCGGAGGGCGCCGGTGTGAAGCCCGCTTTCACAAACTCATTTACCCCTTTAGGATATTCGGTGCTGGCCAGACTTGCCTGGTGAACCATGTCATAATTCACCACATTGACCACAGCCTCAGGCACTTCCTTGATGTTTTCGTAGGTGTGCTTGGTGGTATTATCTCTTCCGCGGCGCGATGGCGAAAAGATCAGCGTGCTAGGGTTTACACCGAAAGCATTGAAAAAGCTGAACGGCGAAAGGTTTGGATTGCCGTGGCTGTCAACCGTGCTTACAAATGCAATCGGGCGGGGAGCTATGGAGGCCAGCAGCAGCTTGTGCAGTTGCGGATGGGGCAGGATTGCCGGGTCAATGGTTTTGTAGATCATAATATTTCTGTGGTTACAATATCTTGTTCAGGAGTATTTTCATCACCAAAAATCCTCGATGTTATCAATTTGCGGAAGTACCGGGATCATGATCGGCTTTATCGAGCCAAAGTTTTGCGAATTTAAGATTGTCGTTCATACAATACCTGACTGTTTTTAAGAGCTGAGAATAAAAATGAAAAGGGAGTTTTTGATTCATTTTCAAATTCGTCAGGCGTGTAAACTTTAATATCAAGGGGAATTAACTGCCTGTAAAACAACCTTCTGATTTCAATTCCCCTTTTGGTTTTGGGCAAAGAAGTATTTCTCACAACGATCAAATCAACATCACTGCTGTCGGTTGATTTTCCTGAAGCGTATGATCCGAAAAGAATGACTTTTTCAGGATTGATATGATCCACAATCTTTTGCGAAATATCTTCGATAAGCTGTTGGTTGATAATCAGGCTATCCATGGTAAATCATTTTTGCAAAAATAGGAAAACTTAAGCTGACTGTTTCCGGATAACTTACTCTTTAACAGGCAAAATCTTCGTCCTGCACTCACCAAAACCGATCCTGACGCCATCTTTATCGGCAGAGCCTTTCATAATTATAGTGTCGTTGTCGTTGATGAATTTTCGGATGGTTCCGTCGGGCATGGTGATGGGTTTTGTCCCCCGCCAGGTAAGCTCGAGCATCGAGCCGAACGAGTCCTCTGTCGGGCCGCTGATGGTGCCTGAAGCATACATATCGCCGACATTGATGTTGCATCCGTTAACCGTTTGGTGGGTTAACTGCTGAAACATGTTCCAGTACATGTACCTGAAGTTGGACTGGCAAACCTTATGTGGCTGACTATCTTCGGGTTGGATAAATACTTCGAGATTGATGTCGAAATTTCCCATGCCGCTGTAACTGAGGTAGGGCAGGGGTGGCGGATCCTGCACAGGGCCTTCGGTCCGGAATGGTTGCAATGCATCTATCGTAACGATCCACGGTGAAATGACCGATCCGAAGTTTTTTGATAAAAACGGACCCAGCGGAACATACTCCCACTTTTGAATGTCGCGGGCGGAGAGGTCGTTGAACAGCACCACGCCAAAAATGTAATCTTCAGCGCGCTCAATCGGGATGCGCTCGCCGAGTTGGGTTGATTTTCCGGTGATAAAGGCCATCTCCAGTTCAAAATCGAGCAGCCGTGATGGTCCAAAATCCGGAAACTCTTTGGTATCGTCCTTCGTTTGACCAACCGGGCGGTGGATATTTGTACCCGAAACCACGATTGAGGAAGCTCTGCCATGATAGCCAACCGGAATGTGTTTCCAGTTGGGCAGCAATGCGTTGGCAGGATCACGGAACATTTTCCCGACGTTGGTGGCGTGTTCGATGCTCGAATAAAAATCGGTGTAATCGCCCACCTGTACCGGCATCAACATTTCAAGATCAGTGGCTTTGTAAAGCAGGTTTTCACGGAAATCTTCGGTGTTCCAGAATTCTCCATTCTCGATGTTGAAAATCTCCGAGAGCTTGTTGCGAACCGCTGTCCAGACCGGCTTTCCTAACGCAATGAAATCGTTGAGAAATGGTTTGGAAAATACTTCACGGCTTTTGATGCCACACTCTGCAAAATAACCTCTTTCAGCTATCACAGCCAGGTCAATCACCATGCTGCCAATTCGTGTTCCAGCTCTCGGGTTGGTTCTGTTTCGGGGTTTAAAAATTCCGAAAGGCAGATTCTGTATGGGGAAATCGCTCCTGCGATCGGCGCTGATCCAGGATTTTAATTTTGGGTCGTTTGGATTGTTCATTTTTTGAATGGGTGATATTTACAACGTCCCTCTGCGTGCCTGCTCCAGCTCGATAGATTCGAACAGCGCTTTGAAATTTCCTTTTCCAAACGAGCGGGCTCCTTTGCGCTGGATGATTTCATAAAACACCGTAGGCCTGTCCTCGACAGGTTTGGTGAATATCTGCAGCAGATACCCCTCCTCGTCGCGATCAACCAGAATGCCGAGCTCCCTGAGCTGCTTCAGTTCTTCGTCAATGTTGCCAACCCGTCCTAAAAGCGTGTCGTAGTAAGTGCTGGGGATGGTAAGAAATTCTACTCCCCGGTTGCGAAGACTGGTAACAGTTTCGATGATATTGTCGGTGGCCATGGCAACGTGCTGCACTCCGGCGCCCTGGTAAAAATCAATGTACTCTTCAATCTGCGACTTCTTTTTGCCTTCAGCCGGCTCGTTGATGGGGAATTTGATGCGCTCGTTTCCGTTGGACATCACCTTGCTCATCAGGGCAGTGTATTCAGTCGAAATATCTTTATCGTCAAACGAAATGATCTGTTTGAATCCCATCACATTGGCATAAAAATCAACCCAGGTGTTCATCTGCCCCCAGTCAACATTGCCCACCATGTGGTCAACATATTTCAAACCCACAGGTTCCGGACGGTAAAGCGGTTCCCATTTCTGATAGCCGGGAAGGAACGGACCATCGTAATCCTTACGTTCGACAAAAATATGAACCGTATCACCGTAAGCGTGTATTCCTGAACGGACTACTTTGCCAAATTCATCTGTTTCTGTTATCGGCTCAAAATAGGCTTTGGCTCCACGTTTTACGGTTTCTTCGAAAGATTTGCATGCATCATCCACCCACAAAGCAACCACTTTTACCCCGTCGCCGTGCTTTTTCACATGCTCTGCAATTTCGCTGTCGGGATACAGCGCTGTGGTGAAAACCAGCCTGATTTTGTCCTGCTTCAGCACATATGAAGCGCGGTCTTTAAGCCCGGTTTCAAGCCCGGCGTAGGCTATTGGCTGAAACCCGAAAGCGGTCTGGTAGTAGTGAGCGGCCTGTTTTGCATTGCCTACATAAAATTCGACATAATCTGTTCCTTTGATGGGCAGGAAGTCGGTTTGATTGTCTTGACTCATGATTTTTGGTAAATTATTTATGATTTTCTTTTTTTGAATTAATATTTCACAAAGGACGTCCAGGTGGAAATTTCTGCCGAAGGCATCCATAGGAAAATGACAAACTACAAATAACAAACAAATTCAAAATGAAGAAGTTCCAAAATAAAATCGTTTTAATTCTTTAGTTCGGTTTGCTATTTGGATTTTTGCCTTTTTGAGCATTGGTCTTTATTTGAAATTTGATTTTTGCGATTTGTGATTTTCGGCTAATTAGCTCTGCTCTAATAAATTAGTGGATATCCGGTTTCGCCTTCAATCCAACTGCGGTAGTAATCGGGATCTTCGATACCAAGGGCTTCTTCGGTGATTTTCAATGGTTTAAAAGTATCAACCATCACAGCCAGTTCGCCGGTCTCTTTTTTGCCAATGCTTTTCTCAACAGCGCCCGGATGCGGTCCGTGCGGGATTCCTGTCGGGTGCAGCGATATCATACCTTTTTCGACATGCTTGCGGCTCATAAAATCGCCGTCAACATAGTAAAGCACCTCATCGGAATCCACGTTACTGTGGTTGTAGGGAGCAGGGATGGCTTCAGGATGATAATCGTACAGGCGGGGCACAAAAGCGCAAACCACAAAGGCCGGCGTTTCAAACGTCTGATGAACTGGCGGTGGCTGATGAACCCGACCGGTGATCGGCTCAAAGTCGTGAATGGAGAATGCGAAAGGATAATGGTAACCATCCCATCCAACCACATCAAAAGGATGCGTGGCATAGTGATAAGGAAAAATCATGTCATCCCGCTTGATTTTCACAAGGAAATCACCCTTCTCATCATGGGTTTCGAGCACTTCAGGTGTACGGATGTCGCGCTCGCAAAACGGCGAGTGTTCAAGCAGCTGGCCTGAAGAGTTCATATAACGCTTTGGAAACCGGTAAGGATGAGCCGATTCGACAATAAAAAGCCGGTTTTCATCCGTGCTGAATATCATCTGGTAAATAATTCCACGCGGGATAATCAAATGATCTCCGTAACTGAAGGGAATATTTCCGTAAGTAGTTTTCAGCACCCCTTCGCCTTTGTGCACAAATATCATTTCGTGCATCCCGGAGTTTTTGAAAAAGTAGCTGCTCATGGATTCCGTCGGCGCTGCCAGGCTGATGTAACAATCATCGTTTACCAGCAAATACTTGCGGCTCTGCAGGTAATCGGCTTCGGGATTGATTTTAAAGCCAAGAAAACTCCTGTGCTGAAGGTTTTTTCCTATGGCGACCTTCGGGGCTACAGAGTAAGCTTCATCAATTTTCATCACCATGGTAGGGGGGTAATGATGGTAAAGCAGCGAGTAGGTGTCAGAAAATCCTTCGGTCGAAACCAGTTGCTCGGCGTATAAAGTACCGTCGGTCTTTCGGAATTGCGTATGGCGTTTGTGGGGAATTGAACCTAGTTTGACGTAATGCGGCATAATTGAATAATTGTAATATGCTGCAAAGCTAACAAATCAGATGGAGTTTGGGTTTACCCGGAGGAAATTTATTACGGCGGCAGCTACTTCAAAGGTCAGACCTGCTAAAATAATTCCGAAAGGTTAGTGCTGATGGTGAAGTAGTTAGGCGAACCATTGAGGTGATAAGTGGCGCGGGAATAGTCAAGTTGGAATTTTGAAATCCTCAGCCCGATTCCCCATGAGAAACCAACGGTACCCATTTTGCTCGAAACGCCCAGTTCCTGCCTGCGCTGGTAATTATAACCGAACCGGAGAGAGAGATTCTTCGTAGGAAGAAATTCACCTCCAAACACGATATGCCGCATGGCTTTGTCCAGAAAATCGCTTACACCATCCTGTTCCACTGGTTCGCCGGTGATCGGGTCAACTTTATTATCCGGGTCGTTGGGGTCGTAGTAGGTTAAATCCCACTTCTGAAGGTTGGTGAGCAAAATCGAATATCTGAAGGGTAAATGCTTGAGCCGCTGCGACATGCCTAAAGATATTTCCAGCGGTAAGGTTTCGGTATTGCTCGAAACGAATGGCTTTAACTGGGTTCCTATATTGCGCGCTGTAAGCGAAACAATCAACCGGTGCTTTGGGTTTACGTAGCTACCGGCCACATCAACAGCAAGTCCGTAACTTGTATATTCTTCGTATCCGGAGTAGATAAATTTCAGATTGGCGCCTATGGTAAAGAGCGAATCGAGCGCCCTGCCCCAGCCAAATACCATAGCCAGTTCGCTGGCAGTGAAATTTCCGCCAACCTGCCCGTTTTGGTCGGCATACACAAAATCGCCGTAGCTGATGTACTGCATCGTGGCTGCATACGATCCAATTTTATTGAAAGAATTGGCATAGCTGGCAAAACCATAATTCACATCACCAAAGTAATCTACGAAACTCAATGCCAGTTTGTTATCCATATCCGGTGAGATGACCGACGGGTTGAATAGCGCCTGCGAAAGATCGCCGTCATTAACCGCCATAAAATTACCGCCAAGGGCTGCTGATCTTGCTGAACTGGTCAGGTTCAGGAACTTGTAAACAGATTCGCCTCCTGTCTGTGCTTTGGAGTCAACCATAGCAAGCATGATTATCAACACGAAGAATGATCGGAAAATGGATAGTAAGTTCACAGTCAGCTTAGCGTTTTAATTTTAAGTTTGTCAAACGAACAGGGGTGATTTTAATTGCTTTTACACGTAAATAGATGACAGTAGCAGCGTTTTGGTTGCCTGGTTCTGGCAGGCTCCGATCAAAAATAAAATACCGGAAACAGCATTTGAAGAGTTTCCGGTATTTTGTACATTGTCAGCCACTAAAAGATTAGTTCTTTTTTACTTTGATAGAGCATCCAATAGCTTTGGTCTCGGCCGGATCGGGCGAGCTGCCATTCATTAGTGACCTGATTGCATTTTCAAGATATTTTTGCTCCACTTTATCGGCTTCCTGATAATTGTCGTCAATTGTGCCGATATAGGCTACTTTGAAAGTATCGCCGCTGTTTTGAAGAAGGTAAACATGAGGAGTGCGGGTAGCGCCATAGGTTGGATAAACTTTTTGTCCCTCATCGAAAAGATAGGGAAAAGTAAACCCCTTTTCTTTTGAGCGAGCCTGCATCAGCTCATACGAATCCTGAGGCTGAACTGCCGGATCGTTGGGATTGATAGCTACAACCGGGTAACCCATCGGAGCGTATTTGTTGTTCAGCTCAATGATGCGATCTTCATAAGCGATAGCATAAGGACAATGGTTGCAGGTGAAAATGACCACAACTCCTTTTTCACTGTTGTAATCCGAAAGCGAAGTCATGCTTCCGTCAACATTTTTGAGCGTAAAACCAGGCGCCTGATCTCCAATTTTAAGACCCTGGGCAACAATTGAAAAAGTTAAGACTAAGGAAAATGCGAATGTTAGCAGAATGATTTTCATTTTGATTTAAATTTAGTTAAACAATTGATATTATATGAGTTAAGATAAAATTAATAAAACAAACTCGCAGATTAGTATGAGAAATTGAAAGTTAAACAGCTATCTGTTGCGAAAGGTTCAACCCTAAAGATGTCGCTTCAATTCGGTTTCCAACTCCTCAAAATGGAAAGCACGTTCGTAAAAAGTGCGTTGGTTGCGGTTGTAGATGAGCGTGGCTGGGATTGATCCCGACCAGTCAGGGTTGACTTTATCAATCCAGATATTGCCTTTTGGATCGTTGAGCAGAACGATTTCCGATTTCAGGTTTTGGTTTTTGATAAAAGGGATAACCCTGCTTTCGAGATTACGCACAAAATCGAGGCTTACCAGCAATACTTTAACTGGCCGATTGGAGTATTTCCGGTTCAATTCTTCAAATGCCGGCAGCTCCTCGACACACGGCTTGCACCATGTTGCCCAGAAATTAATCACATAAGTTGTGTCGTTGGATTTGTGCAAAAGCGGTTCCAGTTCTGAGAAATTCATCACCGGAACCTGGCTTTTAACAATGATGGTCATTAGTAAAACCGTAAAAATTAAGGCTGTTCTTTTGAATAATCTCTGCATGATTTTTTGTTTTAACAACAACCTGATGGACTTTTGGGTTCAAATTTACCTTGCTCTTGTTGTGGGTTGGATATATTTTTAACCTTTTTACCTTTTCAAATGATAGATTCTGGTTCCTCACCAATTAAGCATCGAACAAAATTGACAAGTGCATTTGGCAAAAAAAATAAAAATATGCAAAGTGCATTTGGCATAAAATTGTATTTTTGCAAAAACTAAATGGCAGAATGGATAAACTATTTCAATATTCAGCTTCAAGAGTCAATGCAGTAAACCTTTATTTTAAAAGGTATTTGTGGGATAAAATCAACTGGAACAACCGATTGATAGCTATTACCGGCGCAAGAGGCGTGGGTAAAACTACCATGCTGCTGCAACACGTTCGTGAAAATCTGTACGAAAAACCGGATGAGGTCATTTTTGTTAGCCTTGATGATCTGTTTTTTTCAAGGACTACACTTGTTGAATTTGCAGATGAGTTTGTCAAGCGGGGAGGCAAATTCCTTTTTCTTGACGAAATCCATAAATACCGCAACTGGTCGCAGGAGATTAAAAACATCTATGATTACTTTTCTGATCTGAAGATAGTGGTCGCAGGTTCATCGGCGCTTGATATCTACAAAGGTACTGCCGATCTCAGCCGCAGAGCGGTTCTTTATAAGCTGAACGGCTTGTCGTTCCGGGAATTTATCAGGATAAAATACAATCAGGATCTGCCGTCACTTGATCTTGAGGAGGTTTTAACAGCACCTGCAAACAGTATCAGTTCTATCCTGTCGAAAATCAAACCCATAAAGCTTTTTGAGGAGTATCTACAAATCGGATATTACCCGTTTTTTATCGAAGACGAACTGAACTATTATGATCGTTTAAGACAAACCATTAACCAGGTACTTGAGACAGACCTTCCTTCGGTGGAAAACATTGATTTCTATGCAGTTCAACACTTGCGCACTTTGTTTTCGGTGATTTCCGAAATAGTGCCTTTTAAACCCAATATCGTTAAGCTCAGCCAACAGATTGGAGTTAGCAGGGAGACACTGATGAAGTACCTGCATCTGCTTGGCAGGGCTGACCTGCTGATGCTGCTTCACTCACAAACAAGTGGAATCAGTCGTCTGAACAAGCCGGAGAAAGTTTATCTCTACAACGCCAATCTCATGTATGCGCTAACCGGTTCTCAGGTGAATCCCGGAACCCTCAGAGAAACATTCTTTCTCAACCAGTTGACTAATAAGCACAAAGTAAGCTATTCAAACAGGGGTGATTTTCTTGTTGATGGGAAATATACGATCGAAGTTGGTGGCAAGCATAAAAGTCAGAAACAGATTTCAGGTGTTTCAGATTCATTTATTGCTGCCGATAATATCGAATACGCAAACGGAAATAAAATCCCCTTGTGGCTCTTTGGATTTTTATACTGATATTCCCACAAAAGTCTCATGGCTCGGACACCGGGAACTACGTGAATGCAAAACCCACTGAAACGATAATAATCAGACTAAACTGCAACTTATTGAATAACAACTGCATAATCATTGATTTTGATAAAAAATAAAATAGCTGCGGATTTGGTCCAAAGCAAAGGGTCTGAAAGCCGCAGGGTGTAGATTTTGGGATATTGTTACTTTAGCCAGCCAAAACACCTGTGATGATTGATTTTCTGCTTCAACAGAGTTTATTGCCCGATTGGGCGCTCAGGATTGCCATCCGCCGGATGTTGAAAAACCGGCTTAGCCACGAAAAATGCCCTACTGAAGAGGCTCAACAGGCTAAACTGAATGAACTTATCCATGATCTCAGGCATAGCCCCATCGCCATAAACACCAGCGAAGCCAACCAGCAGCATTACGAGGTACCGGCTGAATTTTTCCGGTTGGTTTTGGGGCCATGG